>Ga0181612_100765_pt1 | contig 19159 bp, 12 predicted proteins | sample HoacroProtozoa21_FD_119630 | JGI IMG/M metagenome (GOLD analysis project Ga0181612, IMG submission 119630) | Hoatzin crop microbial communities from Cojedes, Venezuel. Combined Assembly of Gp0051906, Gp0051904, Gp0051908 | reverse complement strand
TGGGCAGCCTGTTCCAGTGCTCCGTCACCCTCAGAGAGAAGAAGTTCCTCCTCATGTTCAGACGGAACTTCCTGTGCCTCAGTTTGTGCCCATTGCCCCTTGTCCTGTCACTGGGCACCACTGAAAAGAGCTTGGCCCCATCCTCCTGACACCGACCCTTCAGATATTTATAAGCATTTATTAGGTCCCCTCGTAGCCTTCTCTTCTTCAGGCTGAGAAAGAGAAGTTGACCGTTGACGGTGCACCGTTGACGGTGCGCGTTAGTACAGCCTTCACGGCTCTTGGTGGCCAGACAGTTCCACCAAGATGAAGAGTCCAGCCTGCGTGGTTCTCCGGTAACGGCTACTTCACTTCAGCCCTTGCAGTTTTATTTTTGTCTGTACCTTTACTGACATTTTTTAAATAGCGCTGCATGGTTACTAGTTTGCAGACTGGATGGTTTTTGGTTTCCTGGAAGAAGAAGGGTCCTGTTTCTTCCCCTTTGACTCGGCAACGGGTTTTGTTTCAGTAACGCTTGGTTCTGTACAAAGCCAGGGTCAGACTCAGTCTGTGTTTCTGTAGGAATGCTTGGTATGGGGAAGGTGGTGATGATGCTTCGCTGCTCACACAAGTTGGCTGTAACTACAGACCCTGTGCCCAGGAAAACACGGGGCTTGCAGCCTTTCCGCTTGTCTGTCAGCTTCCTCCGCTGTTCCAAGTCACAGTGGCCGTTAAAAGCCACTTGGGACAGTTCAGCTCCTCGGTGCTCCACTTGTGACAAAACGGCGTGATAAAACTCGAATGAGAAGATCGGTGTCTTCAGCTCAGTGCCCTCCAGAGATGCGTGGTCCCGTTTGTTCCTTGCTGCAGAAGAGGCCTTTCATCCTAAGCTTTGGACAAATGGTTACCGTATGCAATAGGAACAATAAGATATTTCCTACTAAATACTACGGCAAATAGGTACTTGTGCATGGACTGCAGGAGTAATTCAAACAGGACACAGAGCTGGGAGCACCACAGATCGGATGGTGGCTTAATAAACACGTTGACAAGGCGGCCGCTCGATGCCCGCGGCACTGATGAGCTCCTGAGCCGTGACAGCCTCCCGGAGACCAAGGGTGCTGCAGAGCAGGGCAGGAACCCGATTTCCACCTTAGCGGTAACGGAGCTCGCTGTACTGTCAGCTTCTTGGTGTTACGCTCAAGCAATGTGTTCCCTGCAAATAATAATTTTCGGATTCATGAATCCCGCAGACAGACAGAGGATGACATTTCCCAAAGGCAGGACGAAGGCAGCAGATAGCAGTGCCGCGTGTGGTGCAGAGCAGCGCTGGGCTGTGCGGGTGGGCTGGGAGTGCCGCTGCGCGGGGAAGGGGCCGGGTCGGGAACACGCAGGCACAGGCGTGCGATGCTGCACGCTCGTGTGAGAAGGTGGTCAAATGGCTTCATTATTGTTTCTGGGTAGCGTGGAACAGAATTTAAGTCGTAATTCCTTCAAGAATGAAGCTGTGTAGAAGTGTTGGGAAAAGAAGTGTCAGAAAAATGGAGTGATTATGGAGTCCTAATAATAGACTTTTCCATTGCTGCGTGGTGTATTAGACATTATTGTATTATTCATGTGTTTTTCCCTGAGTTTTCTGAAGAAGGGTATTTATTTCAAAGGCACGAGAGAGGTGCCTTCCACATGGGGCTCTCGGCATAGAGATGTAGCGCTTTAACTGCTTCTGTATTTGAGGCTGATTCCCTTTTATGTATGTTAAAATATTGTACTGGATTCTTTTTAATGAACATTTACATGCAAATATCCTGCTTTTCCAGCCCAAGAGGCAGCCTTATGTAATACATATTTGCATATTGACATAGTTACGATACTAGAGCTAGAGCAAAACAGAATAAAAGTCAACAGAGTGTGTTAAAATCTACTTGCAGGGAAAAGTTCCTCTGAGGGTTGGCGTTAGCTTGTCTCAGTCACATCTACTTCAAGAAACAGGCATAGCCTCGAGCTATGTCTGGGGTTGCTACTCAGAAGAAAAATGGATGTTAGAAAAGTCGCAGACAATTTTGTTAACTTAGAAACTTCTGAAATGCGGTGATGCAGCCTTCCTGCTGTGGTACCTGGGAACATCGGTGCAAACCAGAGGGGAAGACAGGATACCACGTAAAACGGGATACTGCCTGTAGAGCAGGATTTAACACGGCTTTGTGGTGCGTAGAAGCCAGAACCTTAAACGGGACGAGGGGAAGTGAACTCTGCTAGTGAGGAAGATGTGAAAGGAGGTTGCTTCTGCCGCGGATTTCGCAGAAGGGAGCTGCTTCAGGGTGCGTCTGGGGCTCCGCGGGGTTACAGTCTTCTGTGCCAGTGAAATGCAGAGAGCTGAAGGGGATTTCTTTCTCCTTCTTTGGCCTTGCCCATCTCCCGTTAAAACCTTCCCCTTCCTGCTGCCTTGTGCATGCCTATCCACACCCATTAGCGTCTCGCTACCCACCAGAGAACTTTTCTTTGTCTACGTTTCTACAGCCTGGAGCCTCGGGTGTCAAAAGAATTTACTCCCTCCTCTTTCAGCATCCTAGGAAGGTGGTTGGGATCCTGCCAGCAAACCTGGGCTGTCTTCTCCGATAGAGGTGTCACCGACGAGTTTCCTGCAGAGAAGGCCTCTGAGCCTTGGGGCGTGCGGCTCCCGCTGAGCCGTTCTGGGAGGGCAGCGGTGCGGTGTCTGATGGCAGCCAGGCGGTGTGGAGGATGTCTGGGGACGGTGCGGGTCCATGGAGGACTTCTGGGGCTGGTGCGGGTCCGTGGAGGATGTCTGGGGATGGTGCGGGTCTGTGGAGGACGTCTGGGGCTGGTGCGGGTCCGTGGCGGTTTGGGGGAAATACTGACGCAGTTCGACCAAGAGCAGGGGCTGTAACCAGCGTTCCTACAAACTTCATTCGCCGTGGTACCCTGTCAATAGTTCTCCACAGCCAAGGTACATGGAATTATCCTTGAAAAGGCTTTTAGAAGACTTTTAGGACTTATCCAGATAGGAAACTATATTAAGAAATAGTTCCCAAATCTATGGATTTGGAGGACTTCAGAAAGAGTATTCATTATAACTTATTCATTACAACTTATTCATTATAACTTATTCATTATAACTTATTCACTACTGAAAGAAAAAACAATTTATGTAAGCAAAGTGTCCAAAACAGACCTTAATTCTACATGTGTACAAACACGGGGGATTTAACGTTCTAACGATGCCTGGCTGCCATCACTAACAGGCTGTAGCGTGTTGTCGTTGGACAGTCGATGAGAGCAGGGTCCTGGTGTTTCACAACCAGAGCTTTGCGTAAAAGTAGGAGTGGTTTAGGTACTGTGATGTCCTGAGTACTGCAGGTAAAGACAGAATAATCCTCCAGAGCATCACCTCACGCTGCGGTGCAAGCCAGCATATCTTAATGAATAAATATTTTTCCAAATTGAGCAAATGGCAGAGGCACCCGACAGCGGGGCTTTCTTCTACAAATTACATTATTTTTTCCTTGTGGCCTTGATTTTTAATACAGCTATGGAATAATTAAGCAGAGTGCAGTAGTAATGCAGTTTTAGAAATAACGTTAAGGTTGCCAGATGTTGCTCATTTTTCCTCTCTTTTTTTTGATGTACATCAGCATTTGAAATGAAGGCTGATAGTGGGTTGTGGGGAACTTAGGTGTGTGAGACCAAATGTTGTAAGGTATTAAAAATTAAGCATGTGTAGGTGACGCTTTAATGATTCCTTTGTTTGGATATGCCTCTCGCTTTGCTTTCCAGTTCTGAAGAGACCAACTCTTAAATCAGGTAAAAGGGAAAAAGGCCGACATACATAGTCTTCCAATGAAGTTTTCTCTTCAGTAAGAAAATCGGGAGATTTATTTGCCTGTTAGAAAACAATATTCAATGTCCGAGCCCCTTCCTTATTTCCAGAGCATCCATAATCGGATTTGACACCAATTTTCCTCTGCATAAATTTCAAGTTAATGTACCCAGGTGGAATAAAAGCGTAGGGATCGGCTCAAAACACGAGGGTGAGTGCAGGTTACAATGATGAAGTCAATGGTAGGGTGCAAAGGTAGTGTTTGTTCTCCCCACAGGAGCTTTGTGCTTAATAAAGGGTGGGAGGAGAAAAGAGTTTGTCATTTAGACCAGTTCAGCGGGGATGTATGTTTTACTGGAAAAGTTCTGTTCCTGGGATCAAGAGTAGAAAACTAATAATGGTTTTCAAAGATTAGAAACAGCCTTCAGTTTTATGCGAAAAGTTGGGGTCTACGGCATTTCCATCGATCTTCAGAATGATCTTTTTGGAATACAGTTGAGAAATTCAGTATATATTTGCATTAAATATATAATTTATAAATAGATTAAAAAAATTGTTCCCTCTGTACCCAAGTTGGGTCTTTAATGTTATGCAAGAAGACAAGGTCCTGTGCAGCCTGCTGTAGGTGACCCTGCTTCGGCAGGGGGTTGGACTGGATGACCCACAGAGGTCCCTTCCAACCCCAACCATCCTGTGATTCTGTGAAGATAACCGTGCTTTCAAATTGAATCTTTACTTCTCCATATGCCTCGGTTAAAAACACAGGAGCGATTTCATGTTTGATTCTTCGGTCGATGAGACTACCCGCGCAAAATCCGTTCTGTTTTAAACTATTTTGCAAGTATGTCCTGATCGAAGCGACGTGCGCGTCAGCTGCCACCGAGTGAGCGTGCTCAGACGCAGGCGCGCGTGGCGGAGACGGAGCCGGGCGGCGCGGGGCTGGGGGGCTCGGGGGGCTGCCGTGGCGGAGGGAGCGCTGGCGGCGGAGCGGGGGGGCCTGGGGCCATGGGGTTCCCTGCCTCGGGTGCGTGTGGCTTCCTGCCGCTCCTCCAGAGCAGCCCTGGCCGACTGCGCCGGGGTGATTTGGCTCTCGTTAGGCTCAACTAGATTATCCGGTTGTCATGGGGTGCTGGTGGAAAAAAACGTCCCGTGGATCTGGTGGAAGATCTGCAGAGTTGATTTTTGTTACGCTATAGGTGTTTAGTTATTCAGTCCCTTAGGACTGAATAAACCACTGGAGGTATCGCAGTCAAACAAAGCTCTCCTACACCTGTTTATGGATTTTATATAACGATCCAGTTAATATCTAAGAGATGCATGATTCATTTACTGAGTTTCGTTCAGGTGAAAATTTTTAGCCCTGTGTATAAAGTTCGTGCGCTTGACAGTCATCCTTTTTACACTGGGGGTTTTTGGGTGTGGTGGAAGGTTCAGGCAGGCCTTGAGAAGTCTCTTGGCCTTCTGAGTGAGTCCTCCAACGTGTACCCCACACTTCAGCTTCCTGGGACGTGTGCTTAGTTTCTTATTAAGGTTAAATCTTGTCAGCTGGGTGAAAAAAAAGTTTTTCTGTCAGCAATATTCAATGACAGTGTGGTGCTGAAGATGTGTATTCTTTTTGTTTAACTTTGACTTGATTTCATTGACTTAAGTGTGGAAGAAGATAGCTGTGAGTGATGCAGTAACATTTTCTTACATCTTGAAACATAGTAAATACTTTATATTTTCACTTCGTAGATAGCTCTGAAAAAAAGCCCATTGTCTGCTTGTACTTGATTGCACTTGTCTTTTCACATGGTTATTTTCACTTGAGCTCTGTTCATTTTGTGATTTAATGACATTGAAATAGATCACTTAAGAACTGATGTATTCATTTTTATCATATTTACATCAGCTGCAGTTCACATTTAAATAGCAATTTGTTATTTCTGTCTAAATGTTGCTTTCCTCAGCAGCGATGGATATCATCCTCACGGTTATATATTGCGATTTCCTGCTGTGTCTTTGAAGATCTGCTCTTACAAGGAGTGAAAGTAAATTTCGTGGTTCTTCTGTGTAGCTGATAGTGAAACTGAGCTTCAGGAAAATCGACCGTTTTCCTGGGCTTCTTGGTGTTCAGCTTCCCAGTATTCTACCACGGTGTCCTTGTAATTACAAATTGAACTAAGGGGGGCGGGGGGGGAGCTCCCCCTCATTAAAAAGTCTCTTACATCCAAGACAACCTTATCCTCCGGAGAGGTCCTCTGCGAAGTGAAGTGGGTGAGGGAGATATCATCGGCTGCGGCAGAAGGATGGGGTGGGACGCTTCTAGGTGCGGCATGAAACGTGCGTGGTTGTCTCGCGTTACTCGCTTGCCTACAGAAATCAGAGGTCGCTTCGGTGGCGATGGAGATCTCTGACCTTGAGACATTTAGTAACCGAGATGGGACATATGTTGCGTGTCACTGGGTGTTGGGGCGTGCCGAACACGGAGACACAGCGCTTGGTCTGCGGGAAGCGCCCAGCACGGCGGAGGAGGAGGAGGAAGGTGGGCTCGCAGGAGAGGCGAGGGTCCCCACAGCTCTGGGAAGAGCTGGGCTCCAGGCTCCGCAGTTGGCACCGCAGAGGCCGGCACTGGACAGAGCGGTGCCCAGCTGTGGTGGGAGCCATGGTGATAATGTGCTGCTGATGAGGGGGCACCTGCTCCGGGCTAACGAGGCATCGTTAGCTTCAAGTCCCCGGGCCCCACTGTGCTGTGCGTACTCGTCCCGCTGTCACGGAGACTTGCAGGATCTCCACTGTGTGGAGTCCAGTAACTTCTTAGAGTATTCATACTGGTGGGGGCAACTGAGCTTAGGGAAGCAGAAAGGCTGCAAGAAATTGCCAGGTTCTAGGAGCTAGAAGGTTTTTGAATATTGTTGCGCTGATGTGCTTCTCCCTGTCTGTTTCTGATCCCTGTTTTCCTGGAAGCGTTGGAACAGTGGGAATGTGCTGCGGACAGCACGCTGCAGCCAGTGCTCTGAGGGACAAATGGTTGTCACTGACGTCACTCGGAACAAGCCCAGCACGGACATTTGATGGGTTGCGCCAGGACACCTCTTCTGAGAGTTACCAGGCTTATCCTAAGCCAGAGTAGGGCCTGAAGCACAGAAATGAAACCTGGTTCTGCTAATGTGATGAAAAGCCCACCCTGAATCCTGGAATCAGTTTTGTAATTTCGCTCGTCCATCAAAAATCCCCATTTTTAACATCAGTATTCTGCCCTACAGTAATTGTGGAGTCACGTTGCCTGCTTTCTTCTCCCCACCCCACTCTCCCCAGTAAGGAACCATTTGTACAACTGAAGATAGTTGGCTTTTTGAGAATGTTACCAATTTAATCTAAACATCAGTTGAATTTCACCGTAGTCAGAAAATTGTACATCATCTTTTGTATCCAAATCCTCAGAGCCTTAGGGGGAGAACTCTTTGAAGTGAAACGGAAAAAGGATTTTAATATTTTATGCAGAAAGACAGAATTGGGGGGGGCATGAGAAAGAGCAGAAAGAAACAAGAACAATGTGCTTTTTCCGGTTTCTCTGATGCCAAACGTGTTCAGCAGAGCACAAACTCTGACTCTCCTGCTCCCCTTCGTGTCACCCCGCTGATCTCAGTGTATGCTGACTTGTATCCTCCTCAGCTTTGGAGATTGCTGCAAATTCAGATAACTTACTCTTTCTGGCTGCGTTTTTGAATGAACAAGGGGATGGTGAAGAATGAAGTTATACGGGGAACCAAGTTCAAGTGTGCTGAGGGGGCCTGGAATTTCAGAACGTGCTTTGCGTGGTACTGATGATTGCAGGAAATCTGGCTGTGTGCTCTGCAGGTGCAAAGCTGCTGGAGAAATTATTGGAAAAGGAGAAATTGGTGGTTGTATATTTAAAAACCAATAAAACGCGTAGATAGTGGCACTAAAAGTGTTCCATCATCTGTTATATAAACAGGATTAACCATTTATTTAATATTTCTGTCTAGTGTTCATCCCCTGGTACAGGGCCTGTAGGTGTCAAGTTTCTCAATTAGTCTGATAGTCCTTGGCCTACATTTAAATAAATTAATGTCGTAAGACCGTCAGCTAAGAATATTTTGCATATATCCGTAATCAAGGCATTCAGCCTGGTGCAGATTCCAGCTATCCGTTCTCTCGGTTTTGCGTGGGGAAGCTGCTGTATTGTGAGGCAAGGAAAATCTGATGGATAGCAGCAGAGGTATGGGAGATTCAGGAGCTTGGTACTCTTTGCTTCCCTGCGAGTCCATTGATTTCTGTATATTGTAAAGCGATTTTGTGATTTTTTTTTTTGAAAATACCATGTGCATAATGCAACTACATTGTTCTCCACAGTGCCTATGCTGTTCCTCTTGTAAATGGCTGCTTTGCAATAGCGTTTAACCCCAGAACCTGCTGCAAGTGCCCGCGGCGGCTGGGGGGAGGCATGGCTGGGGGACCCTTCTCTGGGCGAGCTTCACAGGCGGGCGTTGGGTGAAGACAGTTCCCAGAGGACCCTTTCTCCTCGTTAAGGCCAAAGTGGTTGTCCCCGGCTCGGCCGCGACGCTGACGGCACGCGCGTGCTGCCCGGCGCTGCTGATGGTTCCGAGCAGGGCGAGGTTAGCGCGTGGCCTCGGGTCCGCGCTCGGTTTGAGCCACGTTTTCCCCGTTCTGCGTGGGTAGGTCGTTATTTTTTCCACAAAGCAACAGATGTTTAATCTTCAGTCTCCAGGTGCTGCCGTAGCATTGGGAATACGGACGGCTTGAATTCCTGCACAGCGCAGTGGGGGGGGAGCGTGTGTGTGTGTCTGTAGATCAGTCAAAAATACAGCCCAGCTGCTGAGTACAAACAAAAGCGTTGTGAGGCAGTGAATCCTGCTGATAAAGTCGGATTTTTTTAGAAAAGGTGGCTTCTTTTGTTCCGTTGTGTGGTGTTTCTGATAGCTGTCCTGCGTCTGCACGCTCTCCCACTCAGCCAGTAGTGCTGCAGCTTTCATTTTGGGTTGTTTGTATTTAAAGAATTTCCGACTTCTCTTAAATAGACTGGAAAAAAATAGGTGGTTTTGTAGTTTCTGTATGAAAAATTGTTATTTTGTCTTCTGCTGGTTGTTTATTTTTCTCCTACAGTGCTTCATCATCTGTCGTTCCTTGAAGTCAAGGCTCCCAGTCCATGCTAATGGGAGTCGTGAGTGCCGTGCTGCTCTCGGGGCTGGTGCCGTGTTACCAGGACCGTGTATTGATTGGGTTCGCTGCCGACGCGTGATGCAGGGCACAAATGAGAAATTGAACTTTCTGAATGTGAAGTAAATCGTGCTGCTGCTGATACACAAGTGATTTGGGGACAAGCAATCAATCCAAGTCTCTGTTCTGGTAGCAGTGCTACATACGATTTAATACACAGCGGAACAACGGTGCTGGTGGAATCTAAATCAAACAGCGGTTTGTGCTGAGCTCCGACTCGTGCAGAAACGACTTGGAGCATTTTGGGTTTCGTGTGCTTTACTTTCTATGTTAGTGACATGTGATCTGATAATTTAGAAATATTCAGCTCGCATTCATTAATTCTGCCTTTTCCTTGTCAAAAACAACAGATTATCTTTTCTAGACTGCTTGCTGCTGTTTCGAATTGGTTGCTCTTCAGAAAGCTTGTAAGTAGAGTTGTGCTGAATCCCAGTACTTGCAGATGGAGTTTATTACAGCCACAGGTAATTGGACTTTAATATCTTTAAAAAAAATCCACTAGAGACATGGACAGGCCCATTCTGTCTTCTGGCAGATGTTTTGCAGGTGTGAGACTTACACCCGATCACCTTTGGGTGCTGTTGCAGTACACGATAGGACGCATCTGCAAAGGGCTGTAAGATTCTTCTCAGTCCCCCTCCGTGTTGTAAAATGAATGGCATAGTTCATCCTTCTTGGAAAGAGAGAGAAGTATTTTAATGCAAGCTTGAAGACGCTTCCTGAAATTCTTTGTCTGATACCTTCTGACGAGTCTTCTCACCCGGTGTCAAAGCCTTGGCTTAGCACCTCCCAGCGCAAGTGCCCTGAGGAGCGGGGGGTTCTGCGCAGGCTCCCCAAGAGCTGCGTGGTGCGGAACCTGCGGTCTGGGCTCCGGGCTGAGGTGCTCAGAGGAGTTCAGCTCTCGCAAGAAGCGGTTGTCGGTGTTTGCTTAGCGTGAAGGCTGTGAGAGTGCAGGGAGAAGCTGAACCACGTCCTCCTGGTAGAAGGTTGGCCGTCCGCTGGAGTTCTTCGCTGCGTGAACCCTGGGGTGATCAGACGGTGCAAGGCCAAACGTGTCTATTGGCGGTTGGGCAGAAAAGTTCCACTAACAGATGTTCTAAAAAAAGAAAATAAAATCAACAGCCGTTTGAGCTTTTTAGAAATGTATTTTCTCTTACACAAAAAAGTGGTTTTTTGCTTGCTGTAACTTACTTTAACATTTATTTTTCATAAAGCAAAAAAAAAAGATTGACTTCATAGTTATGAAATTTAATAGTTAAATAATCTCAAAATTAAATAGATTAGTTTGATTAATCCCACCAAGTTCAGCAAATGGTGTTAGAATCTGGAACTTGCTGTTGGAGGGCAGGGTAGATTCGAGACAGAATGTCAGCAAAACGCAGCACTGTCATGAAGTGAGAGTGAACTCTCACAACCAGGTATGTAATATTATTCTTTCCAGACTCTCTAAGGATATTCTTTTATATTTTTCGTAACATATGCTTGCTTTTACATCTTAAGATCAGCCAATTTACTTGGTTTTCTTCATTTTATTTTAGATTTCTTTGTCTTTTTCTCCCTGAAAGCCTAGAGTGAGACTTGACAAATATAAAGTGGTGATAGACAAGGAGACAGAATGAAGCTGTCTGCCTTTTTTCTGAAGATGGACTTGTGAGCAGAAAAGTAAAAGATACCATGACAACCTGATGAATTTCAGGGCTGCAGAATCTGCACACATTCCTCATACCACGTTACCCGTGGAAAAATGACCAAAGAGCTTACTGCACTGAAGGAAGGATTTGTGCTCCACACAAATAACTGCAACAAACGTGTTCGGTTTAACTGTTGTGTTGGAGTGGGCCTGTCTTGTTGGGAACGCGGGCATTGATGGCCTCCATCCACGTGCCATTGGTCTTCCTGGAAGAGCACCTTTTAAAGCAGATGAAGCAGATCTAGCAGTACTTAAAAATCTAGTATCCTGCAGGGAGTAGAAACAACTGGTCAGCAGCCAGTGCCCCAGTGCTAACAGTGATTTCCCTCCCTGTCGAACAACTGCTGCTCCGCTGGGAGAAGGTCCACGGGTGGGTGTGGTGGAGTGGTCCTGTGGCCGTCAAAGAAAGGGCAGAGAGCCTTTTTCAGACTCTCAGCAAGTAACATACAATAAATGCAAAGATTGTGATATTTATGAGATTCTTTCACAGATAGTCAATATAGAGGAATATAGCAAATTTTTTGTGATGGCACTGTCCAAACAGAGGAGGGAAGCTAAATATTAATGGGAAGCTATTAGTCCAAATTATGTTCAGTTATTGCTTTGGTGATTCTCCTCTTGGTGAAACAAGAGAGAAAGTATAAGGGGAAGCAAATTGGTAACGACTGATGCAAGTTATTTGTTGATGTGAATTTAAACTGTTTCTTAAGGAGTTCTGGATATGCCAAAAGCATGTAATACTCCATATTGTAGAGCTTTTTTTCCCTTAACTGTTGAAGATTATTTAGAAGATACAAACCTCTTTGGTTGATGTCACCAGCTACAGCTAGTGAGCTCTGGAGTAAATGGAAAGAGTAAGGAAGAACTTATTTCACAAAAAATAAAAAAACCAATCTATTCTCTCATCAGTTTTGCTGTTAATGTCAGCAGCTTGGAAAGAAGAGCAGGTTCCATCTTGAATTCTTGATCTTGATGAGCTGTTCAAAATCTGTCCTGTGTGAATGAGACAGCTCTGGTTCCTGAAACTAGTTTTCCTTTTTCTGCCCTCAAACCACTTTAGATTTCCTGCTAGCCCCGTGAAGAACACAGTGAGAGAGTCACGTATACAAAAACTGGGATTGCTAGAAGAATGTAACTACCAAAATACTTTAAAACTTACTGTACGTTGGATAGATTGTTATGGTGGTTTCAGTGTTTTACAGATTATTGGTTTCATATCTTCAAACTCACTTGCCTTTTGCTACTGCTGTGCACTTGGATTATGCAGGGGTTGTCAAAACTTAATGATGTGGGGAAGGAGTTTTACGGTTTCTAGGTTATCACAAAGTACAGAATCTGCGTTGCTCCTTGAATTCAAGTGCTATTTGAACACTCTGAAATGGTGTTTGGTATAGACATTTGTCCTTTGTCTGTGGGGGAGAGCTTAAAATCGAGGTCAAATAATACATCTCATTTTATTAGGTCTGTTTCCCAAAAGGTCGCAACCATCAGTCTGTCGCGGAGTTGTTCTTTTCATTTTCAGTTTTCAACAACAAAAGCCTTTAGGAGGCTACAAGGCTTCAGGAATACCTTATGTCCTGGTTTGGTAGCAGCTTGATGCCTGGTGTCTGCGGATCAGTTCCGTGTACCAGCTCTGGAGCGTGCAAGTTGGCTTGGCTGCCGTTTGGTGAACTCGGATTCATATTTCATGCGTATGATTTATGACTGTGTGAACATGTGCTGTCTTCTGGGTTTAGTTTGGGGTTTTTTGTGAGTGGTGGGGGTTTTTTGTTTCGTTGGGTTTTTTGTGGGTGTTTTTCTGCCCTCCAGAGCAATGGCTGTTGCATCTGCTATAGTTGCTCCTTCCAAGGGCATCATTGAATGTGGCTGGGTTTTATTGCATTCAGGCCATTTTCAGAAAAAGAATGATGATGTTTTTGCAAGTGAAATCTAAATGGGTTTGAACTAGAGTTTGTCTTTTCATCCCTAGTCAGATTATAAACTACAGACCAAATATCGTGAGGTAACGGTACGCTGAACTCCTCCCGTACCCGTATTACTCTCGCTGGCCTCTTTCCTTGCTGATCATGGTGCACGAGACAGAAAAGCATCTCTTCCCGGCCTCTCCCGGTGACCTGGGCACGTTACTGTCACCGGGGCTGAGAGGACAGCAAACCCACACTAGTTCATCCAGCCTTGGGGCAAAAGTTACTTAGGCAGGATGTACAGCTGCCGTCTAGATGTGGGATGTGGGTAGTCTGGATTTGTGTTTAAAGGTTTGCTTGATTGATACACTGATATAATACATCTTTTAAAAAAAGTGTAAAATACACCTAGGATTGCCATTTAAAATTGTATTTAGCATTACCTGTGTCTGTCTGTCTGTTTATATCTGTTATGTCATTAACAGTTTAGTTTCAGAAATACATTTGAAGTCAATTTCTGAATTAATTCTCCGGACCGTTCGCCGTGGCGTCAGAAGAGACGCGTGTTCTAACTGCGGACTCCTGTTTTTGTAGATGGCTATACAACAGATGACATTGAGTTTTACTGGCGTGGGGGTGACAACGCCGTCACGGGAGTGACAAAGATCGAGCTGCCGCAGTTCTCCATCGTAGACTACAAGCTGATCACCAAGAACGTTGTTTTCTCTACAGGTTGGTGGGGGGGAAGCTGAATGGTGAACTCACTGGGAAGACGTGGAGAAATGGGTTAATTCTCAAGGTGCAGCTCAGGATCTGAGCGAAAATTTAGAAATAGGAGTAGATTAGAGCAGCAACTGTGAGTTTTGAAAGGAGCAGCTTTTATTACAGCTGACCACAGTGTGTAAGGCCTCGCTCATTAACATACGAGGAGGATACGGCAGTCTTGTGGGGGGGCTCGGTCACATCAGCTGTGTTTGCTGTTTGCCTGTGAAAACTGATGAAGCCGCTTAGACACCGCAGCACCCTAAACCCCACAAGAAGTACCCCAGCCTGTAGGAAATTTAGGAACCTTTCTCTCATCGTTTCTAGATGTTCCTTGTGCCAGGCTGGGGATGTATTAGACTGACTTTTGTCTTCGCTGTAAAACCTGTAAAATCCTTGTTCCACAGGATTTGTGGTTTAGCCTGTGCTAGCAAGCAGATGACTGTCTACAGGCTGAGAAGGTGCTTTGCATGGAGGAGTAGAAAATAAGACTGGATTTCATAAAATAAAGAACAAAACAAGAAACAACTAGAACATTGTAATGGCATAGTAAATCACTCAAGAGAGACGAGTTGGGTTGGGCTGTTACAATGTGATGTTCTCTACCTACCTGAGAAAGCTGCGAGATGTGTTTAAAAGAAAAAAAAATTCAAAACTCACTTTCTGGATATGGATAGAAATGGTCTTTGGAGGGAGTATGGAAGGACTGTGAAACCCAAATTCTCCAAAACCAAGCAGAAATAGGACTTGGCTGATGTTGGCTAGGCATGCCTTCCAGCAAGTGCTTGGCACGCCGGAGCAATTCTGGCGTCCAGCGGCAAAGGGCGCGTGTTGGCTTGCTGGGAGAGAAGGTGTGAGGAAGGGTCACGCTGAAGCAGGCACAGCACAGCTTGTCAGGGGAGAAGCTTTTCTGTGTTTTGGCGCTCTGAGATGTGTTTGGGCTGTTGGTTGTTGAATCTGACGATTACCAGCAGATACATGCTTAGAGCATCCTTGTTCCATTAGAATAAAAGATTATTTATTCCGAGTTCTTGCTAGAAATTCTGCAGCTGCTTATCCTGGAGCTTGCAACTCTATGTCTACTCTGTGTTGTGTGAAACAACAAAACCAAAATGACAGAAAAATGTTTACAGGCTTTATACAAGTGAATTATGGCCAAACCTAATATTATCTTTTAGGTGCCTATCCGAGGCTGTCTCTCAGCTTTAAACTTAAGAGAAACATTGGTTACTTCATTCTGCAGACCTACATGCCTTCTATTCTGATCACTATCCTGTCCTGGGTTTCCTTCTGGATTAATTATGACGCTTCAGCTGCCAGAGTTGCTTTAGGTAGGCATTTTTACACGTCTTGGGCAGTGTGCGTTAGCTGAATGCTTTTTCTTTCTTCTGGCGTAGTGGGTAGTGCATGACTTGAAAAATAAATCTGTTAGATCTTTTTGTGTCTGGCTTGTTAAGCTTTGTATTATTTGAATCGGCATTTAAATCATCACAATTTAAATAAAAATTAAAGTGATTTCATGTCTGAATTAGCCAACTGTATAATCTTTGTACCAGAATTAGCCCAATTGTCGGAGTGTTTTCTGCTGTTGTAGTACTGCTTGTTTTGCTCCAGAGAGAATGCATTTCGCTTGCTTTTGCCCATGGCTGACCAAAGTGCACATTCAGCACTGTGCTAGGGATTATAAATGGCTTTTCCTTTCAGGTATGAATTAAATAAAGTTTTACTAGGGTTGTGTAGCTAACTTCTGAGGTTGAGGGCTTGCTTCCTTGCTGTTACCTTACATTCTGAAAGCAAAACCGTTTCTCTAATTAATCTCTGGACTATTACATCTCGTCACTAAACCCGTGTGCGTGTTTGTACTCGGCCCCTCGTCAGAGGATCCAAGCACATTACAAAAATAAATATGAGCAGCTGTTGCCAAATTTCTCATAACTCAGACCGATCCCTGCCAGTACAGCTCTCATATCAATAAAACAAGTAAATCACCATAAAAGATACAACTGAGAATTTGGCATTTGAACTCGGTAGCATACCGTCCCGAGTTCTACCAGCCCTGTCTGCGTAGCATTTTCCCCGTAAGAAGTCAAGACTGCAGACGTCTGGAAAGTGCTGGAGGGAAGCAAGGAAACGGTGCCTCTAGGCCGGTAACCTGTAACTGGGACTCGTTAGAGAAGCGTACGGCTTAGCTGGTTAAAAACGTACTCATAGAATCCAACTACTTTTTGTTTGATTGGACACAATTTATTACAGGTGCAATTTTCTTTGCTGTACAAAAACATAAAGACAAAGATAGGGAATATGGGCAGAGGTTGGGGGTGGGGTATTTTTTCCACTGGGAAAAAAAAATCTCCTAGAATTTTTCGGCACTAGCATTGGAAAATTATGAGCTATTTTGCTAGAAAATAAAAATTAATTCAGTCAATAGATGTAATAGACCTGTCAATTCTTTTTTCCAGGAATCACAACCGTGCTCACAATGACAACGATTAACACCCATCTTCGAGAGACTCTTCCCAAAATTCCCTATGTGAAAGCCATCGACATGTACCTTATGGGGTGTTTTGTCTTCGTTTTCATGGCTCTGCTGGAGTATGCCTTGGTCAACTACATCTTCTTTGGCAGGGGACCTCAACGTCAAAAGAAAGCGGCAGAAAAAGCTGCCAGTGCCAACAACGAGAAGCTGCGAATGGACGTCAATAAGGTAAATTGAAACGGGGGTACGTGTTTAGCATTGCCCCAGGGGTGCTGGGGCAGAGGCTTCTGCCAGACAGAGCTTTAAGATGTAATTGCTTGTAGAAAAAGGGTGGAGTGGGATGGCGATGACCTTGTCTCAGGCAGCTCAGCTGTGAAAGCTGCCCTCTAGCCTGGAGAACTGGAGGGCTTCTTCCTAGAGCATGCGCGCGGTTAAGCTTGCCCGTGAGGTGTTTCCTCAGTCAGGGTGCAGAGTTAAAGCTGTTGAATCTGTTTCCAAAGGAACAAATCCAAAATGATGGCTGTAGCTGATATTCTAGTAAGAGCTGTATGGAACGTTGGAAAGAAAACCCAAGTTTAGCCTACTTTCATAAATCTTTTGGATGACCAGGATAAGGAATATTTGCTACAGAAGTGTTTAAAGCTTGAAAAGTTTGCGTGTTTTCAATAGATAATGGCCCAGGATATTGTTGACTAAATGAGAAACCGCTCCAAAATAAAGCAGCAACTTGCTGTGCACTTAATTTTGAATCTAAAAGCGGTCCCCTGGGGGTGGAGAATTGAGGCAGAAAATACATTTGCCAAGATACACACTTCGGGGAAAAAGTATCCATTATGCTTAATGAAAATGGAGCACTTCTCATAAAGCACTTGTCATTTTTCACTTTGACCATTTTGGAGGCAGATCTGGGCTGAATGCTAAAATGTACTCAGTGTGAAATGTATAAACTTTCACATGCATGCAAAATTGGAAAGTTAAAAAAAGTTAAATTCTCTTTTTTTTTTTTTTTTATTGGCATGGGAAGCTTTTTGAATTTGTAATTCAGCATGATACTCCAAGGGGAAAAAATCAAAATCAGAATTTAAGAAAAAGAATCTAAAGCAGAAAAAGCCAAGTGACTATTTGTGTAGTGGAAACAGAAGTTTCATACAGCTCTAGTGGTGGAATTTCTCATGTTTGTTCGGAACTTCTATACTCCCATAGTGTGCCTGTGGACAGAAGAACGTTTTGTTCCCTTTTTGCTGGAACAACAAAAATAGATCACGTTGATTGCATAAATCGGTTTTATAGGTTACAGTGTATAGTCTTTTAAGATGGAGGATTATATTGTCACGGCTCAGCTCTCACCCATTCATTAATTTGTTTTTTTCTTTTTAGTTTGAGAGAAACCTGAATGAAGGCAAATGCATAGTGATGAAATCAGTTTTGATGCTATGGTACCACAGATCACATTTAAACGTTGTAAAGTTCATGAAGATTCTGCAAAATGTTTTTTTTTTTTCTATTGGTGATGTTTCAGCAGTATAAAAGTTGCAAGGTTTTATTGACTTTGTCAAGTTTATTTTTTAAAGATCAGTTTCCTTTTAAACAATCCAAGTTATCAGCTAAGAAACCCTGTAGGTAACTTTATGAGACTGGATCTATGTTTACCTGAAGTCTTTGCTCTAGCATCCGTGGAAATTTAAGGTCCGTAGGTGCCGGAGCGTCGCCCCGAGCCAGGCTGGGTGTTTGTGCTCCGTTTCACTCGTGATATTTTCTGTGTACTGATTCATGCAGGGGAGCTTTGGCCGTGTAGCAGAATGGCCAAAGCCTAGTGGCAAGCTGCTACGGGTGAAGTGCAATTTGAAAGCACTGATTAGGGTACTAATCCAGCCCAGTAAGCAGGGTAAATTAACTCCCGTACTGCTGCAGACATTCAGCAGCCTCTGCAGAATTACCACAGAGTATACTGGGAACAGCTTTACATTATTGATACTTTTTTATACTGAGCCTTTTGCTGAATATAGCAGGCCAGCGTGGTTCATAGTCTGTGGCAGTTGCTCTGGTGTCCAGATGCACTCTGATGTGAGAATCAGGTTTGCAGTCCCTTAAGCAACGGGCGGAGAATCCAACGGGAGAGGATCAGAAAAGCGTGGTGACGGGAGAGCGTGGTCCTGCTGCGCCGGGGAGGGGCAGAGGAGCTGGCAGCTGCGCTCGCTGTCTGACCGGCAGCGAGAACGCAGATGCATATTTCATGGGCCCGAAGATTTTATCTATGAAAGGGGGCCAAATATTATATAATTATTCTCACGTACAAGAATCAAAAATGGGTCTGAACTGCCAAATTTGGTTGAGGTGCAGGTTTCCGTGAAAACCCAGGTGTTTCAGAAGGGGGACCAAACTCCATCTCTAAGTACGATCCAGCACTGAAGGACTACTTTTACAAAGTACGTGTACTTTGTGATACTACTAGACTTCTCTTGTATCACTACATGGAATACTATGAATTTACGTTTGCGACTTCAGATACTGTGTGAGAAAAGATTAATGCCATGAGCGATAAACCTCGAAACATAAGGGTGAGAACTTCTTTACACTCTGCTACTGCATTCAGCCTAGACTTTGCGCAGAAGGTGGGTGAGTAGTTACTGGAGCTGCTGCTTGGAGTGCAGCATCGTTGTTTATCCATTGCAGACCAGCAAATCTACACTAGGTTTCTGCAGATTCCGACACCTGTGTTTGTAACAGCCTCTTACAGCTTTGCTGAACGACACAAGGTGGTGAGAGAAGAAGTGCTGGTTCATCCTTCCATCCACAGCTACTTGCCAAATCAAAGTAGAAGTGAATACATACTCCCTTTATGCCGTTGAATTCTCTGGTATGGAGAGATTCCAGGGCAGGCACAGACATGGACGGTCTCTATTTTTGCTCAGTGTTAGTCAGAAGGTACTAGAGAGCCTACAAAATGGTGCAGAAGCACAACAGAAGCTGTTCTTCCATGGCTGTGGTATCTGCTGAATCCAGTGTAATCCCTTGGAGATTTGGTGACTCAGGAGGAGGATGTCCTGGTTTTTCCATCTGAGCAAACACCAGGCTGGCTGCAGAGCTTCCCCTGGGCTATCCCAGATGAAACTGTGGCCAAATCTTTCTTTAAGTTTCATATTGTGTTCATGTCAGGTGCCCAGTGAATGTGGTGGGTTTGGTTTTGTTTGGGTTTTATAGAATCATAGAGTAGTTTGGGTTGGAAGGGACCTTTCAAGGCCATCTAGTCCAGCCCCCCCACAGTGAGCAGG
>Ga0181612_161127_pt1 | contig 19161 bp, 11 predicted proteins | sample HoacroProtozoa21_FD_119630 | JGI IMG/M metagenome (GOLD analysis project Ga0181612, IMG submission 119630) | Hoatzin crop microbial communities from Cojedes, Venezuel. Combined Assembly of Gp0051906, Gp0051904, Gp0051908 | reverse complement strand
TTGCCCAGAGAGGTAGTGGAGGCCCCATCCCTGGAAACGTTCAAGACCAGGTTGGACAGGGCTCTGAGCAACCTGATCTAGCTAGCGGTGTCCCTGCTCGCTGCAGGGGTGTTGGACTAGATGACCTCTAGGGGTCCCTTCCGTCCCAAAACTTTCTATGATTCTATATTTGCCAGAATTAAGTTAAGGCACTCTTCCAGGAGAGACTATTACTTGTATTTCCTTACAGTTGCTTGTGTTTGAAGAGGGAGACAGCTGGAGTGTGTAAAGGCGTTTCGGCATCTTGGCATGTCCATGGCTCTCAGTCTGGAGGAGGGAGCTCTGCAAGTTGCAGGGGACCACGCTGAAATGATGGAAATGAAAGTGTTGGAGCAAAACCTTGTCTCTTTTGAAATCAATTGAACTTCCATTAGTTTGAGTCCAGATTCCATCCATAAACTTAAATAGGGTATTTCTCTTTCTAGGCAGTCTACAGAAATGCTTCTGTCCTTTTGCATTTGTTTTCATGTTTGTTTGTAATGATTGTGTAATTGGGATATATCTGTAATGTCAAAAATGTCATAGGTTAAGTAGCATAAATGGCTGTTGGGAAGAGAAGAAATGCAGAACTGCAGAGCCATTGTTACTTTAAAAATCCTGCTGCTTTTAGTTGTTTGATTTAACCATATAATAGTTAGTTGTTGTTGTGATAAATTGCAGGGATGGGTGTTTAGGCACAAATTCTAAACACAAAGGGGAAAAAACACCCTTTTCTTCCTATCGCTGAAAGAAATAGAAATCATTCATTACACTGCCAACGGCTTCTCAGTTGGCCAGAAACTAACTTTGGTGCCCCTAAAGCCTTAGTGATGTTGTGTACAGTACTGAAATATTCTGTTAGATTTTAATCCAACAAGAAATGTATACTGTTAGCAATTTGTTAAAACGGATTGCAAATGCTTGGTGTATACAGCATCAAGCCCTTGAATTTAAGCCTGTTCAAGTACTTAAAAAAAAATTTAAAAATCTGGAATCTAAGGGACTGGTTTATTACTGATTATGCTTTTATCAATGTGCCTATCTGGTGGGGTTTTTTTCTGTGTTACCTGAAGGTACAGTAACAGTGCTTTGTAAACGTTTGCACTTTTCTCCCTCTAGCTCAGTGATGCTTTTGAAAGGAATGTTTTCATCTTTCTCTTTTTTCTTTTGCCTTTTTTTTGTTTTGATTTTGGCAGGGGAATGGGTGTTTGAAAACAATGCAGATTTTCTCAAATGTGATTCTTATGGTGACTGAACTTCCCAGCCATTTTTTTACTTTCTTGGTATTTTAATATAATATTCCATTATAATTTTTTCAAATTTTTACAAATGTTTCTGTGGAACCGTGATGATAACTCTGTAGTCTACCTAAAGGACAGCAGAATGTCCCACCTCCCAGTCTGGAGGTGAATTGAGGATGCTGGAGCTGCTGGAGAGGAAATTTCTATGAGCTTGCTTTTTTTTTTTTTTCTTTTTTTCCTGAGATCGGGGAAGAGAAAGGTTTGTGGTAATGCCTTGGATATAAAACCTTCTTGACTGTGTTCCAGTACCCTGAGAGATGTGACAAGTAACCCTCGGGTGAAAGGGTGCAGTAAGTGGAGTTTGGTGCATGCCCAAGAGCTTACATTTTTTCTTGACCGCAGAACTAGCTGTGGCTGCTGGTATAGGCGGTAGCGTCTGCCACTGTGGTGCTCCTGCCTGTGGGAAGAGTAGGGGATCAGGGGCCCAGCTGGCCGCTTGATTCACTTTTGTACCGAAATCGTGTTGTTTGCTGCCTTGGGAGTAAGTGCTCTGACTGTCCTTACTCCTGAAATTCTTGTGGTCTTTTAATTGTCTCCTGGAGACATTTATTCTCACTCACTGCTTTGTATCGCTATTATTTCTTGTCCTTTGACTTAATACTTGTCACTTCAAACTTTAAAAAGAAGGGCCAAAACCAAGGAACTCAGTGTAAATTACAACACTGTTAGCAGGTGAAGTGGGACACACCTCCTATACAGAAGGTACATCGACAGATCCAACGGTGCCCTGTTTTCATGGGAAGATGTGTTCAGAGCATCTAGGCTGAGCTCTCTTATATGGCAGGCATATTCCTGTATAGGATCCCTCTCCTCCTCTAAGAGTGGATGGCCTTTCAGCGTGAAATATCACCCAGTGTTTATTTTTATGCCCTTTGAATGTTTTGTGGAGGCTTTGTTTAGTTTCCCTTCATAATTTTTAATAGGAAGTCTTTGAAGTTGGGTTGTGGCTGAAAAATCTTATTGGCAGCCTGACCATTCATTGTTGACTCCTATCTTTTTTTGATTGTGCATCTATAAAAATCTGGAAGGGAGTGTGTTCAGAGAAGCTATGAAGCAATGTATATTTCTGGAAAGGGGAAATAAGCTTGCAATTATTCTCAGCCATTATTTGTCATGTGAAAAATGTTACATGCTAATGGCTGCAGATGGTTTACACAAAAACTATGTACACCCTGAAAGCCCTCTTCGTTAGAAGCTATGGTTTTCTGTCATACATTATGCTAGAACGGAAAAGGTTTTTTCTCCCTGCAGCTATGTATTACCCTTGTTTTCTGTTGCTAGCACAGACCTTGTTAATATGCATCTGGCAATGGTTAAAATTTTCTCCATCAGTGACTTCACATTTATCCATCTAGAGCAAGGATTCTCCTAAGTTTAAAAAGGTAAGGACATCAGTATGCAGGGGGCTTTAGTGGAAGGCACTATGTTTAGTAAGGCAGATCTGAAGGAAGCACAGAGTTAAGGTTGTGGTCTAATATTTTTGTGCTCTTGTTGAAGTTCAGAAACAACTTTTATGTTAAAACATATTTATGTGTGCATAGGCATATTGTACCTCTGTGCATGTGTGTGATTGTAGACACAGTGATTGCTTTGTACTGTGGAATAGTAAAACAACCCTATAATGTGCCTATGTATTTTGTTTTATCAATCAAAAATAGTACAGCCATCTGTAAAGTGTTACTTTGAATTACAATTTATACAGTAAAAATGATAAAAGGATGCATTCGGTATGAATTAGTCTGTTTAAATAATGCAAACTGAAGAAGGGAGGTTGAGAGGGTAAGAACAGAAGTTGGAGTTCAGAGCTCCTAATATAAGGGGGAGTGATCAGGAAAGATTTCCATGGACTGGTTTGGTCTTAAGATTTCACATAAATGGAGCAAACAAATCTACATGCACGGATGCAGCTGGGTAACTATGCTCGTGATTTTTTGTTTCTTAATTGTCACAGCCATTGGCATTAGGTTTGCGTTATTCTTCTTCGGTGACACTCTATTTTCGTACCATGAGTGGACACCTCCTGTAGATACCCTGGTAGTTGTGAGAATCTTGTGGAAGGCTCTGTGCAAATTTCAGACTGCAATTAACTTTTCTGTATGTTGTTTTAGATGCTGATATCTGAGTACAGTCAGCTTTGTTCAAAGCCATGGTTTTCTTTTGCCTGCTTTTTCATGCTTTTGTGGGGGCACCCGTGTTGTCTGCAGTACTTGGTGTTGTGTTATAAAATGGGCATGTTGCTCCTGACAATAGGGCTGTAACACTAGGAAGGTGACTTGGCTTGATAGTTAACTGTCTGGCTAAAACTCATCATGAGACAGCAATATGTGGCCTGCTAAAACTGCTTGCGTGTTCATATACTTTAGGGGGGAAAAAAGCAGTTTTGAAGAATAAGCCTTTATTGGTTTGGCAGAATGATTTTATCAGAGCACTAGAGAAGAGTCAGGATAATGGAATGAGTTGAACTAATCTAACTGCTCTGGAATAGCCCAGCTGCTACAATTTTGCATCTGATTATTTTAAACTAGGAGATTTTACAATTTCCTTTGAGGCAATAACAATAACAGTTTATGCAGAGAGCCGACACTTACCTTGTCTTTCTCTTACTCCACAGGTGCCTGGCACACTGCACCTATTGATTGCAGGATTTGTGCTGTGGTCCATTTATTGAAGATGTGAAGTAACATCGAGTCTGAGATTGAACTTACTGACAGACTGGAGGAAATCTTAGTCCTTGTGATGCACATGGACATGCTGAATTATAAGTAATTCTAGCTTCTTTTCCCTTCCCCTCCCTTCCCCTCACTCAGCTATCTCAGGGTTCATAGAGATTTCAATGGTTCGCGTGCCTGTAAGTTTGGAATAGAAGTGACCAAAAATGGGGGACCAGCAATTGTATAAAACTAACCATACTGCCAACAGCAATGAGAACTTGTACTACCAACAACACCAAATGAACTCCCTTCCATCTCTAAATCATAGCTATGGGACGTCTGTTATGGATGCTCCTCAGGCGTCCCCTCTCTCCCCCCAGTTTTCCCAAGATTCAAGAGAGAGCATAGCTTTGCCTGTAGGTTCAAAAAGTCTTGGGTCAGTGGATACATCTAGACAAACCAGTTGGACGCATTCTGGCTCAGGAAACCATGTCCCAGTGAGGAACAATTTGAATACTCAAAGCGCAATGTGGAGCCCCCTCGGGCAGGGGGAGTCCCACGACGGATACCAATATTCTTACTCTCAAACCAGTGAAAATCGATCGCAAAAAATTACCAGTGGGGTCCTGCATAAATTGGACTCCTTTACGCAAGTGTTTGCTAACCAAAATCTGAGAATTCAAGTCAACAACATGGCTCAGGTTTTGCACACTGAGGCTTCGATGGCGGATAATTCTGGTGACAGTGCGCTCAGGCAGCTGCTGTCTCAGAAGCCAGCAGTTGAGCAACAGCCTGTAACTTCCAGTGTACAGAGATATCAACCCGTGCCACAGCAAGCACACCAGAATTTTGCAAGCGCACAGCAAAAGCAACAAATGCAAGTCATGCAGCACCAACAGTTGTACTACGACTACCAGCAGCATTTATCGCAAATGCAGATGCATTCTGCGTTTCAGCAAGGACAGACGCATGTTCAACAGATGCAGCCCCAGCAGCTCTTACCGCCACAGATGCAGCACTTGCAGCAGACTCAGTACTACGCTCAGCCGCAGCAGGGACATCAGCGGCTCTCGATACAGGAGATCCAGCAGCAACAGCCAACTCGGCAGCAGCAGCAGCGGCAGTGTCCAATGCAAATAGCTCAGTATTACCAAACGCAACCTGTCATGCAGCAGTTACAGCAACAGCAGCAACAGATGCAATTGCCGCTTCCTGCGTATCACAGGGAACCCGATCCAAAGACTATGCATGAACCACACCAGTACCCTCAGGATCCAAGTCACCCTGTACAGCTTATCCAGTTGGGAGCAGTGCCTCAGTATTGCTACCAGGATCCACACGAACAGTACAGGCACTTGTACTCACAGAGCTTACTGCAGCAGCAAGATCCACAGAAGCAATACCCGAGTGAGAGCAGGGCGCCGTCTCTGAACTCCCACGTTGGCCTCACTCCACCAGAGACCACGGAGGATCCCACACGACAGGAGGCTAATTCTGTAGGTAATGCTGGCCCTCACCGAACTCTTTTGCCACCCTCAGGAGTTCATCTGAACAACAAAAGCTCTCAGCAAGATTCTCCCAGTGCCGCCTGGCCTCAGGTAGGTAATATTTTAGGTCCCTGCTCCGCCAAACTTGTTTTGCAGAAGAGCAGGAAGGTGTGGAAGCGAAATGGCTGCAGGAGAGCTGGGAGGTTGGGATGTGAGTGGTGGGCGTCACTGGGATGGTTTGGGGAATTGCGTTAACAGACTTCTCCTGTCTACATCACTGAGTTGGCTTCGGGCCAGGCTGGCGGCAGCACAGAGCTGCTGCTGCTGCGGGGCTGTTGCTCCCCTCACAAGAGGCATTGGGAAGTTCTGCCTCAGTTACTGGGGAGGAGGGACCCGGTTACAACAAAAGCGCTCTTGCTCATTTTTCAGCACCCGGGGGCTCGATTGTGTGGGAAGAGTTAGTTAACTCCCTGGTTCTAAAAGTTAATACTTCTGGGTCAGAGCGAAGACTTCAAACAGCAAGTGGGTGTAAGAAAACTTGTGCTAGCCGTGCTCACAGAGGCTCTGATTTGGTAGAGACTTGTAAGGCTCTCAGCTCAGAGGCTTTTAATAGTAGTGAAATCATATGCAAAAGGCAGACAGAATGCTGTGAGTACCTTCATTTATGCATTAATATTTCCTGAAAAATTATTTTCTCTTTTTTCCCCGCTTCCCCTCTCCTCCTTTGATAGCAGGTGCAACTGTCAGATGGCAGACTGCAGCCGCTGTCCCCAGAACAAAGGTATTTTTGAAAGATATTTTGTTTGTCTTTTTAATTTAAGTATGAGAAATACAAAGGAGTGCTGCAGTTTAGAGGGAGGAGAGTGCACTCTGGGTAGGTCGTAGATGTTGCTCTTCTGGAAACGTCTTTGGTTTTGTGCTATGTGAATTTAAGTTTGTGTGATTTCCACCCTTCCCTGCCAGCAATAAGATCAAATACATGCTTTGTCTTTCAAAAAAAAAAAAAAAATAGCAAGAGGGAAAAGAGAAAAAAGAACCAAAGCAAAAGCAGGGGAGCAGTTTGCTCTCAGTGTTGTGTTTGTAAGAGAAGGGATGATGTGTCGTTTGGATTTGTACCTTTGGCAGCAGGGATCTTCTGTTTTTCTTTCAGTCTCACGTCTGAAGGAGTGAGGTGTCTGCCATAGTATGGATATTATGTCCAAGTACTTATTAACTGCTGTTATGAGTGGGGAGATGCAGGTCTGTCATGATAGGTCTCATGGGTTCTCAGATTTTTCCATACTAAGGGCCATGTTTTGGTGGGCGTGTCCTACAGAAAACTTTGCTTCTCCCCATCTCGGGAGCAGCTGATCCAGGTTATTGCCCACATATTCCACAGCACTCACCCCGTGCTTACTTGTGGCTTCATAACCATCTAGCTGTGAAGTTTTATTGTCTTCCTTGACTAAAAAAAGTCCTGTGCAACAAAGGGAATATGCCAAACTAATGTCTCTTCTTCTATTCCATGCTAAAAAAATGAAAATAAAAATAGTGGCCAGAACAGAGAAACACTTCCTGAGAGAGCTGATGCGAAGAACAAGCTAATGTGTTCAATATGCTTGAAGGAGTTTAAGAGTTTGCCTGCTCTAAATGGTCACATGAGGTCACACGGAGGAGTTAGAGCATCTCCTAACTTCAAACAGGTAGCAGTTCGTTGTACTTCAGTATTGGATGCTCTCCTTTCTGTGTTGTTGTTTGCTTGCTTTGCCATGCTTTGCTTTGCTGTCAAAACTTGTTCTTCTCAGCACTGTTTTGTGACACCCTGCATATGTAGAAATACACATAATTCTGCTAGTTGGTAGGCCAGAAGTCTTGCTTTAAAGTCAGAGGCAGTGGTGGAGGACAGAGCAGCGTTTGTCCCTCTTAGTTCCTCTGCATGTTACAAAAACACCCTACAAAGCCATGTCAGGAGCATCTAAATTTTTCCCCCTCTCATGTTTGTTTATTGTATTAGAAATATCAGGAACATGAAGTTTTCCTTATTTTCATTTGGACTACTTGGATGACTAAGGGATGTTTATTGGAAGCCTTCCCAGGCTTTAATTGAAGGAGCAGAATTGTTGAATCTTTGACAGCTTTCTTCCCAAGTGTTTTAGTTCTATAGGTATCAACAAATACCACACCAAAAATGTGGGTTTGAATTGTTCTGCCTAAAAATAAACTGTCCAATCAGTCAGTCTTTCTCTGTCCTGATATTTTAGAAACTCTGCCTTCCTGTGGTATTCCCCGTTAGGACAAAGAGCTACCAGAGTTACACCATCTGTGTCTTTGTTTTTAGGTGGGTGATGGGGAATTCTGTCATTGTAGTGATAAAAAGGGCATGTGTGTATCTCCTCTCCTGTGAGTTATCTTGTAAAGATGCTTAATGTGGTTATTTATCACTGAGGCCGAATCCTATGTAGGAGTCATAAGTAACTTGTCGACTTCATCCAAGCCAAATAAGAGTCCAAGAAGCAGCACTGTTGTGTGTTTTGTAACCCTGGCCACTTCTTTTCAGCCACGGTGCATACATTGTGTAGTGTATCGATCCAGCAGTAGCCCTCCCTTGCTCGGGCTGAAAGCCTTTAATTGTCTGTACAGGATGAAGGAGAGAAACCACCACAGCAGCCGCTGCCTAAAGAGGTGGATAGCCTCGCGCCCATCGTCATGCCAGTGTCTGTCCCTGTAAAGCTTCTGTCACCTGAGCCCAGCACGCAGCCCTCTGCCAGCACTGCCACAGTCAAAGACAAGCCTGCCAACTCTGTGTCAGATGATGAGATGCCCGTTCTTGTGAAGATGACTTACTCTCCACCGTGCAGTCCAAAAGTGGCCAACCCCTGCTCATCCTCTGTGAGTGCTGCGTTTCTTGCCACTAACTGTGCTGTGCTTGTTAAATCCCTTTGCTTATAGTGCTGGTACTCTCTAAAACATCCATCCTTTGGAATATCTTCCAGAATCTTAATGATACCTAATAAGCAAAAAAGGCCTGTAACATCATAGCATTTCTTCCTCAGTCATTTGAAAATCTTAATTTTGTCTTTGCTGGTGAATCATGGCCTCAGTTGAAAATAAATCATTTGAAACTGGAATGCGATATTCTTTTATGCCACTAGAACAAAGGGATTTAGTATCTTTTTACTGTTTTTGTTTTCCTTTTCAGGCTGCTTTGTTTTTATGTTATTGCTTAAATTCAGCAGTTTTCTTTCTTCCTGTTTTTTTAAAGTCAGATGTATGTGCTTCTCATTTCAGCCGAAGATAGGAGAGCACTGTGCAGTGCTTACAGTGCGTGCTCTAAGCCAATATGAAGCTTGCCGACTCAGAGTTTTGCAATGAAGTCATTTTTCCCTTTCTCTCTACATGCATCAGATCTAAGGGTTAATTGCTGAGAATTCTGATACAGGAAAAATAGCTATGCTTAGTGCTTGCATTTCGCTCCTAAAACTGAAATTGTCAGGCAGCACGAGGAGTTGATGAGTACTTGAATGAGATGTGAGAATGCTCTCTGTTGTTTTCCTGATAGTGCTGGAGCAAGCAGTATTTATTTTGCATTCCAGTGTAGGGATACATGCTGCTTGTTCCTTCACATCCATGCTTGACGACTGCGCCATGATAAGAGATTACAGGGAAGTATAAGTACTGTATGGTATTATCTGTATAATGCAGAGAAGTACTCTTGTGATTAATTTTTCCCCCCCTTTTCCTCGTGAGGCTGATGGCCAAACGAGGGGACAGCATATACCATCATGGATGACTCCTTATAATATTTGTGTATTTATCGCCCCCCTCCTGACCCTTCACTCAGACATACATAATAATTTTAGATATATGTAAGATCTTATACCATCTTCCTTTCAGACAGAGGGTTTTACACATAAACTTCCACTTTACTGTGAAAGCCAGCATCTCACAATACTTAGCTTGTAACTCAGAAATACAATTTTTCTTTTCTATTTCTAGTTTCTGGAGAGAAAAGGGACAGTCTTTTCTGAATCCTTGAGCTCTGAGTGAGAGATCTTCTCTAGAGACATCAGAGTAGGTGGCTTGGGCTTGTGTATTTCTGCAACGTATGTAAAGTGACTGTGATTAAATCTGCCAGTGTTTGTCTAAATGCGCATTCATTCACTCAAAATTATGCTTGCAGTCTTGTTATTGCCCAAGCAAACGAAACTCGCGCAGTTTCCTCTCTGGATCCAATCTATTATATAAGCAGTAGAATTGGAAATGTTCAAAGATCAAAAGATCTGCAGTTTCCTCTTCTGTGAAAAGATTGTGCCATTGGAGACTTTTTTTTCTTTAACACCAAAGAACTGGAGCTGTGTTGCATTTATTTGCACTGTGCTTTGAGCCGTCCAGAAAAGCTCACATAAAGCTCACGGAATCAGTAAAATCTAACAGCAGAAGGAAACTAAATATTCGGCAAGGCTGCAGGACAGTGAGCTGAAGCTAGCAGTCAAGTGAGGTCCATCAGGATCTACCCAGAGTGCATCTATCAAGATGCAGCAGCAGGGTGCCCAGGGGTGCATTCAGTCTTGGATAAAGGGAATCAGTTCCTGGAGCTTCAGGAAATTATTGGGGTGATTCTGCATTGAGAGCCCATGGACATCACAATCTCCTTTAATATTCAATGAGATTGTTTTTGAAAGTAGTGTTGGCCTAACCACACTGAGGCTAAGGTATACTGTAGGTGAAGCAGCCTAGGAGATGGAGGTGTATGTGACTTCTAAGATGTTGTCTTGGTTCGTTAGTTTGCTTTACACTAGTGAGAAATGAGTACCAGCTCTTTCGCATTTAAAGAGCAGAACAAAACGATCCATTAATTAAAGACTTGGATCTGGCCTTCTGGGGTTTTTTTGTTTTTTTTTTTAGGTTTCGGTTTATTTTTTTTCCTTGAGTTTAGGGTTTTTTCTCCTTTCTTCTTTTTAAACCCTAAATGTTCACCATCATGATGGACTATGCCTGTGGTTATAGGTAACCCTCACCCTTTCACAGTTCTGAATGTCCATTATCAACAAAATTCTCTGTAAAGCTGCATTTTTTCCTGAAAAAGGAAAACTCTTCCAAAACTTAATTTTTTTCTTGAGAGAAAAAATGTCAACAGCTGTTGGAGAGGATGCAGCCATGATCTAACAGAGAGGACAGGACCTCTGTAATCAAAAACATTTCCACAAGCTGGAACGTATTAACATAAGGGATAAAGAGTGACAGTGGTAATGCTCCTTTAACATGATTTTTATTGGGTGAATGTGATTCTCAAGAACCACCCATGGTGTAAAGATGTATGTTGTCTAAACATACATTGTAGTAATTTACTTTATGTAGTAGTAGGCGATGCAGACATTCTGGAGTAACCCTATCTGTCAGAAATTTTCTTCCACTTTCCAAGTTTATCCTAAAGAGGATCTACGATCTGAACTCCTGAAAGCGGTGTATTTAGTACTGTGATCATCCACCAGTTTCTGTGTTTTCTTAAAGCACAACCTCATAATCTGTTTCTTCCCGCCTCAACCCAATCCCCCAGAAATCCAGATTCCAGGTTTGCACAAATTGTGCCTTCTGCTTCTGTGGACTCTAGGTATTTATTGTTAAATAATTTTTAACATTCAAATTCTAGAATTCTAGGCATGTTACATTGTGTCAGTTGCCCAAATGGTCATCTCCTACCCTTTTTCCTCCAAGGAAGGAGGAGAGAGTGAAGTTCAAGATTTGTTGCAGCTGGACTGTACTCATGCTGATGGGAATGTAGTGATAAGAGGCAAAGAATTTGAATTTATTACATTTTTCTTCCTTTCCTGCTGCTGAGTACTGCAGTAATTTCACTGAGCTCATGTGTCCTTCCTAGTCAAACAAAATAAATGCATTGGAAAACATCTCGTATAAAGTTTCTAATAAACTGTGACTTGGGTAATGAGGTAACTCCCAACAGCCTGTGTGTGTTCAGTGCAAGTGGAAGTGCCCAGGGTGTTCGGGTGGAGCTGAAGAAGGGTGTGGGAGACTCATGGCCTGGGAGGGCCCATCCCTGCACCTTCAAAAGCTGGCAGCAGCCTCTCCGTGTCTGTGCCTGTGGCTCAGCCCTACCTTGACCCAGAGGCCTTGCTGAGGGAGGTGAGGGTAATTTGACCCGGATTCCTCACTCCTCTGAGGCTTCTGTGTAGCACCAGATACTGTACTGATCAGGCTTATTATGGTGGTACCTGAATAACTGCCTGATCGTAACAGGTTTTTTTTGTGGCTGTTGCCCTAAGCTATACAGAATTGCATTCAAACCACTTTTAAGCATGCCTAAATACTAAAGTTCTGTGTGTTTTGCTTTAGGAAATTAGCAAAAAACCTCATCAAAGTTCTGTAAAATTGGAAGAAAACTTCAAACCATTGCAGGACAAGAAGAAGTATCGGCACAGACCTGAACCTCTCTTCATACCTCCTCCTTCCTTCAACTTCAGCATGTCCCACTCCGGTGCCACCCTGTACCAGAGTCAGCTTCGCTCTCCCCGTGTCCTCGGAGATCATCTGCTAGACCGGACACATGAGCTGCCCCCCTACACTCCACCACCAATGCTTAGTCCAGTTCGGCAAGGGTCTGGTCTCTTCAGCAGTGTTATCACGTCATCTCATAGCACCTCGCATACTCAGCTGCCACTTACTCCACTGACACCTACTCCACGGGTGCTCCTGTGCCGGTCTAGTAAGTAGTACATCTACAGAGTGGCAGTACATAGTAAATACCACTGTCCTCTCTTCTGGTGTTACCACATCAGTGATTTTTACACGTGCTCACATGCGCGGCTGGTTCTGCTACTTCACAGGAAAGATCCGTCTTTATCAGGGTTTTTGCCTGGGATTTTGCAGAAGTGGTGTTAAAGCATAAAGTGGATAGAAGAGCCTAACCGGCGAGTAAGGCTGTGATCTTTCAATGTGGTCTTCCTCAAGAGGGGAACACCATGCCTCTCATTACATCTGGGCCTTCTGAAGTGGAGGGAAAATACCTTGTTTGAGATGTGGGGTTAATTTTCAGTAGTTGTTGTTCAGTGCTTCACAAGAAAAGGTGTCTAACCATACATGATCAGGGCAGTAGAAACCTCTGCAAGTTAGGATACTTCTGTTAACTATAACAATTTAGACTGTTTCAGTCTAAATATTGATAAAGGGTAATTTTTACTTAATGCACTGGAGTAGTGTTGATGTTAACAGGGAGGTGGCAATGCAGCCTGGGAGGTGGAGCATCAGCAGCGATACGGTTGTTACCAAAATACCCTTTTAAACTCAAAATCCGATCTCTGTTTCAGATAGTATTGATGGAAGTGTCATTCCAGTGACGCCTGGGCCTGGAGAACAGACTGTTGAACCGTAAGAAAAACAGTATTGTTTTTGTCACTGTTTTTATAGCCTGGCTCCAGCCTAGAGTGTGTGGCCTGAAGTGTTTTGAACTGGGCAGGTAGTGTTCAACTGCCTGAAATCATGTTGGGCTGGATGTGTTTAAGGTTGTTCTGAGTGGTGGCTGAGGACATTGGGAGCCAAGTGGCTGTGAGAGATGTAGTGGCTCAAAAATGCTAGGAGAGGTTTGGTGGGAGCCACTGAAGGTGGAAAAAAAGAGTTAGTGATGGCTGGGAAAAGGGCCATGCAGAGAACATACGCTGATGCAGTACTCTTGCTTATATATAAGTATTAACTGTGGAGCTTTGGAGAGGTGTTACCTGGTAAGTTCCCCAGGGCAGCCTGCAAATAGGATTGTCCCTCAGCAGTAATGTCTCTTTCTGCTCCCTGCTGAAGAGTGCTGTTCTCTGTGGAACACAAAATTACTGTTTCCACCATCTAGACTCTTTGCTAGTCAGCACGCGTATAAGTTAGCTGGGGTTGTCCATCAGGTGTAATGTCTCAGTATTGTTTAAATTGTGTATTGAAATTTAGGGTTCCCCCCAAGAGATCTGATCTCTCTAATATTCAAAGAAGTTATCCCACGGAGAGTAAAGCATTGCGTAAAGATATCTGACACAATTTCCTGCCACTCCAGTGTAATAAAAGTTTTGTTGGAAACAAAATGACCACTAATGTGACTTCCGTTTTTTCTACACGTTGTGTAGTTGAATTCTTATTTATTTATTTATTTGTCTCTATAGACGAATCAATATTGGGTCCAGGTTCCAGGCTGATATTCCTGAGCTGCAGGACAGATTGCTGATGGAGAAAGATGTGCATAAGGCTACTTTGGTTTGGAAACCATGGCCAGAACTGGAAAACAAAGTCTTCCAACAAAGAGGTACAATGATGTGCCACTTTAGAAGTTCTTACATCACCCTGTGTCTGTTGAGGAAATTCACATTGATTTCTCATGTGTATACTGTACAAAATGTTCAAGAGATTATTATTTACTGAGAATGCAGAGCAAGAGACCAGAACTGCATGTTACAGATTCAGAGTACCAACTTCATGTAGTGACACTTACAGTGAAGTCTGGATGAACTGTTTCCTGGTAGTCAAGGGGGAAAGATTGTTGCTGGGAAGTGGTTTTTTGGGTACTGAACTGCCTGGTAAGGGCAGAAATCACAGAGGAGAGGCAGCTGATGGCTCCTGGGCCTGTCCTGTGACCATAACTGAGAGGAAATGTGATGGGCTCAGTGGCTTCTACCAGGCCTAAGCAGAGTTTGTTCCTGCTTCCAGCATGGTTCATTTCTGTTTCTCTACCCTGGCTGGAGTTTTCTTGGCACAGCAACATCACTGGCCTGTGCACGCCACTGCCTCACAGCCAGATCTCTGCCTCTGGCTCTCCAGTGGCCTGTCCCATCCCAAAGATGCACTCTGCAAATCCCATCACATTCCCTCCTTGGTGAGTGATGCTAAAACCGGGAGATGAGGTGCTGGGGAGGGAGATTACGAAAGCTGTTGCGCTGAACTACATTGTCTTTGAGTGGCATTATAGAATCCTTCGCTCTGAATGTTTGACTGACAGGCTACTGTATTAGCAGTAAAACTTTGACTTGTTTCTGACAGTGGAAGACCTTTTAAATATGAGCTGTTCCAGTGTGTTACCTGGTGGAGGAACTAACTCGGAATACGCTTTGCACTCTCTCTTTGAGGCGAAAGGAGATATTATGGTAAGATAAGAAGCTGAAAGGGGAGACGTGATCCTCTTCAGATAAATTAGCATGCTTTATTAAATGGATTTAGATATGGTTATATAAAAAGAGATTTCTGATTGATTAGCAGTGGTGCTTTAAACATCCTGCAACATTTTTGGGGAATGACTTTTCCCTTTCATTCTTCAATAAATTTAAATTTCAAAGCAGTGCCTCTCTGAAGGCTTACTGTATATTTCATATAGATAAGATTACTTAGTTTATGGCCTTGGGGCTTTGAATGTCTCCCAGTGCTTGTTCCAGCCCTGATATTTCACAAGCTTTATATTTGGTCACAGAGAGCTTAGTCCTCCTCGAGCCCTTATAAAAACCCTTTTTTGTAGCAACAATCACATCCACTTATTTGTTCAGAACTGTGAGGTAATTGCACACAGTTCTCACATAAATAATACATTTCAAATATTTGCATTAGTTTAGTGATGGGAATGTTATTAACTAGGGCAAAACATACATTTTTCCCAGTGTTAGGGAAACAAACAGCCCTGCATCAATTCCTGGAAAGCCAATTTAAAACAAAATGCAACAGAACACAGGGCTGGAATAAATTTCACAGAAATGTCTAATACAGTGTTTTTTAGCTTGCATCCCAGTTTCCTTCAGCTCTGTTAGCTGTGTCTGAGGGGTCTGAGACAGGTGACTGAACTTACTGTCAGGATGTGAAATTTGCTATTCAACAGGGTCTGCATTGTCATGGGTAAAATTTTAGGGATCCACGAATCATCTGTCTCTCTGATCCAAAGGAGGATTAACTATACTTGCTGTCACTCCTGACAGATGTTGACCTAAACTGATATGCTAAAAGACTTAACGCTATAAATATTAATGCTATCAAACCAAGCATTAAATGTTAGTATTAATTAGCACTATCAAATCAGACACTATAAACGTATTTGTATGTGGCAAGCAGAAGGGAGGGAAGAGCTGGAAGTTGCTAAGTAATAGCCATGTTAGTGCTAATTAAGGCAGGACAGGTGTGCATTAGGTGCTCTTCTGTGAGGTACAGTGTTAATGGGCCTAGGAGTAATTTGATGTGATTTTGTGCGACAGAAAAGAAAAAAAAGATAAAATTAATTCATATCCTTGTACCAAATAGTCCCCTAAATGCAGTTGTATGCAGCAGCTGACTGCATTTGCTAATTCTGGTTTTCCCTGCTTCTTCATTTAGGTTGCTCTTGAGAAGCTGCTATTGAGAAAGCCAGTGAGATTGAAGTGTCATCCTTTGGCAAATTACCACTACGCTGGTAGGTTTGCTTGCAATCTCTGTATCTGCTGGTTTGTTTATAGAGTCCACGGCTGGCATCCCAGGCTGGAGCATGGGATCACGCTGCACTCTCTGCTGTCTGCTGCAGGGATGGCAGCCTCTAGTAGAGAGGTGATGCGGACAAGGCCGAGTGGTACTTCCAGAGCCCTTTGGTACAAGATTGGCAGTTTTTCGCGTGACCGACAGTGTACAGAAACTTTGCATCCATGTTGCTATGTAGGGTTCTACAGATTTAAAACGGCCTTGAGTAATTTTTTTCCTCTTTTAGACTAAATCTTAATTTGTTAATTTTCTTTTAAAATCGCTGCTATTCATAGATTATAATTTACAAGCAGTAAGGTCTTCATTTTCTGGTATGTAAATGTCTGCCGTCATGCCTGCCTCTTCTGAGGTGATGGTGCATAATAAATGAATATGATAATCATGAGCATCCTTGCAAAGAGACAGTGCTGCAACTCTCGCTAGTGTCTTAGTACTGAACACAGAGCCTCTTTTTGCATGGATCTAGCAAAAAAAAAAAGTCTGGGGTGGTGACTTCACAGCAAGAACCACATTTTGGTGATGAAGCAGAAATGCCCTATGAAATACACAAGGTTGTGTTAAGCCATTGGACTTAAGTTATGTCACCTAAGCATAGGTGGCAAATGTCTCTCCTCTGCAGCCCTCCATGTTATTACTTAATGCTTTGTAGTGGCTAACAGCTGCTTGGACACACAGAATAGTGTTTTACATGAGAGATTTAAGAATTTGTCTCCAGTTTAGGCTCAATGGGAAATAGGCCAAGAATCTTCTGGTGGTCAGTCAGTCAATCACAATGTCCAGGGTCATATACTCATTTCCAGTTACAGCCGTTGTGCCACATAAGTACAGAAGCAAGCTACTTCCTGGCTGTAGCAGCTCACTGGAAAGATTCACAAGTAACAAGGACTCTTTTGTAAAGCAACTCTTTAATGCCTTGGCCTGAGAACAAGAACAGAAACATGTCTGATGGCAGCTGATAATGAGAGTGAATAAATGTGAAGATCAGGTTTTCAGCCTTGGCTGGGGGAGATGCCTTGTGCCTTTGATAACAGCTCTGTTGCAGTCCAAAGGGTGGGCATGGGGGTGGATGGAGAAGGAAGACATCAGCCAGGAACTTTGACCAGAGTCTCTTGTCTGAAGAGATGACACCAAATCGTATGTGTGAAACATAGGCGCATGAGAGCAGGAAGGTAAGGAGATATCCCAGCAGCCTCATCCTCAATGAGCGATCTAATTAGCAGAGCAGATAAGAACATTCTGCCTGTGTGGCAAAGGAGGAGGAACAGTCTTTACTGAAGCAACTTCACAGTAGTTTCAGAAAGTGTTTTATTGTGATGTAGGGAGGAGCCAGGAGAGACTGTTTTGTTTGATCTTTCACATGAGATGACTAATCCTTGTTAACTATCCCCAAGACCTATGGGCATCAGTGTATCCCTGTTTCTTAAGCAGGAAAGGAAGTTTGAGTCTGCTTATCACAGCATGAAGTAAATCTCACCAGTCTGGATTTAAGTACCATAAAATAACAAGACAAAGCATTACTTACTAATGCCTTTGAATGCAACAAGTGATTGCAACTTATATTGACAGCCACGCTCTAGCACCATGCAGCAGCTCTTGAATAATAGTTTATTTGTGGTTGATAATCAGCCACTCAAGGCATATGGGAATTTCTCACTATCTAGTGCATTAATAGTTTAAAATTCAGGTGGTATTTGTTTGGGTTAACTCTTTGGGCTTTCTGTTCCATACTCAGAAATCACAGCTTTTGGGCACTGCCACATTTAAAGGTGGGACAGACCAAAACAGAGCACGGCACTGACTCATCAGAATTAACTGGTATCACAAACAATAAATACCCAAACTTCTCCCTAGCATTGCCCTCGAATGAGGGTACAAGCGAATAGCTTACCTTTGAAACCTGTTGGCTCATGAGGGAAGCAAGTTGTAAAACTTGAGACCTTTCTGTTGTGTGCCAAGAGAGCTGGGCTTGCTGACCCAGAGCTGCTTGGAGGAGCACCCTAAGCTCTCTGCCCTAATGCTTTGCTATCTGTCAGGATGGTGCTTTAGGGAAGAGAGAGTGAACACGTATCTAATACAAGAGGAGCGCTGTTGCAAACACTTCAGTTGTTTTCATTTGAACAGTGGAATTTCTCAGGTCTGAAGTTCTCCTGCAGTGAGAATTACAGGAGAGATGGTCTCTGTAATAATGTGCTTCAGGCAGTCTGTAAACTTCTTGTACATGCTGTGATCGGGTATGGATCAGACCCAGCATATGCTGTGGGTAACGAATTTGAGCCACCTCTCAGGGGGCCTCCCTGGGTGTAGGTGTAATCCCACTGAAACACAGATTGGGCCCAAAGTCCCCAGATTTATAGAAGATATTTGTTGTTAGTTAATCAGTGCAAAAAAACAAAAAAAAAGGCAGATAAAATATAGAATAAATGTCTAAATAAAAGATCAGCTTTAAAATTTGATCTGTATTCCAAAGTCCAAAATTCTTTCTTGCTGCATTGCAGATATCTCTCTATACACGTTCTCTGTATATCCCTCAAGCTAACAAGAGCAAAAGTGGTTTCCCAGCAACCAGAGTTAAAAACAGCTTTTCTTCTGTTTCTTTTCCTACACAGGATTTATTCTATTAATTAGGTTACTTCCAATTAACCCGCATAATCTTATAAGGGTCTCTGCTAATTCCACAGCTATTGGGGAAACTCTGTAAAGCCTGAATCCTCCATAGGTATACAATAAAATTAGTTCGTGGAAGTTGATTTTTTTTTTTTTTTTTTTTTTGTGTTATATTTTGGCATAGCAGAGCAGTCCCATGGACTGAATGAGTGCATTTACCCCTGTCCAAAGAGAGGGTTAATGCAAATGACTGGCAAGTTGTGTAAGAAGGGAATGATGCTGGTTCAGGGTGGGAAAGATGGCAAGGCAGTGTGTCAGCAAAAAGATCTTTAGGTGATAATAGAATAAATAAAACTCGTGGCTTGAAGCCAGTGCCTTTCTCTGACGCTTAAGAGAGCTTTAGTGTAAATCTCTGTGGAAATAAGTAATACATGCGTATATCCAGTACTGGAAAAGCCTGCAGAAAACAGGTTGCAGAAAAGTTAATTTTGTAGTTTTCAGCATATGACAGAGCAGTGAGATACCTGCTCTAAGCTTGTGAGCCTGGCAGCTGAAACTGAAAAGCAAAACATTTGCAGTTAAAAAAAATCTTTTTTTTTTTTTTTTTTGTAACAGACATAAGTAACCTTTAGAGTTCAATACCTTGCA
>Ga0181612_150185_pt1 | contig 19161 bp, 13 predicted proteins | sample HoacroProtozoa21_FD_119630 | JGI IMG/M metagenome (GOLD analysis project Ga0181612, IMG submission 119630) | Hoatzin crop microbial communities from Cojedes, Venezuel. Combined Assembly of Gp0051906, Gp0051904, Gp0051908 | reverse complement strand
CTATATAGTTTATATAGTTTTTGTGACAGTGGGAACAAAGTCAAGAGTAAGAATAAATATGGAAAAGGTTGTTGCAAAAAGATTCATTATTATTCGTAATAGACAAAAAAAGAAAGATGGAGAACTCCACACTCATCCAATCCAAAGGGCCATCTAATTCAGTAGTTTGTTTCCAACAGTGGCTACCTGTGGGTGCACAGGGACACAGAAGTCATATAGTATACTTATTCTAATCTTCTTCAACATTAGTCTCCCAGTTCACAACTATTTTCATTTGAGAGAATTCCTTGAGCCTCATGCAGTTTGTCTGTCAAGAAATCCTCAGTGAATTTCTATTAATTTCTCTTTGTCCAGATGAGCTCCCATCATTTCTTGCATCCTCTATGTCTTTTGTCTAGGAGTTTCACAGAATAACAGAACTTTGATTTGTTTTGGATGACCTACATAGCAAGCACGAAAAGTAGCAACTTCCTCTTCTTCTTCTTCCTGTAAAATTCCTATCACTGTATTATTACGTTAGGTTGACGCATCTTAGATGTCACGCAGTTACTATGTGATCCCAAACTACTATAGCTAATGCCAAAGTCTATATCATTCACTTCACTGTAGCATTATGTGTCCTGTGCATGGATGAACCCTTCTTTGTACTGGCCTAGTGCAACACACAACACCAGCAGAAGGTCTTCACTCGCAGGAGTTTACAGTCTAAGGCCATGGGTTTACAAACTGGGTGAGCCAGTCGAAGAGTTTACCTCCTTTAGAAGGAAGAAGGCCATTAACTCCCCAGCTGGCGAGAAGCTTACCTGGCAAGTGCACTAGCTAGCATAGTTAATGAGTTCCATTAGTTTATGGGAAGATCTGAGAAGTACCATTGCCACTACAGAGTAGGACTGGAGGTAGGAAAGTGGTGGTAGGGGAAGGAGTACAGAAAAGCAGAAAAGAGTAAGGAATGTTATTTCAGTTGTAGTCACTTTATTAGATTGGCCCGAATATTCATGGAATCACAGTCTAAATGATCACTCCCCACTTCATATCATTTGACCCTAAAAAACTTCAGTAAAGTAACACACTCCCATACAATGTGTGATAATTTATGTCAAAGCAATAGTCTCATTCCTTTGGAGATTAGTGTGTACTTGCACTGTCCGGTAATGTATATTTCCATAGATGAATACATGCAATATTGCCCATTTACATAGTGGATGCTAATAAATTTGCCAACTGTTTCAAGCGGCTTAGAATTGGATCTAGTTGGGCTTTGTGGACTTGAGTAGAACTGGTCTTTTTCTTTTTTGAAAATGTTTTTGTTACTATTATTATCATAGGTCAGATGACAATGATTGTGGGCCAGGTTGGCTGTGGCAAGTCATCACTTCTCCTTGCTATACTGGGAGAGATGCAGACACTGGAGGGAAAAGTTCACTGGAGCAAGTATGTTTCATAGCTATTAACTGCTACATTCATTTAAGAAGGAGTGAGTTGGGTTTTGCTGTGAGAAATGTAAACTTCATGTCTCAGAACTGCGTGTTAAATGGTTATCATCATCCAGGTCCTCCCTGGAGGGCATCACCTGCAAACTCATGAAGGATTTTCATAGCTGTTCTGCTCATGTTTCAGACTGGACTGCCTCAGGAAGGGAAAGAGGATAGTCTGGTGATTAATATATAATATTTTAATATATTACAATATCTAATATATTATCCCTCTCAAATGACTTCAATAGAAAGCATATACTATTCATGTTATCCAGTAGTCTTCAGTGGTGGGAGTCAGCTCTGGATTTATGGTACTCACTGCAATTGAAGACAGTCTCACAGCAAATAACACCCATGCTGTCTCCAAACTCCCATTTGGTAAGAACAATGAGGTGCAATTTACTTTTGTTGTGTTTCATCAAAGGTGTTTGTAGTCTAGTAACATTTCAAATAATAGTTGCAACTCAGGTTGCACAAATAATGAAGTTCTTCAAGAAGCAATGAAGGGGTGGGATAGTTAACACTGAAAAGGCAGAAAGAAAGGTGATACAATAACACGTGAGCAATGCTTTTCCCCTTTCCTGGTACCTGCTCAAGCCTCGCCTGGGGAAGTCAGTGTCACTCTTCACAGTAACATGTTCAGAAAGCAGCCTGAGGACACCGAACACCTAAGGACTAAAGGCTCTGAAGCAGCTGTTGCTGAAGAGGGGACTGCCAGTGAGGTCAGGCCTCGGGATCCACATGACTTCAGACCCAGCGAACGAGAACTTCCCACAGAAGAGCAGGGCAGCAACCACTCTTCCAGCCTAGGCAGGCAGAGGCCATGGAAGGGATGTGCTGTAACCCGAAGACTTATTCTTTGATTTGAAAGATCAGTTCTGTTTCCTTAAAACTACCAAGCCAAACTCTTCTTAATTAACTTTTCGAGCAGGAAGGGTGAATTTTGTCACAGAGACCAATATTTTGTTGCCCCATCCCTTGACTAGTAACCTCCTTTGTCATCTTTTTCTTACAGCAATGTTGCAGGCTGGATATTTTTGCTTAGCCTCTGCTAGTATGCATGGCATTTTTTGTTCCCCAGCCCATATTTCACTGTCTGCAATTCTAAATGTATGATCTCACTGGAGTAGCAGGTACAATTGGAGCCAAGGCAAGATGAACTTTAGTTTAATTATATGTGAGTTTAAGCTTTGAAGGAAGAAGAATATGTAAGTTACCACAGTTAATTTCTTTGAGATATATAATGAAGATTTTGACTTCACAATCAGGCAATTTTTTTTTACTGAGTAGTTTAAGAAAATACAAGGAGCAGCATGTACCTTAAAATTATTCACACAGCTGTTTCAAATGGTATTTTTGAGGAAGAATCAAATTTGTCCTAGAGAAAGATAGGGAATCCTAGGAAGATTAGACAAAAAGAGAAATCTTATAAAGACACTAGAGAATGATTATGAAATACTGTTTAAGTTTCACATTGTTCAAGAGGGATTAAGAGCATATTGCTAGTTGATTGGCAGTCTGAACATAACCAAACAGGTAACTCAGCTTTTAGCAAGCATCTCAGGCCTTACTGAGTGACTTTTTTTCATTGCAAACTGCAACTTGGTACTGTGATGTGGCTGATGCAAACATGGTTATGTTTTGCTGATAATTTCAGACTGCCTGACAGACAGATGAATACAGAAGGATACTTCAGGTATTTAACTAAGTGGATCCTATACTTTACAAAACCATAACAAAGATCCTATTCACTTTCTTAAATCCTTTTCCATGTGATTCCACATGCATGACTAACACAGTTACTGATCCAGGGATGAAATGCAGGCTGGGTGAATTCTCCAGCAAATTCAGGTGTAGCACCACAGCAATAGTAATGATGGGTCTGATTTCAGCCCCAGTTATATTAGGGTAATCCTGCAGTGTATCATTGAGAAAGCCCATCGTGGGGCTTGAATACCCTGTTGCTGTTGTGGTTGTCTGCAGTGAGAGCTGTATGTCCTGCTCCCAGGGTTGTTTGATCCTAGGTCACTGGTTTGGGATCTTAGGAAAGAAAGTATGTTAGTGTATCTTTCTGGAAGAGATCTTGGCCAGGGCAAATCTTATGGGCCAGATCTCATTTCTTCCCACTTACACAAGACATGCCTCCAATACATTACAAACCTTAGACAAGGAGCTGGCTTTTTGTTTTCCAAGTGAGCAATCAGCTAGAGAGACTTCTTAAACACTGAAGCGTGAGGCTATCTGGATGCAGTGGGTCAGCTGAGCCTGTTTCAGACCTAAGTTGTTAGGTCTATACAGGGACAGATGTGGGGAGTATGCAGAGAATTGTATTCCCCTCATCCACACCAAGCCAAACAGTCAGAACAATCTTCTCAGACCGCCAAACAAAGAAGAATGACTAAGTGGAAGCCCTTCACTTGGTATACGTTTTCTGTACATTGAACTGGTTTCTGTGCAAACAGGTTGTTGTGTACTAAGTGAAAAGCATGGGAAACACAAGAATTATGAAATAGATCCTCCCAAATGGTCTGTTCTGCCCTCAAGCTATGAAAAGCTTCAAGAAAAATTAGGAAAAGTCAGTGCTCCCCTCAGAAGGATTGCTAAGTACAACTGCTTACTGAAAGGTTACAACCACAGTAGCTCGCAGAACACGCTGAAGGGCACTATTCGTAGATGGATACATGGTCAGCCAGATAAATGTCAGTAGCCGAAGTCACCATACTTACTAGTGCCGCTGTACTGCTGTGGCTGGTTGCAGGGACGGGAACAAATTCCTCCAAATTGCTGGATACAATTTGTTTAGATGCTTGGTCCTTGTCTTGCCTCAAATCTCTTGCCTGTATTAGCAGTGGAAATGGTTCATTCTGCCATTGCAGTGACATCCTAGGGATATACAGGGATCCTTTGTATCCCTTTTTTCTCCTCTGTTTGCATTTTGTAGGCTGAGGGCACCTGGGCCTGGTATACAGCTGCATTAGCCTATTTTAAAATAGCTAGAGTTAGCATAAAAATTGTCCAAATGTCAACAAGGTTTCTTTTTGATTTTTCCTCAAAACTTTGATTTAAATATATTTCTGACAGATTAGTTTATATATTCAAAATCTTATAAAATTTTCTAATCAGTTTAGTCTTTCCTATAGTTTTGGGCTCAAACTCACCATGCCCCATGTTGGGGAGTATGTATATTTTATAGTATGTAATAAAAATCAGTATAAATAGCCACATTGCAATAAATAAAGAAATTAGAGCAAAGATTACTTAATCCCAGCAGGCAAATAAAATACTCTTTTTAGAAATCTCAGGAGCTTCAACTTCAGCCCACTCCCATGCCCTGCAGTTGCATCACACTTTCAGATTCAGTAGGGTAATGAAGTACAAGACCAAATACTCAAATCCCCTTATTTGTGAAGGCCCCAGCTCAGCAAAGGTCATATATGTGTTTATTCACGAGATTATTAATGAACGTGGGTTCTCACAGGAATCTCACTCAGAATTTGGAAGAATTAAAGTGTATTTGTCAAGCTAAGCATTGAAAGAAATTTCTAACTAAGGAAGAGAGTTTAAGAAAATGAGATCCTAAAATTAGTCCTTGCTCATTCAGATAATCTCTTTGATTATAATGGCAAGCATATTAAATCTGGTATGGAATTCCAAGGGGTCTTGTAAGGCTTGTGCCCACTTTTTCTTAAATTATACTTCAGAGGCCACTCCCAAATGTACACATGAAGACAATTTTCCTTTTCTCTACCATTGCAATACTCTGCTGATAAAAGTTTGGGGTTTTTTATTAGAGGAAATTTAGATTTTCTGCTTTTTTGTTTGGCTTGACCTAATTTCTGACCTCTTTTAATCTCTCGTTAGACTCCATCTTTTGCTTTCTCGTAACTTTTTTCCATTGTAGAGAAGACCGGAAACTTCTGCTGGATAAAGGACCAACTCTGGTGAAGCAATGTCTGTTCTGAGCCTCAGGTTATGGCTCTCTGACCCCTCTGAGAAATCAACAGGGCTTATTCACTTCTGATGTGACATCTTCTCTGGAGATAGCTGCATGCAGGAAACACACGGACTGTGCAATTTAGGAAGCATGAATTGTGATTAGAGAGCTGATGTGCAGCACAGAAAGTAACATGTCTCAATTCTAGCATTTTGGGGAAATACTTGATATGTGAGTCTGGCATTATGAGGGCTCTGCTATTAGAAGTTTTATGCCCTTTGCCAGACTTGGAACCTCTGCTTATGAGTGCAGCTGCAGTTACTGCTATCCCAGCAAGCAAGCAGACAACTATGTCTCAGCAGTAAAATATTTCATCTGGAGGATTCATAGGCTTGGGAGGGGAGGATTTGTTTGGTTGGTTGTTTGTTTAAGTCAAGCAAATAACAGTAATTTAATTTTTCTAGTCCCTTCTAATGCCTATTTCCATTTACCTGTCATAAACTTACTCTTTTAGGTTTTGCACTTTCCAGTGATGTGTTGCCATGCCTGGACACGAGCACCATTGCTGTCCAGAACTGCTTTGACTCCCATTCCATGTCCTCGGCACTGTTAATAAGTCAATTAACAAACAGAAGGAACTGCAAAATCATTCCTGTCATTACTGCCATTGCATGTTCTTCAAATCATATTTCATGGATATGATCCCTAAGTGGAGGATGACCAGAAATGCCGGTGTGTTGCAGTGCCATGCATGGCTTGATGCAGCCGTACTGCTATAAGCAGGTTCCAGATCTCTTCTGATTCAAAAGTGTGTTTGCACCTTGCAAAATCGTATCTGCAAACCTTAGATTTGGTCCAGGAGAAGTCTGACATTAGAGTAGTTACTGACTTTTGCAGGTTATTGGTGGAACTGTGTGGAGAAGCTAACTTACTGCTTGTCAACCTTTTATACGCCCAGGCAATATTAATAATTTCATTTTTAAAAGGTTTCACAATGCACTTTTCATTTTAATACATTTTCTAACAACATAGCTTGCCTGTTACGCCACCGCACAGTATATGTATGAAACTACTGTATTTAGAAAAGTTATATACTTATAATTAGACCTTGTTTATTTTCCCTTTAAGAACAAAAAAACCCCAGTGATGTTGAGTTCCTAAAATGTACTTAACTCCAGTTTCCCTGTATATAAAACTTGCACAAAATGTTATTCTCTGTATTTCCTGCTTACTAAATGTCATTTACCATATCTTACAGTGTAAATGAAACTGAACCTTCTTTTGAAGCATCCAGAAGGTATTATTTCTGCTTTTAGTGTATCATAATCCGCTCATTCATTTCTTCAGAATTTCCTCAAACCTTCATCTTTGTACCCTGCAGCCATCTCTGTATTTTCTTGCCATGTTGATAATCACTTACTGTAGGATTAACTGACAGATTGAGTTAAATCCAGTGGATCCCAATCTTCTCCAGCCATTGTGCCGCTACCTCAGTCTTGTCTGAAAGATGCTCAGTGCTCCCAGCTCCCGTTTGACATCACTGGGAGTTTAGTGTGCTCCGTATCTTGCAAGACAGGGCCTCTAGATGTAAGACATCGTTATGTGTACCCTCCCACACGTTTGCATGTTTTCTGATCAGGACTGGGTTTTGTGTTGCTTCTAGCCCAGCTCAATGGTGTGGGATGGAGCAGGGCACAGAGTGTGCGAAGGAGGCCGGCTGTACTCCAGCTGAAGCCAAGCAGCGACTCCATCCCTGGCTTCAGGGAAAGGGCCTGCAGGTTTAAAAGAAGGACAAGCTAAACTGAAACCACATCATAAATGATAGAGAAGTAGTGGCACACATAGCTGTGGTTGGGAGTCACACCATGATTTTCTACCTAATAATCCTGAGGACGTAAATCATACTACTATTGCATACTGAGCTGCTAAAACTCCTAAAATTTTGGGGGTACTACTGACTACTTCTAACCAGCTATATCTCATACCCTAGCACCCTCTCTCTCAATAGCAAATCCTAGACGCTTACATGCAAAGCTATATAAAATGTTTGGTTTGAAGCAGTACCATCAAAGAGACTGAGAAGGACGAGAAGTGTTCAGATCCAGAAGCCAGTACCAGTTCACACACCTCCTTCCTCACACATCTCAGGCATTTCAGAAAAATGTCTGACATCACATGACCTTTTTTGCCATACGTAGGCAAAACAATGAGAAGTAAAGAACATTCATACCCCTATCATACACATTTCATTAGATATTTAGACACATTTAAAGTACATCTAATAAGCACTTGGGAGACTGTAGTGATTCTTTCCCAATCTGTATTGAATTGTTCTCTTTTTCGATATCATGCCAGTCCACCGAGGATCTAATGGACTTAAAGGAAAAAAATTTGCTGAGAAAAAAGTATTTCATGTGTATGGCCACGTAAAATAAGCTAAAACTTCAGAAAGCAGCAAGTCAAATGTACTGCTGCCATTTGAACAGTGCCTTTTCACTACCTGTCTTGACATTAGAGAAAAAAATACCAGATAACTATTCTTGTGAGAATTTAATAAATTTGATGATTTATAATTTGTCTTTGGACTGGAATTGCAGTCACTAGATTGGGGTAGGTACTAGCTGTTTACAGTAGAATGGAATACAGCCTAAAGTGTAGATTTTGCCAGCAGGGGAGAGAGTGGGTGCAGTTCTAACCAAAGCATCTAATTTAAAATTCTTCCCTTCACTTTTGTAACAGTTGCTTGCCTGTGTGTTTCTCTGTATTTTTATGGATGCACATTCATAAAATTAATTTTAACCCCCCCTGATTCTCAGACATTTTATAATGTGGGTGCTTTGCTTTTTACTAATACTCTTTATCTGTCTGCCGTAGAAACAGATACTCAGTGGCTTATGCAGCTCAGAAGCCGTGGCTGCTGAATGCAACTGTGGAGGAGAACATCATCTTTGGGAGCCCATTTAATAAACAGAGGTAAATATCAACCCCCTTGCAAAAACACCTGGCAGCTTCTGTTGAAGAAGCTTTTGGTTTCTCCTGGAGAAAGTTTGTAGATTCTGAAAAATATCAATGCATATTAACCCTGGGGTGGATTTAGCTAACCTGACTTTAGCCATCTCAGAGAAAGGTTTTTGTTTTAGATTAGTCATTGAAGGGTCCTTCTCTAACCAAAGTGCCTGTCTCAGATGTTTGTGAGAAATCAGACAGCGGCAGTGGCTCTCCATGGAATACAGCGGAAGCCGTATGTGTATTTCTCAAGCAGCTAAAGTTAGGTGAGATGAATCCCATCTTTGGAGTCTACTGACATGTGTTTGTTTTGCTTAGTGGAGCCTGAGGTTGACAGAGGACTCTGGAAATAGAGATACTAGGCATTTTTCCACCAAGCATATGTGCTAATCCTGCTGTGATCATGTTACTGGAGCAGCCAGTTCACAAAAACACTGCACGTATGAAGTTGGGGTACCTCAAGGAAATGGCCTTAATTCTTTCTTTAGAAGTGCAGGAGAAGGGAGTATGAAAACTGAGGTGCACAGCTTCTGTTATTCCTATCCAGCACTTGCTTCTTGTGTCCTTCTAAAAGGTCAGCTAACAAATGTAGTGGAAAAAGTGACTTGACTTAAGGAAAACAGATTGCTGACGTTTTCAAAGACAACACTCTCTTCATTTTCAGTTATTAAAAATACGTCCCATTTCTCTCAGGGTGTATTTTGTTAAGATGTATTACTGCATTCCTACTTAATAACACTTAGCAATGATTAAATATCTCAAAATCCAGATAAACATCTAAAATTTCAGGGACCAGATTCTTCAGCTACTGCCCCCATGAGCCTTGCTTCACTCGTAGCAAAGGGGCAAGGCTGAATTACACCACTCAAACTGTCTGATCCTAGCTTCTTATTAGCAGACCATCTGCGATGCTCCACAGCCCTAGAAATCTCACAACAAATTTCAAGTTTTTGCAAGTGCTTTCCTGATTCTGGCAAGAGCAGAAGCACTGTAAGGATTCTTTGTCCTGTAATATCACACTGAAGTAAATGAAGGGGCGTCTAAAGGGGGAAGAATAATAACTCATTGGAAAATGGCTTCAAATACTCCACAGAGTCCAGCAAAACAGCTCCACAATAGGGAGGAATGTACTCAATAGTTTACGTAAATGAACCTTTGAACAGTAGGCTTGCCAATAAAGATCTCTAATAAATGCATCATTCTTTACAATGCTTAGTTTACAACACTTCGTGATTAGTTGCTGAATAAACTTTTTGCCCTACTTATTTTTGCAATTACCTAGCCATCATAGAGCCATAATAACTGAGCAGGGAATTTGACCTGGAGGTTTTTGTGTAAGCAAAGAAAGCAGCTGGTTAAATAATTGCAATGACCATCTTGTTTTTACAGGTACAAAGCTGTGACAGATGTGTGCTCTCTGCAGCCTGACATTGACTTACTGCCATTTGGTGACCAGACAGAAATTGGAGAAAGGGTAAATGCTGTGAATGCTTTCATGTCTGCTTAGCCCGTGTATTGAGAAGATGCTGATGTCACTCAGACAGATCTAGTCTGTAGTGGGCCGCCTGCCTGGTAAATAATTGTAATTCACCACGGGTTATTGCAAAAAAAGTTGAAAACTTTCTGTTTTCCTTCTTCAGCTGTTTCTCAAATGGTATTTTTTGATCAAAATCTCCTATATTTTGCTTGCAGAATTTGATGCTAGTATCGACTGCATTTTCAATCTACAAAGACTACTGTGCTTAAAGAAGCTCTTTGTAATTTATACTTACCCATGATTAGATGCTGAATAATCATTTTTCTTCTGATATTATATGAGGATTATGCTTATTTATCACCAGGATTAGCATTTTAATGAAGCTTTTTATTTCTATTGGAACTCTGTATAATTGTAAAAAATCCCATTTCCAAAGTTGTGTCATAATGTTTATTCAAAGATGCATATTTCTGATCCATTATACTCATTAGGGGATTAATTTAAGTGGCGGCCAGCGACAGAGAATCTGTGTAGCTCGAGCACTCTATCAGAACACCAACATTGTCTTCTTGGTAAGATTTTTCTTTTTCACATGTAGCATGGAAATTTGTTAATAAAACTGTCATTCCTTATATTTAGCTTTAGAAAAAAATTATGTTAAATTTAGAAAACTATAGGGACTTGTATTCAACTCCAAATCCAAATTATAGAGATGGGAAATAAACATCCACCAGAGGCAGCATGCAAACATTCTGGGAGACTGATGAAGGTGGAATTTCCTACAGAGATTAACACTGGCAGAGTAGAGCAGATTGTCTAACTTCTGGTCGCTCTCAGTGGTGACCTGCTATCAGCGTAGTCCCACTGAAACCAGCAGGACTTAAGAGAAGGAAAAGCGCTGTAATGCAACTACTTGTGGGCAGTGAACAGACTGAGGGTTCAGCACTCTCCTGCAGACTGCTGTGGATTTGGACAAACTGTCGCTTCTCTGCTACTAATTTCAAGGCATGTCAGGAATTTCAGGAGGCTACTGCTTATGAAGGGGCTGTTTGAGGCTCTTCAAAATTAAGCTGGGGCTTCTGTTATCAGAGAAGTGTTTGCATATTAATATCCATATCTGAGTGTTGTCTTGTTGCTAGCCAAAGTCACTCAAAGTGCAGACCAAGCACATCTGCAGTTTAGTTTGGAGGAAATTAGAACAGTTCCTAACTGCTTTGTTTTTCCTGTGCCAGTTTCCCATCAAAATTAGGCCCAAGCTTGGCTCTGGATCCTGCCATTTTCAAATTTGGATGGGAAATTTCAGTTCTGGTGTTTCTGATCAAGATTACTTCACACTGTCCCTGTGGCACCAGCACTGCACACATCTAGACCCTAAAAATTACCCAAGTGCATTGCTATGAACTGAAGAGCAGTGGATTCTAGCTCACTGTTTTGTTGTGCAGCCCTCTGAACAGGTCTTGGTCATTACAGAGAGATGAAATTTTGGTAAAGGCAGATGCTTTCTATTTTTAAAAAACTCTTGAAATAAATGAAACCAATTTTTTTATGTGTTGTAATATGTTTTAAATTTGATTTGATTGCAGGATGACCCATTCTCTGCGCTGGACATTCACTTAAGCGATCATTTAATGCAGGAAGGGATTTTGAAGTTTCTGCAAGAAGACAAGAGGACTCTTGTTCTGGTGACACATAAGCTACAATATCTACCACATGCTGACTGGGTAAGAGAAGAGATACCATGATGCTAATGATGAACATACACTTGAAGTTAGTACCGTAACGTTTGATGAGATCACTGCCTTTATAATAGAGTCCCTCCTTAATTCTGCATGTCATGTGGCTAACTGCCACTTTACATAATACGGATTTCACAGTAGAAGGAACAATTTTATTTTTACATTATTTGTGTATGATTTTTTTATTGAAAGCCACCAGAGATTTATGACTTAATTGCAAATATGACTATAATTTATTATGTCTTGTCCATGATTTTTACAAGTACAGGTAAGCATGGCTTATAGAAGTTTCAGTTTATGAGCTGTGTCAACAAACTTAAGAAGTTATTAATAAATTATTGAACAAAATGAACACAGAATTTTGCAAAATGATCATCTCACCAATTCTGAGACATGTCTTGTAGGATCCAGGTCAGTGATAATGCTGTCTATGCTGCTGAATAGACCTATTGGATGCTTTCTCCCCTAGATCATAGCAATGAAGGATGGCATGGTGCTTAGAGAAGGGACGCTAAAGGATATCCAAAACAACGATATTGAGCTATATGAACACTGGAAAACTTTGATGAATCGCCAAGATCAAGAATTGGAAAAGGTAAATAGGAGCATTTGGGCAAGGATGACCTCTCTGAAAAGAAACATTTTTCAGTTAATTTCTAAAAAAACCAAACCATGTCAGAAAGCAAGTTTTAAACTAGACATTAAGGAAAAAACACATGAACTGTAAGGAACTTTGAGGACTGGAACAGATTGTATAGAAAGTGTGTGGTGTATCCTTCATGGGTGTTTTGTAAGCACAGATTAGGCGAATGGTGCACAACTGATCCTCTGCTGGGGCAAGAAATGGACTAAGAGACTTCCTAAAGTATCTCTTAGCCTTTTATTCTGCTATTGCCATAAGCATTTAGGATTCTGTAAAGGCTGTTTTTGAAGTTTTTATCATTCCAGAAGAGAAGTATGAAAGAATGGAAGAAAGAGAGAGGGAAGAAAGAAGAGAAGGCAGGATTTTCTGAAACAAAAAGCCTAAAATACTGTGCTTTTGCACTCTGTGAGCTACATCATCCAAATAGTCTTGAGGTTACTGTTGGTGCTACTGCAGTGACAGGTAGCTAAGCTCTCAAATCAGTAAAGAAGTTTTCTTATTACAGGATATGGAAGCTGACCAGACTACTCTTGAGAGAAAAACTCTTAGAAGGGCCATGTACCCCAGAGAATCCAAGTCACAGCTGGAAGATGAAGATGAAGGTATGTTTTATCATTTCACTTTATTTAGTCTGTTACCAGGTATCATTACCTTTCCTCTTGAACAGCTGGTAGTCCTTAGCAACGAATTATGAAGATGTTGATGACACTTGGTGCTAACAGTGAAAAGTCCAATACTTTGATTTATTTAAAATATGACTTGTTTAAGGCATTCTCCATAGATTTCTCTAAACATTGTGCAAGAATAAGGTGTACCAAAACAAGTCAATCTCTTTTCTAACTTGTACTGTCTGGAGGTAGTGAGGGGTGAGATAGAAGTAAAACAATGTTAAGAATTGTTATTAATGCAAATTGAGGTAGCTCTTGTAGCTTGTAGTTATTTTCAATTCCTCTTCAGATATGGAGTTAATCTGCTATTTTTCTACCTGAGACTATTTATGGGAGAAATTTTAGGCTTTGTTCTCAATCTCAGCTTCTTCCCCCGTAGTCTTGGTGGTTTTAGAGGCTGCAGATTCACATTCACCTCACTTTTAAATCGGAGTGGGAAGCAGAGGGGGACACACAGCTGGATATTGGCAGCTGGCAACAAGACCCATCAAGAACATCCCTGGGATGCTAAACCATGCCTAAAGGGAGTAGTCAATCATGGCAAGCAGTAAGTTTGTGCCAGGGAAGAGAAGAGGTGAACCTTAACTCATCAGGGCCACTAATTGCAGGGATTATCACGGTGATGTTGGCTGGCGTGATCACAGAACACACACTGGCTATTAGCAGACTCTTTATTGCTGCCTTGTGTTTCATCTGGCAACGCTGATGACAGATTGTCATCTTAAGTCATAGGTCTGTAGGTTCTGGATTGTTCCATTTTGAAGAGATTTCCAATTACTGCAGAATAGCAGAGCTGGACCCCAAAGCCCCCAAGATGGAAATATTATGTTGGGTTCGTATTTCTACGGCAGAGCTGAGCAGAACACCTCTTACTATGTGGAGTCATCAGTACAGTTTATCAGTTAAATTCTCGGAGGAGTTTTAATTGAGGTCAATCCCAACCTCCTCCTTTTGATCTGTTCAAGAAAACCTTGCCAAAAACCTGTACCTTCTTTGTGAGGTAAGATAGAAAACATGGGGAAAAAAAGATATGTCCATATAGTCCACAGAATGCCTGCAAAAAGCATCATTAAGATCATAAAAGACACATCAGTAACTTCAGGACAGAAATATAACCTGACATAGCATTCCAGGTCATCCACAGTTATTATGTGACCTAGGAAATGTTCACAAAGTCTCTGTGTCCCAAAAAGTGAATTACAATTTTCAAGGAATCACTTGCTAATTCATTTTTAATGTACAAAATCAAAAACATGTGGAAATGCTGTCAGTTCCGGGCTGCTAAGGGGAGGTCAACATTTCTCTTCCCCAAGTGCAGCTTGTATATTTTTATTACCTGGAAAAAAAAAGTTAAATGTAATGCTTATGCACCTATAAAATACATTTCCCATAGCAGACATCTTCCACCAATTGTATTTCAGTATAAAGTGAGCAATTATCATATAGTCAAAGTTAGAACTAGAAGAAACGTTAATCCCACAGCAGTGCTCTTTTCTATAGACAAAGCTTTAGTACTCAGGAATAAAGTAAAAATGGAGTTCTTTCATGCAACAGGGGACAGAGCATCTGGATGGAAAGCTTTGGAGAGCTTTCTAGAATCTTCCATGTGACCCAAAGTACTCTGCTGCCTATACAATAACAGCAACTCAACAGATTGGGAAAGGTATAGTGTCTGCTATAATTAGTCAGTACTGAAAACGTGACTTACAAAAATATTTATTACCAAAACTGTAACTAGTCAAAGATTGACAGTCTATAGAGCGGCTCAAAGTGCACAGGAGAAGTCTTATGAAAATATATCTGAAGTGTTTGCTGTTTTTAAGTGATAAATTTAACTTTGACATTACAATTAAAACTCAAAACAACAAAGTCAACCAAATCCAGTAAAACCAGGTGTAATTCTCAGCACTGAATCCAAGCTAACTTGATCAAATGTCTGAGTCACAGAGGAAGAAGAGGAAGAAGATGAAGATGATAATATGTCAACTGTCTTGAGGCTCAGGACAAAGATGCCATGGAAAACCTGCTGGAGATACCTAACCTCTGGAGGATTTTTCTTGCTCTTGATGATGATTTTCTCAAAGTTGTTGAAACACTCAGTTATAGTGGCCATAGACTATTGGCTTGCTACGTGGACATCCATGGACAATGCAAATGAAGTCAGGAACGTTGTTGATGTTAAGAGCACAAATAAGGTGGGCCATGTCTGGAAGCTTGACAGGGGGGAAAAAATAAAGAAAAAATGTTCTAAAGTAATTATCTGCTGTTCATCCAGAAGCCAGCTAGATTAGAAAGACAGATAGATACAGTAAGATTGACTATTACATAGGATGGATGAATTGTTTATGATAAAACATAAGAAAATTCAAATTTTATCAATTTTTTCAAACATGCAAAACTGAAACAGAAGCGTGCTTGAGGTTAGAAAAAATGATTGACTTTTCAAAGAAACTAATTCATACTAAACTTTTCCATCTGGATTTTTTAACACCTAAGTCAACGACCCTATTTTCCTAAGTACTGGCTGTCCTGCCAGAAGAAAAAAGTTCTTCAAATGTACTACTTAAATACAACCTGCTTGTAGCTGTAAATTTGACTCATATACAAATATCTCACTGGAATCCACTTAGTAAACTTTCGAAAGGCTTAAATGTGTTATAGCACTGGCAGATTAGTTTAGGATTTGTTCTGGGAATTTTAGTGGTGCTTGAACTTAATAAAGTGGAACTTTCCAGCATCTCTTACATGCCTTAAGTCCTGGGAGGTTCTGCTTTGGTTGTCTGAGTTTCTTGGCTAACAATTTGCATACTTCTGTATTTGTCCAGTTAGTCTGTTGTCACAGTTCTAAGTACTATCACTTCAAGGTCTTAAAGGGTACTCATCAGTAGGTTGAGGGATCTTAGAATTGCCAGATCTCCTGATTATGTGAACTTAATGGATTGCAGTTCCATCATAGTTCTTTTATTTCCAAAAGATTATAGTAATACGATTATGCAATATAAGTGATGTGACATACTAGCTGATTGGCACCAGGTTCCTTAGGAACTTCCTAGTGGAAAAGAGAAATGTGTGTTTATTTCTAGGATTGATGTATTTGTTGTTTTATTAGACTTATCATGTAGCTGTCTTCAGCATCCTCTCTGGAGCAGGGATTGTCCTTTGCCTCATCACATCTCTGACTGTGGAGTGGATGGGCCTCACAGCAGCCAAGAACCTACACCATAATCTCCTCAACAAGATCATCCTTGGACCAATTAGGTACAGCAAAAATAACTTTCTTCCTGAAAACCTACATGGCCAAAACTTGTCCTGATTTTGTAACTAGGAAAATACTCCTGTGAAATTGTCCTGTTTCTTCAAGGCCTCAAAAAGTGAAAATAACTAGTGAAGTGAGCAGGGGGGGGAAGTTTGATGTCAGAACATGTGACATTCTGCACCCTTTTTTGTCTGGCCGAAATGTGTCAGATAGCTGGCACCCCCTTCAATGCTGGGGTGTCAAGGAAAGCTTTGAGTGCAGTTCTAGCTCCAGGGCACCCAACTCCAACCCTTGAGCAATGGGTATGAGGTCAAACGATGTGGACACCAAGTTTCCTCTGATGGCCAGGGACAAGTTCTGTGCACAATAACCACTGCTTCTCACAGGCAGCAGGATGGCCAAAAGGATGCAATCACAGCTCTTTTATGAAACAACTGGGTCGCGGTGCCCAGTACTATGCAGGAGGTTGCACAGTGGCCAGGGACAGGCTGTGATCTTTGGAAGGGATCTTAAATCTTGAGGGAGCATGGATGAAAGAGCTTGGGGCAAGACAGTAGGTTTTTGGAAGAGGAGACTTAAAAGTTTTGGGGGTAGGGGAATGCCGAGAGAAGCATTTGGATAGTCAGGATGAAGACATTATGATGTGACTCACACTTACTACTTGATTTTAGAAAATGTCTGGGCACAGCTCTGTGTTCTGTCTGACTGGGCTTTTTATCCAAAACTGGAATTCCTTTTCAGGTAACTTTTTGTTCTTAATTTGTTCAACAGGTTTTTCGATATGACTCCATTGGGGCTAATTCTAAATCGCTTCTCTGCTGATACAAATATCGTTGATCAGGTAGACATATCAATATATCCTGTTTTATTACATCTTGGTTTTGTAAATTTTCACTTAGCTACTGTAAGATGATGTATTAAAATATGCAGTAGAGAAAGGCATAGCAAAAACAGGCTCTGGGAATTGTAATAGACAAATTCAAAATAGAAAGTATACATTTGTAGTAATGAAGGCAGGTAACCATTAGAATAAACATGGTGGGAGATGATGGCTCTTAATGTCTTCATATGCAGACTGTTTGCTTCTATTGGAAGATCTGTATTAGCAAAGCACTAGATTTGGGGCTCAAAACAGGAAACGGTAGAATATAATAACTTTAACTATATAGGAGTATACGTGACAAATAGATGTTCCATCCTGGCTTTAGCACACGTGAATTTAGAGCATTCAGAGGGAGGGAGGGGTACTTTCTCTATGTCTGTGAATTCAAATGTTTGGATGAATAATAACCCTGACTGTAAGGGTGATGGGAACATGGCAAGAAAATTAAGAGGCTCTGAGAAAGAGCATGGCGTTTCTCTAAATATTTGGGATATCAAGAAAAATTTTCTCTTTCTTGCCTGTTATATGAATAAGGTGGAAATGGCTTCTATTTCCGCATGATCTTTGAAACACTGACCTTTAGAAAAAAACCTACCAACTCGTTTTTTAATCTCTACACATTTGAGTCGACGACCCACAGTTACATAAAGGCTCCTGATATAAGGAGAATATCAATGAGTGCACAGTGGTACCATTCCACTTTCCCTATGGTCCTCTGTAGGAAAAGGTGTATCGTGATACTACCGATGACTTTTGCCTTATGTTTCTTTTTTGTTTCACTTTAGCACATTCCTCCTACCCTGGAGTCTCTTAGCCGGTCCACCTTACTCTGCCTTTCAGCCATTGGAATGATCTCCTACGCCACTCCATGGTTCCTTGTCGCCCTCGTGCCTCTTGGGATAGCATTTTATTTCATCCAGAAATACTTCAGAGTTGCTTCCAAGTATGTATTAAAAAACTGTCCTGAAAATTCCTTCTAAAAAGTTTGTACATAAGAATCGTGATGAAATGTGAGATTATAGAAGCTAATATAAGAGAAAAATGGCCATGACAACCTGATTTTGATCCTGAGGTAAGAGTTTGAGACATACATTGGAGGATGATTCCAGCTGACCTGACTAGAAGTGGGGTATCTGGGGAAGTAACACTAGTTGCATCACTTTTGTACACTGTTGGCTATAGAGTCAGACGAGCTTGAAGTTTGTTAATCAACTGAGCCAGCTCGCATCTGGTCAAAGCTCCTCTTTGACCTTTTGAGGGTTAGTAGAGAATGGAAAATAACTTCCTGGATTAACGTCAGTCACGTCTTCTTCTTCATATTGGGAAAAAAACTCCACAGAAAGTAATTTCCACTGTACGGCAACGTTTCATATTCAGAATGGTTTGGTGGCTACAAAGAGTACATGTTTTTCAGCAAAAAGAGTGTCATAATTTCTTAGACTCTTGCTTCTAGTGCTAAATCCATCATACAATTTAGTAAAATACCTTAAGCAAGTCATTCAAAATTTTTTCTTAAATTCAATCAATTATGTTTCTTTTTTTTTATCAGCCAGATTTCTGGCTGGATTTACTCTACTTTCTGATACTTAAAAATACCCATCAAGGTGCCTGCTGACCTGCAGGGAAGCCAAAATAACCTACCATTGTTAGCAACTGTCACTTCTGGCCCTGTCTTCGCAGTATGCACATGGTAAAGCATTAACTGCTGTTTGGTAGCATCCAGCTGTGATTTTCAACTGAGCATTCCAGTACAGTTGGTTTTATGGACAACACTCTTATTTAGGTAACCTGAGAAAGAATTGTGTCTGTTATTCCCCTTAAATCAAGAGGAGGAGGAGCACATAGCAGCATATCAATAATTTAGCTTCACTTTAGCCTACTTTTCACCGTATTTCCTCAGAATTTCCAAGGAGATTCATTTAGAATAAAACTCTGTAATCAGAATTCACAAATCCAGAATGTTTAATTCTGAAATAATTTGCGTGGATTTGCTGAGATTTTTCAGAAACCTTGTTCTTTCCTGTCCTGGGTTCAGCCAGGACAGGGTTAATTTTCACCAGAATACAGGAAGGGTCACAGCCTG
>Ga0181612_110823_pt1 | contig 19163 bp, 7 predicted proteins | sample HoacroProtozoa21_FD_119630 | JGI IMG/M metagenome (GOLD analysis project Ga0181612, IMG submission 119630) | Hoatzin crop microbial communities from Cojedes, Venezuel. Combined Assembly of Gp0051906, Gp0051904, Gp0051908 | reverse complement strand
CAATACATAAAACCTGTAGAAGTTTTAACTTAAATTTCTCTGTGTTTTGTGCTTGCAAGCACTGCAAGGAAATATGACAAGTCATCTTTTTCTCTTTGATGTTAGGACGGGGCAGTGGGTTAACAGTGCAGATAATGGTATAAATTCTTAATATTTAGAAAGAGTCACGCTAGGGAAGTCTAAGCTCATACTGCAGAAATGGCACATGGAGGCTGCATTCAGCTAGATGAGAGAAGCGTCCTGCTCAATGTCCTTTGCCAGCAGCCAGACTTTCAGCCAGATTCCAGCAGCCAAAAAGCTGTTATGAACAGTTAAAGCACTCCCAAGGCAAATTCATGCCCACGTGAATTGGAGAAGACTTTATTTCGCAGGGGTGTGCAAGCTTGGAGTCAGTTTGGCAACTTTAACAGCACTGACATACTTCATAATATACTTTCACAGCATTTGGCCAGATGTCTGACATAAGCAATGATGCAAAACTCAAGCTTTGTGTGGAGAGATGGAAGATGGGGAGTTAGCACCAAATAGTGAAAGGTAGTTTTAAGGAAGTGTTCTACTGGCAAATAGGGCGAACTTGGTATTCCAGACTGACATATTTGGCCACAAAATGCACGCAGCAATAAGTCAAACCTACAATTTCCACTATTGTGCATTGCAGATCTGAGCTAGCCTTCTTTTTCTGGGGACAACTGGAAGGGAATTGTGTTTTTCTGCTGCAGCTGTCAGTTAAGGTGTTTAAAACCATAGCATTAACAGTATTTTAAAAGCAAAAAAGTGATGTTTTTGAGAGTATGACTTTATAAGGGTCTTAAATCCTTAAAGGGGGAGCCCTCTGCTTCTCACAGGCAGCCCCACCAACCACCAGGTCACGGCAGGTAGTTTTGTTGTTACATCTGAATACCTTCATTTTTTAGCCTGTTACTACTCTGACATCAACTGGGAGGAAACTGTACCACTGATACATGCGTATTTTTTTAAGAGGAAAGGGCATTTACTTAAGAAAGAGAGAGGGACTGGACAGTTATTCAAAATATGCAATGGTCTTGCATACTTATTTTAACATCTTTAACACAAGGAATCAAAATGATGATCCAAAGTGGCCAGACCTTCCTGGGACACATGGCTTTGCACCAGACCATGAATAATTTTGCAGTATGTGGAACTTGCACACATACAGGACAGGACATATATGCACAGAAAATAAACCTCTACAGCCGAGGCAAATGCGCATGTGTTTGACTGTATCTGCCTGTGTGCTGTGGTGGTACAATACACCTGATTCAGAGCATTATTTTTTAAATAGACACAATTTTCTTGAATGCTTAGGGAACTTGGGAGGATTAGACTAAGTGCACGCGGAGTTTAGTTGTTAGCATTTTTGTCACACCATTATGACAAGGATAATTTCCTTTCATTAATGCAGTCCTTAAAACTTTTAAAACATGAAATCTTGCTAGCTGAACTTTGCTAAATATAAACCTGAGCACTAAAAATCATGTTTCTTTACTTCACAGGAAAAATAAAAATTAAGATGTGTGTACAAATACTGTTCTATCACTAATGACACAGGGTCAGAATTCTCTTTTGAGGTATTAAGGAGGGAACCACCTTGTGCACAGCAAGGAGAATGAGCCTAACACACAGCCTTCTGTTTGTAAGCTGACCTTTGAGGATCTCCACCACATGTAGCATTCCCAAGTTAAAACTATCCTTTTGACTAAAAGAACACTAACATGTTTATCTAGATGAAGTTCTTTGATATACACCTTCACAAATAAAATTCTGTGTTCCAAACAAGTAAATTAGCTAAGCATGTCACCTGGCATACGAGACACCTTTGGAAAAAGTCTGTTTCTGCAATTGGAAAGTTTTTCTAAATCCTTAATGCTAAAAAATCTTGTATTTTCTAATGTTTCATTTGCCTATAGCTATACATTGAGAAAAAGGAGAGGAAAAACCATTGTAAGGTTCCTAATAAGCCAGAAGATGCCTCTAGCTATCTGAAGCAAATTATGCGGGACATGGGATTATTGCAGAGAGCAGTAAACCTGGAAAACCTAATGCCTGAAGAGTGGGAATTCCTTAGCACTGTTGTTATCTGCTAATTTCCCCAACCTGGAACACATTATGCTAGTTAAAAATCACTTAAGAAACACTTTCTTTGTTGCAAAAGATTTTAAATCTGGAATCAACCTCTGAAGTCAATAGAGTTAAAGCAGAGCAATGGGAGAAGGTTTTGCCCACAGGTAAGCGAGGTAATCCCATGGAAATTTCCCATGAAGTAACCACTGCTTCTGGGGTTACTCTTCAGAAGCTCCACTGCCCACTCGTACAATCCTGACATGGAATTTACCTCGTGGCAAGAGAAGGATTTTATTTATCAATTTGAGTATTGTTATTCAAGGGTCTCATAACTAGAGTAGCCAAATGTTCAGAAGCAGCATGAGTGAGTCTTTGGAGATACTGTTCCCAAAATCTGCCATTCAGTATGTCCGGCTTGTATCTAGCTCAGAGCTAGATATGTGCTGCAGAAACAAGTGCTTTCTCAAGGATGGGGAAGAAAGTAGGCAGTAATTAATGTGTTTCTTGTTTGCAGATGCTTCTGACTTTAGCTGCAGAGAAATGCGAACCAACCGCTATGTCACAGAGGGGTCTTGCCGCAGCATCAAACCTGTCAAGGAACTCGTCTGCTCTGGTCAGTGTGTCCCCTCACACCTCCTTCCCAACTCTATTGGTAGAGGGAAATGGTGGCGTCAGAATGCCCTGGATTATCGCTGCATTCCTGCTCACACTCGCACGCAGCGCATCCAGATGGCTTGTCCCGAGGAAGAGACTCGGACTTACAAATTCCGAGCTGTCACGTCCTGCAAATGCAAGCGCTACACTCGCTACCACAACCAGTCTGAGCTGAAGGACTTCGGCAAGGAAACTGTCAGGCCTCAGAAGAACAAGAAGCCTCGTCTCTCCAGAGCCAGGAGCAGCAAATCTAACCAGCATGAGTTAGAAAATGCTTATTAGAAGGTGGCTCTGAGTGGTACAGCCTAGCAGCTCTGGATATTTTACAAAACATCAAACAGCACTCACAGGCCACAGCATGACGTTCTGACTGCAGCAGGTTCCAATTCCTTCTGCTAAGCTGAGTCAAAGGCTCACATAGTCAAAAATCTGTCAGATTATAGCAGTTATGGTCTGATAAAACAATGAGATAAACCGAGCTGGAGGTAGCAACGCCTAAATTCAGTATGAGGAGAGGTACACCTTGGAGATTCACATGAGGTCACGTGGCTGGTACAAGTAGGAAGGCAGAGGAAAGTGAAGTTGTTATGGTGACAAACACACTTTGTTAGAAGTCATTCTACTCACTTTAAGTGAAGAGAACACTGAGATCCCTTTCCTACCTTTCTAAGTGCCATGATGCAGGACAAGCGTGCAACTAGGGAAGCACCAGGAGAGTTACTACTCTCTGAATGAGTTATAGAAAGTTAGTGATAGCAGGGGTTTCAACAGTTATGGTGACTGAAATCAAATTGTTGGGAAATTAACATCCTGTCAGATGTCCTCATGCCCCAGCTGTTTCCTCTAAAACACAAAAATTAAAATATGACACTCGTGTTCTGAAAACTAAAGTGAAAGTGTGACAAATCTATCATAACTAAAAGACTGTAGGATCAACATTCAAAAATGAGACTTGACAACTAAAACCTTATTTGGTTTAGGGGCAATGATTTGTTTCAGGAACAATTAAACAAATTCTACTAATTGGAGCAGATTTATGAAATGGATGCTCCTCTCAAACCAGATAACCTCACTGATGTTTGTCCTACAAACAGCTAACAATGTGCATAATGTAAGATAAAAGAAATTGATTATTCCTTATTTCCTTGGACACAATTTACTTTAGTCTCAATTTACATTTGCTGTTCTGTAGAGTTTGGATTATCTAACCACACACTTTGTAGTGCTAAGACTGTGCAAGCCAAGTTCTGGGAGTAAGGTGCTGGTTCTGCATTAAAAGTGAGCCTTTGCCAATTTTAAAGTCATTAATTCCTCTAGAAAAGTCTTTGGTATGTGCAACCTCGGTAAGTCCTTAGTTTGACAGCAACTTTGCTTTACTTAGCTTCTCCACATTCAGACTGATGTTTGTGTTTTTACTTTAAAGAATATTATTAGAAAGTGAATCATCACATTCTGTATATATCCTGTAGAAGTGCTAAGCCTAGTATCAGATGAACACAGTTTGGGATGAAGACAGTTCCTCACTGTTCTTATTTTCTGTGTAGACTTTATGCTGAAATCATATAAACTATGGAAATTTGCGATGTTGATAGATTTTGCAATTGGTTTTTTTTTTGTTGGACCAGAACCTAGAAAGAAAAGGTATTGTTTCAGAGAGTGAATTACATATTTATTTTTTTCTCAGAAATTATTTATGCAAAGTTTTTCCTTGTAGAGAATAAGATGTACTACTGCTTTAAAAATATTAGTCTGCTATTTTTAATTTTAAATACATTGTTAATAAAGTAGAAACAATTATTAATTATAGGAAGACTCATTGATTTTCAGCTATAGTATAAAGCTGATTTGCTACAAAACCAGGAAATTACAGAACAGGCAGGGTGTTGACTGCAGTTTCTGTGATAGAGGGTGTCAGGGTCCTTAATTCTTAATCAGTAACACACATGTCTCTAAAGAAACTCCATCCTGGAACTTCTTGCTCCAATGGACAACATTTATCATGGAAAAAGTCTCCCAGGGCTGATGTGGAGCTCAGAACTATTTCAATATTCTCATTTCTGCTTCCCCTGGGGAAGAAAAACTCATCCGATTTCAGTTTCCCTCCTACTCCCAGTGACATTTCCTGATTCATACGTTCACAACCTGATAAAGCCACGAAAGAAAACAAGAAGTCTGTGAACTGTTGATCAAGATTTCTTGATTGAAATCTGATTGCTTCAGATTTCTCTCATTGAAAAAAAAGAAGTGTGGAATCCCCTTGCAAGTGCTGTCAAGCAAGAGTTAAACTTCTTAACAATTTGATATTGTAGACCTATGCCCATTTTCATTTATAAGGCCATGTTATTTAAGAAATAAAGACGTTTTTCCAATGGAGTTGGGGACAACTGGGCTTGGACTGCACATAGCATCCAGATATTTCAATGCAGCCAGTAGACAGGGTGTCCTTTCACTACTATTATTTGATACCTTACATAAAAACCTAATATAAACAGTTGTCCTGTCTGTGACAACATTTTCCAGACTTATCTTTGACTTTATGAATTTGGCACTTGGGGCTTAATTTTTTGAAATCAGCATGAACACCTGCAAGTGCTTCTTAAGCAAGAAAGGCAGTTCAGTGCCTCTGAAAAACTATTCCGTAGTCTCACTGGCATCTAAAGTTACTGGAATATTGTTTTTTAAATGCTAACTGTAATAAGCCAGTGAAAGAGACTTATTCCACTTTATCTGAGACTTCATGCTGGATTCCAGGCAGTTCAGAAGTATAGGGCCTGCTGGAGGTGAATCGGTAATATCTTTCTCCCAAACATTTCACCTTAAGATGTCCTCTTCCAAAAACACACCCAGTCATCCCACACAGTTGTCTTCTACCAAAAACGCAAAAGTTTCCTGCTGCTGAGCTGCGATTCAGAATCTTGCAGTTTTCTGACTTACATTGTAATTATTGGTCCTTTGCATGTTATAAAAGCTTTTACAAGAATGCCAATGGACAGGGAGTCCTGACACACTTATTCTATTATATTTCCTCTCAATACCCATCCTGTTTACAGTTGCTTCTCACTGGTTTCTTACCATAGGTTTACAGGGGATTAGATGAGCAGTCTGCAGATATGCTTAGTCTTCTGTAATCTTACTCCTGAAGCAGTCCCCTCCAACCACCTGTTCTGCAATTCATGTTATCAGGAGAGGAACAGGAAATAGTAGTGTTCTGCAAACAGCTGGATAAATCAAAATGTAAGATGTTTCATAGAGGCAGACTGCTACATTCCCTCCCCCCCCACCCCGAGTTCTTTTCAAACAGAGCATTTGGGTTTGTGTATTTGTTTTCACGCGCTCTCTCCTTTTTTTTGAAATCTCTAATAAAGGTGTGCATGATTTTAGCCTCAGATAGTACATATTACTTACAGCTGTTAGTAGGGCTCTAGAACAAGACAGAAATTTAGAGAGTGACTTACTGGTCTAATAAACTATGTCAATGTTTGGTGAAAGCATTATTTACGACTCAAGGGACATGCTGTACATACGAGATGCCATCTCTAACTGGGTGTTTGAGAATACATGTCTGCAGGAAATTTCAGTTTGTCTTTCACACCATATCTATACACTTCCAATTCTTTCCAAAGAAAAAAACTTGATACTGTACACAGAGGAAATAACTGAAAACAGAGCAACTTTATAGGTTGTCCTTACATCAGTGAAGCATTACCTGACACAAGACATACATGGGTCAGGCTCTTCCAGAGTAACAAATACTCCAAAGGAGCTTTGTAATGGGCAGAGACCTGATGTGTGCTCCTTTTACAGAAGCATTAAATAGTTTTTCTTCAGGACTATAAACTCTTCAGGCAAAAGTGATTTTCTTCATTGTAATTTTTACAATAAAATAGCACAATGGTGCGTAATTTAGGTGCTACTGAACTGTAAGTAGTAACAGGTCACTGGATTTACCTTCACTTGGCTGGAGACAGCTGTCTGTCAGCAGCTGAACAAGTGTCATAATGCGTAGTCCACAGAAAAACAATCAAGTTGCTTATTTTCAGACAGGATGCATGATTTCTCCAAATCAGCTCTGAACATTCATTTGTCTTCCATGTTTATTTCCAGCTTCTGTAGACAACAAACTGTCGTGCACTCTCTACAATTTGCTCACTGACTTACAATAAATAGTCAGTGTGCCTACTTTATTTCTTTTTCTGGCAAAAATACGACTCTGCTATTATTCAGAGAAAGATAAATTTACAGGCAGCACCAACAGTCTCCTGGTATCCACAAAGTCCCAAAGATTTTGCACGAGGTTCAATTTTTTAATTATAAATTGCACAATAAAGAACATAACTTTATCCAGTGAGGCCCTAGGCCCAGAAAACACATTATGCTTGTGTTCTGGAAATGTGGTTGAGGAAGTCAGCGTGATGAAATACGGAATGAATAAACATGTATTTTTTTAGCCATATGACATCAACTTGTAATTAGCTTGTTTCACTCAAATTAGTGCAGTATATGGGCACACAGAACAACTTTTCTATAGTAAACAGTCTCAAAAGTCTTAAATGAACATAGAACATATTTATATGTAGCTCGAGTTTGGATTGAACATAATGTGCACCTGTAATTTGAAATTTGAATAAACTGAAACTCCTCTTGATAGGCAAGTAATGGAAGTCCATCTTTAAAATAACTCACAGTTTAAAATAAAGCCAGTACGAGTTGCAGAACTTGCAACAAACACAGCTGATGTTACTCAGTTATACAAAACAGTGCAACTGCTCCGCTTTCAGTCTTAGACCCATCAAGGGACAATTCTGCACAGTTTTTTTCCAGTTGTATGCAAAGGGATGGATATTTCGCTTCTGTTCCCAGAATTGTGGGAACAGTTTTTACACTGAGTGCTGTTGCAACATCAAGCTGCAGTGTGTGACGTTCGAGGCTCCCAGTGCCTGATTGTCTCTTCATTGAATTAGGAATATGTTGCTTTTCTGTATTTTTTGATGCCACAATGAATTTTACTCTCACTGGAGTATAATATACTGTTCCTGAAGCCTAAAGGGAAGGAAGTAATGCTGATTTTTGTGTCTCCATTAACCATTCCTGACACTGTATCATGAACTAGCTATTTCTTTCTATCCTAAAAGCTCTCAATGCTCTTTTATGAGGACAGGTTATTATTGTGAAAATAGGATAATAAAACTAATCAGAAAAAACCTGAGCAGAGGTAAAACTCATCAGCGCAAGCCCTGCTAATTCTGAAATACAAGTATAACAAACACAGCCAATCTTCAAAACATTCTCTCACCTCTACTGCATCACAGTATGAGGCTAAATTGAACACTTCCAGGGAGGAGGCATCCGCAGCTTCTCTGGGCAACCTGTTCCAGTGCCTCACCATCACCACAGTAAAGAATTTCTTCCTTATGTCTAATCTAAATTTCTCCTCTTTCAGTTTAAAGCCATTACCCCTCGTCTTCTCACTACATGCTCTTGTAAAAAGTCCCTCCTTGGCTCTCTTGTAGGCGCCCTTCAGGTACTGGAAGGCTGCTGTAAGATCTCCCCAGCGACTGTGGTTTTGTGGCGTGGTTGCTGTGGTTGCAGAAGCCTTAACTCATCAAAGAGCTGTTCAGTAGAAACGCCTGTGTCTGCTGCAGTCTCCCTTCTGCTCAAGAGTCGATACCGTACCCCACTGCTTTGGCCGGCAAGCCAAATGCTTGGAAGGCTCCCGGGTAGCCCAGCTGCTCCCTCATCATCTTACTGCAGTTCATGGGAGCTGCTGTGCCTCACAATCAAGGCTGAAAGGCCAGCTAAAGGCTAATCTACTGAAAAGCAAACCATGGAGTAGAAGTGTGAAGCTCAATATATATTGACTACGAGCAGTTTGGGAACACTTCAAAAACCAGAAATATCAAGGAAAACACATGTGGAACTGCTCTCTAAAATCATCACTAAAAACCCCTGTGCAATTGGAGGCAACCATTGTTTCCAGCTGCGAAGCCATTACAAATAAGTATGCTAACATCTTCCAGGCCAGCCAGAAGGAATTGTCCCTTGTGAAACCATTTTATCTTCCATGTAATCAGTTTAAGGAGCCATTTCCTTTCAGTAAGACAGACTGCATCTATACTAACAAAGACAGTAGATAGTGCTAAGGTCAAAATATTAAGAAGAGTAAATATTGGCCACGATTGCCAGCTTTCTAGACCAATAGAACCATTGTCTTTAACCCAATTATTCTGGATTACTCAGTTTCTTCTAAGGAAGTTTAAACAACGGAGGAAAAATAGAAGGAGGTATTGCATTACTTAATTTTAATTATCTTTTTAAAAACTCTTCTATTTAATGAGACGCTACATAGCTTAATACTAAATATTAAAATTAAAGAATAGGAAGGAGAATACCCATTATTGTGATTTTAAACAGTATTTATTGTGGTTTTAAAACTTAAAAATTAAAAACACACCAACAGTGAAATGGAATTTGGATGGAAGTCAAGCAGTTACATTAATACCTCAAAAACAAGCTAACTTAATTTTCAGGTTCATTGGGTTTGTCCTCCAGAGCATGTCAGCTGAGCTGCACGATGGGGAGGACGAGTCTTTCTTTTCTCTGTCAGGTCACAATATTATAATGTGCCTCCTGATGTTCTCTGAAAGTTGAATTTGGCCCTGATGCGAATGGCCTTGTTGGAGTACTTCTGGGGGAAAACTGAGATGCCAGAAAGTCTGCCTAGAGGAGGGCTGTGACAGTGCCTGCAGCCTCCTGCCAAGACTGTCAAGGCAGTTCTGGGCAACCCCACAGTAATTTCTTTTTCAGAAAGTGTTTAAGTCAATAATCAGTGTTGCGCATATTCAGTGCACCTCTGCTGTTTATGCTACAACAGAGCTAGAAGAAATTAAAGCAGAGTTTTGAAGGGGGGAATGCAAATAACTTCTACAATTCTTTTGAGTTCAGAGCAAAGATTTTTGTTTCATTTTTCTTCTCTAGTATTTTAATATACTTAGATTAAGATTGAAGTCAAATATAATTTTGAAATGAAAGATCAAATGAATTCGACTTTTCTGATGTTGAGGACAAGTATTTTTAGCCATCCCAAAATTGAATTTCTGTGTAAATGAACTGGTTTATTTTGGTTTTGTTTGGTTTTTTTTTCAAATAATCCAGTAAGGCTATTCCTATCCCACCCAGCCAAGCAGATAGTCAGCTATCAGGATAGAGTCAGGATGGATGCAGGATAAGTTTTCGTAGAAGCCAGAATGGCATGCATGACCCAGTTGATCACGATGTCATTTTCAGAGTTGTTCATCAGGTTTCATTTCTCTCCTTTATTCCATCTCCTCTTCTCTCAATTGCAAAACAAGTAAGCAAAGATGTCATTCATCTATTGACAATGCAAACACTTGGGCCCAACCTGTAGTAAAAGGGCCACCCAGAGAGAAAGAAAGCCTTTAGCCTGGATATTTGGGCTTTCTCCTGTGAGGCTGCAGGCTGGGGGTCCAGCCCTTCTGCCAATGACTGCTCATGATCCTATAGTGAGGCCTTTGCTACATAAAGGAGGGCACTCAAGTGTTTCTGCTCCCAGTGCCTTCTACTCATTGGAGTGTCATTGATTATTTGTTTAGGAAAGCTCTTCCAGCCTGAGTATTAGGAACCCTCCCCAGAGAGTCAGTATATTCAGAAACTGCCGGGGATGTATTGCCTGCTATATTTGGTGTGTTCTGGAAATGCCTACCTGTAAGAAAGTCAGGCTGGAGATCATCTCACATGAAAATATTGATGCCAAGCAGGTATGAAGTTGATGCCAAACCTCTCAACATTATTCATACTGAACACACATTCAAATAGAATTAGGCTTACAGTGATTATGAATTTAAAAATATAAGTGGTCACAGTTTTAGACATCTCTAATTGACTGTGGACGATCTAAGGATCTTGGTTTTGGATATAGACTGTTAAAGGGACAGCTAGCTACCTAAATCCAAACAGCTGTCTTGGTGACCTTGTGCTTATTCTCACTGAATCACTTTTGTAAATAACAGTTAGTGATTTTTTAACTCTTACAGTACTTGTCTCATGTAAATTCCTTTAAAAACATGAGCACTTTGCTTCAGTCATTTTGGAGCTGAAACAGAAATGATACTATTAAACAGTTATGAGAATAAGAGAAATGGGAAAAGGTTCTGTTTTTTGAGCAGAGACTGAAAATCAGGTGGACCCTACTTTTAAGGGAATGACTTTATCACTAAAATATTTTACGGAAATACTTGATCTCTCTCTGGCCCAAGCCTTCAAATACTCTGTGCAGATATCAGCATAGGAAAGAATGAGAACTCATCTGCTTCCCTTCATCAGTGTACTTTTTCAAGAGCGCTTCTAGAAAACATGGGTTTAAACCTCTTCAGATAAAAGAGAAAATCAAGTCTGTGTCTCCTAAATGTGCTGGCTGATGTGATCTAGAACAGAACAGGGAAAAGGCTGGTTTTCAGCTGCTCTGATTTCATATGAGTCCCTGTGTTGTCACTGTTTTGAAACCACATCTCTGACCAAGTACCTATATGTTTACCTTATTACTGAACCATGAGTTATTTGACACAGAGAAAGATAATTTGGGGTTGGACTAGCTGCTCTCCAGAGGTCCCTTCCAACCTCAACTATTGTGTGATTCTGTGATAATGTTGCTTGCAGCGGTGTTTTGGGGGAAGGGCTGGTGTCCATAGGTGCCAAGCTGTAGAAGATCTGAGTGGAATTTGAGGCTCTTTTCAGTACTGGCCACTGTAGCCAGCCCTGAGCTCAGCCAGCTCGTCTTGGCGGGACTCTGTTCTGGGGAACCTAAATCTCATTCAGCTCGTACAGGAGGTAAGCTATTATGAGCTTCTTACTCAGCTTTGAGGAACTTTGCAGGCAAGGGCCACGGTTCCTGAAGGTAGATAGGTTTTATGCCTTGGTTAACTCAGTTCAGATTTGATGCTTAAATACGTTTAACATCATTGAGTCTAAAACTTTTTCAACACTAGGACTCCAGCTCTCAACTTACTTTGTCATTTTTTTTTGAGAATTGATTCAAGGTTGTCATTGTCACCCTTATTCTACACTTTAAAAATTTATTTTGGTTTTCTTTGAGAAAGAAAACCTCAGCTCACCTTACAAGGTTTAACTGATTGTGTTATAAAAGTAAACATACATCTGCAAAGAAAGTACAAGCAGAACAGGTGACACTCGTAAAAATTCCTTTCAGATAAGGAAAAGAACCCCAAACAGCAATCTTCAGAGTTGAAGACTGAGGACAAAAAAAAGTTCCACAAATTAAAACCATTGGCAATGGTTCCTGCTAAAATGTTCACTCTTAAAATCTCATAGAACAAGATATCACTCTATACACTTCCTACAGAATATTGTGCACTGTTGGCTAAGGAGAGCTTACATACACAAAAGTACTGCACTGAAAATAGGAAACTAGGTTGGACTAGATGACCCACAGAGGTCCCTTCCAACCCCTAATATTCTGTGATTCTGTGATTCTGTGATTCTGTGATTTCATAACCAATGGTTGCCAAAGTTGTACAATGAACTAATGATAACTTTAATACTCAAACTTGTTAAAATCCTTCATCTACCTCAAATAAACTGAAATGCAGATATTACTTTCTCCAAAACTATAGAATAAATGTTCTCATTTACATGGATGCAGAATTCTTTAACATACACTTGTCTAAGAAGTTGTAAGTGGACAGCAGATTCTTAAACTCATAGAAAGGTTTGGGTTGGAATGGACCTCATAGATCACCTACTCCCACATCCCCACCCCCCGCCCCCACTGCCATGGGCAGGGACACCTTCCACTAGACCAAAGCCCCATCCAACCTGGCCTTGAACACTTCCAGGGAGCGGGCATCCACAGCTTCCCCAGGTGACCTGTTCTCGAGCCTCATCACCCTCATAGTAAAGAATTTCTTCCTTATTTCCCTTGTCCTGTCACTACAGGTCTGGTAAAAAGACTTTCTCTGTCTTTCCTATAAGCCCAATTTATATACTGAAAGGTTGCAAAATTGTTCTATTTGTTCTTGCGACAATGTTTTTTTTTAAAAAGGTAATGTCATTATTTCCACATACAAGCATTCATAAATCATCAGCCAGGCATAATAAAATATGATGATGATGATGGTAGGTAGCATTTCCATTAGTTCTTCTTAGAGTCTGTGAATAGGTTAATCTATAGGTTAATGAAATGTGATTCATAATTACATGATTCCAAGAAGTAAGGTAGTAAGAAAGGTCTCTGCACAGTTACTACATCTAGTCTTATCTCATTAGTAAGAAATTAGGAAACAGAAGACTAAATTATTTTCTGAATCACACCGGAGTAATTCACAGCTCAATTCTGCAGAGGTGTTTTGGCTACACTAGACTGATCTGTACCCTCCAGGACTGAATCAGGACAGATCTCCAGATTAACTGTGGGACTATCATGTTTAGGAATGCACTAACATACATTCAAATTTAAAACACAAAGCCATCTGTTAACTACCAAGAGCTTTGAAGATAGCATTTTTAATATATGGCAATGTAACATATGCATTGTATTATAAAGATATAAATGTTCACAGAAGAATGAAAGAAAAGAAATGAAAATGGAAATAGCTCATCTGCAAGAAATGCTAGCTTTGTATATGTATCCAAGCAGCAAGCAAAAGCAAGCAGCTAGAACAAGGAAAACTATTGCAAAATTATTTTGCCATGACTGTCTCTTATGTTACAGTATTCCTGACACATCATGTACGTCAAACAGTTCCTTACGCCTCCCATCCTCTGTCCTTGCACAGATCACGCATTTTGATCACAGACTAATCTTCAGTGCTCACGGGTGGACTGATTTAAAATATGAAGTAGTAGAGCAGTAGACAATGAGATGTCAAGTTTGAATGCCAGTGAAAGACTACCTTGTTGTATTTAAATATTCCAAGACTACGATGGCACCATTATTGTTTCTCATGCACAAAAATACCAAACCCAAAACAACAGAAAAATTCAACCATAATTGCAAATGAATCTTCTTAGTAGCAATTCTTACACGGCTTTTATTTTGATACCTAAATAACAAGTCCACTGGTAAACAACCGGCAAAACAAATCCTCTTCCTTACCAGTACTGACAAGAAGTGCTTTAAGAATTAAATGGACTTGTTAATGGTGGAACTCTTTCATATAGTGCAGTCTCTGAAGGGGAAGGCAGAATGAAGAGATGGATGAATGTGTGAACTAGATCAAATTTTTTCCTAGTGCCCAACATGACACCAGATATCACTGCACCAGACAATGATTGTTGTGTCACTTTGCCCACCTCTTATGAACAACAGCAATCCCCCCTTATAACAGAAAAAGAGGTGCTCATTCTGGGCCCGTTCACCTCTAGACAGTGATCTACACCAAGAAGAGTGAAATCCTCTATAGCAGTTTTGCGCAGAAAATCCCAAACTCTGGTCCCCGGAGATTGCCCATAGTTATGCTTCTTTAGAGTTGGAGTTCAAAATTGAAGTAGAGGGGTTCTATTCAAACAAATACTCACTTTAGAAATAATTTTGTTCTGTGAGATAGATAAGTAAAGAGGATAAAAGGAAAACATCTCTGGTTCATGTTCACTAACTGGAAACTTATGTTTCAGAGGATTTAACACAGATGCACTATCTCTGGCAAACTCTCTTTTAATCCCTTTTGCACATAAGTACATAGCTTCCTCTATGCCCACATTACAGATATTATTCTTGTTTGAAGACTACCTTTGGCAGAGAAATTTAAAAGTATTTCTTCAAACTGCCTTTCCAGGACTACATTAAGAGAGAATCTGAGGAAGTTGCTGCTGTTTCAGTAGTTATTAATATGCCTGTTGTGAGCTATATAAAATACCAGAGAAAGAAAAAAATTCATTCTTAAATGCATATGTAGGTGTTCAACAAAAGTTTCATATATGAATTTTAGGGTCAGAAATGTTTAATCCCACCAGTCCAAAGCAAAATATTTTGAAGAATCATAATCTCCGGAGTTTCTCATCATCAATTCCATTCCCTTGAGAGCCTTCCTGCTCTCACCAGGTCTAGCCCTTATTCAGCCTGTTTTATTTATGTTATTTCCCATTTGTAAACAGTGCATGTTTAAGTGCCTTGTTTTTAATGAAGTGTAGCAGTAGCATTTGATTGGAATTTAGATAAACGAGCAGATAAATCTATGTCTGTTTATATGCATATATATGAAAAATTAAAAATGTAGATAAAGACCAAAGGCTGGTCTTTGTTACCACATCTTACCATTTTTCACCCCAAAACAGAAAGTATTATGGAATCAACAAAGCTCTTAATGGGATTCTCTTACTGTTGAAATATAAGTATTATGACATAATCTTTTGTGGAGTCCTTATAAAGAATAATAGGAGGGTTGCATGGAAAAGTCAGAAAAAAAAATGTTTGTAAAAATTTAAGAACTTCTTTGTCCTGTGCAAGATAATTGTTGTAGCCCTTTTCACAAATATCAGCATATACTATTACTTGTAATATTTCAGTAGTTTGAGGCTATAGCATACTAGGCACTACACATAATAAGAAACAGTTCTTCTCCCAAAAGGTTTACAAGCTAACTGAACCCAAGGAACCATTTAATTTTATTTTACAGCTAGAACAGGTGACTTTTCCAAGGACAAATCAGAGATGCTGGAAGCAAGCAGTAAGACTTGCCTCTTATAGCACCCTTTACCAAGTACTATCATAATAAGCCACCCATCACTTCAGCACGCCACTAACTTGAGCACACATTAGTTCAGATTGCAGTGGGATCTGCTGCTAAATACTGCACGAATGTTCCATTCGCTTAATCTGTTGATAAGAGACACAGCAAAGACCTTTCTGATGTTTTCAAAACACGTAGCAGGTTGAACAGGTGGTGTTGAAGGTGTTCTGGGTGAAGGAAAGGACTAGCTGAGGCTGGCTGGGGTTGGGGAGATACTCACCCTTCTCTGGCTCAGTGTGTTAAGCAGAGTAGGAGATAAGCAAGTTTGCTTGTTTGAAGTTAGCAGTTTGGAAAGTGCCCTGCCCATGAGGAACCTGACCATTGCTGAGTGTATCTAGCATCCCTTCATGAAGCAACCCATATCAACGCTGACCTCTCAACCCCCTGCGGCGTGTGAGGCTTCGTGCTATGCCCTCCCCAGGGGACAGGGCACAGCTGGTTTTCTGTCCACTGTCCCAGGTACCCCAAGGACCTTGTCTTTGGCCAGTACTTAAGCTCTGAAAGGAACGTGACCACTTTGTGGTCAAAGATCTTTGACAGCAAGCAACGTTGCTTCTCTGACATAAGCATCAGAGTCCGTTTTCCTCCTGAGTAGATTCCAGAATCTGTCACCAGCAAGAACCTATGGTTTTACTTAGAGCACAATACTTCTGTGGCTGTGTACATGCGACAAGCTGAAATTTTGTCTGTTGTTTACTTAGCAAACAAGGACCTAATCAAGAGCCCATTGAGGGCAGTGAGAAGAACACTATTGCCTCTGGATCATGCATTGAATTGCTCTGCCATTGTCTGTCATTAAGTATAATATCTATAAAAAATGCTTTTAAAAATAATGTTCAAATGCACTATGTAGAAAAACACAATAATTTTTTCTTCTGTCTGAGAATTTAAAAATAACTGGCTATAACATATCCATTTCTGGCAGGCACCATTGTGTCGGAGACAACAGGGGACAGGTGACTGCAAACACTTGGTTCCTAACCTTAGAAAACTCTTGCTGCAATTATTGTAACATAGAGACTAGCGAATGCATGAATCTCTCTCTGTCCAGGAAACTGAGATTCAGAGCCTGACTCCAGCATCTCAATTCAGACCAAATGCTACAAATGGAAATATGCAAAAGGACAAGCAGTAGTTTTTTTTCCAGAGTAATTGAGGGCCTGAGCAACTCCCAGGCAAAGGCATTGTCTATCCCTGAGGCTTTCTGTAGACTATGGTTAACCATTCTCAATAATTAAAGATTTTTCTGGGGTGAAAAAGCAGAATTATTCAAAGCAACAGAACACCGGACTCAGATACACCCTGACATAGCACTTAGTAGATTCCTAGTGCAAAGCGCTTCTGTTCATGCCTAGCAGGAAGAACATTGATAATGTTCTATAAAAAATGGAAAGTAAAGCCCTGGGATTAAAAAACAACAACAACAACAAAAAAAAAAAAAAAGAAAGGAAAAAACGAAGAGGTTAGTTATACGTTACAGAACTGTAATGTTGCACAGTATCTGTGTGAGATCATTTATTTAACGAAGGCTGTATAAATCTAATAAGCATCTTTTGCCAGATGCATATCACCCATGACAACTATGAATAGGTCTGTGGTTCCACCAGATCTGACAGCTTATGGCTGCAGGACTGAGGAGATCTTTTTCTCCCCTCCACTCTCACACCTCCCCTCCCTCCTCTGTCCTGCCCCATCCTCCTTCCCTTTCCCTCAGTCCCAAGTGCACTGTTCCACCCGTATTCTGGCTCTTATCACACTCCCTGGCTGATTTATCTCATTGAAATGTCAGAAAGCTGTTCATTGTCTCCTCCTGGTCTTGTTTTCTGTTATTTCAGTGAATTAAACCATCTCACAGACCTTTCTGACAAGTGCTGCAGCTGGCATGAGGTTAGCAGTGGGAGCGCGTGGCCAGGAGCAGAGTGGACAGAGAGATACACAGAAGGGGAAAGCAACCTGTTTTCAGCAGTGGTGAGCTGTCTGTGAATACAGCACTTCAGGGAGCTGTACCCAACTGCCAGGAGGGCCTTTAGGACTTGGCTTTCCATAAAAAGAATAGTCCATTGACTTTAATGGTTTGCTTCTGTTAACACCTATTTAGCAGTTATTTGCACACAGGCTAGGTATACAAGAACAAGTGTTGCTAACAGAGCTGCTTGGAGTATCTGCAGGAACTCTCAAACCCACTGCTTTAAGGGCAAACACAGTCTCTGAACTCAGCTCTATTATTGGATCATTCACAGGGAAACTGGAGATGTTTATATAGCTGCCCAGTGGAAAACTCGGCTGGCACCCTTACTTTTCTTTTCCTGGTTGCTGCCCACCAAAGCACAGTGCAAATACGTGAATAGTGAAGTGGCTGTTCAGTCTGCAAGCTTGTAGAAGCAGGTACTTGTACGAATACATACATTTTCTCCCAATTTGGCAAAGGAAAAAGGAATACATACTGAAAAATGGTGCTTTAAAATCAAGATAAGCAAGCTGAGATAACTGTCTGACATCGGCTCGAGAGAGAGAGGCAAGCACAGGAAATTTTTACATCCATGTAGCTACATAAGGTCAGACTACGAAGTCCCCACCCGCCGTTCACCTCGGCTGCCTACAGTGTGTAGAGTCTCCCTGCGTTGGTAGAGGATGGAGACACGTGAACTGTAAAGAGGTTAGTGTAACACAAATACAGAACGATAGCTTATTCATTTTGAAGATTGCTCTTTAGAGAGAAAAACAGAAGCGTCCACTTCTATACAAAACAGAATGGGTTTTCATTCAAAGATCGTAAGAGCGGGAAATAAGTACAATATCCATATGTAGACAGACAGACAGACATGTCTGGCTTTATCAGCTGGAGACAGAGCAGGAAATACATTATTAAACATCACCATCTACTGGATGCTGGCATTTGTTCCTTACAAAGGGAACGCTAAGCGTCTGCACTGAATTAACCTGTCAGACAAGGCTCTGCTATCGCAGATCTGACACTGCTCATATAGTTACTGGGAGGCCAATGTTTGCGCACCTTTTCAGCATCAGGTTGGGAAAAGGTTTTCAGCATTACAAAAACAAACTCAAAATGCTCAGGGTGATACAACACAGGCTGTGAAATTGTTAATAGTCCACAATGGGAACTTAAAAAAAGGAGATGGGGGTAGTTAGGCATCGGGACAACAGCATCCTTTGAGTAATCAGGGTTTTTATTTGTGGTATGTTTGTAAACGCACGCTAACACGTGCACAGCCCGGGGCTGCACGGCTGTGCCCCTGGGTAGCTCGTGCTGACTGCAGTCCCATGGTTTTAGTTGGCTGCACAGATAAAGTCCAACCGTATTTGTGTGATTTTACAGCATCAGGACCAGCAGCGAGGCTCACAGAGCTTGCTGAGGGCCAAAGGCAGCGGCACGGGTTGCAGTCCCCTGCTGCTGCTGCTGGCTGGCCCTGCCGGGCAGCCAAGGGTGTCCCGTCCCTTCCCCACTGGGGACAGGTCATAGAACCATAGAATCATGGAATGCTTGGGTTGGAAGGGACCTTTAGAGGTCATCTAGGCCAACTCCCCTGCAGTGAGCAGTGACATCTTCAACTAAATCAGGTTGCTCAGAGCCCCATCCAACCTGGCCTTGAATGTTTCCAGGGATAGGCCCTCCACTGCCTCTCTGGGCAACCTGTTCCAGTGTTT
>Ga0181612_183036_pt1 | contig 19164 bp, 9 predicted proteins | sample HoacroProtozoa21_FD_119630 | JGI IMG/M metagenome (GOLD analysis project Ga0181612, IMG submission 119630) | Hoatzin crop microbial communities from Cojedes, Venezuel. Combined Assembly of Gp0051906, Gp0051904, Gp0051908 | reverse complement strand
TTTTTTTTTTTTTAAAGTAGTGTCACTTGTAATCTTTAAACCTTTTATATGTTATAAGACAGAACAAGAAGGCAAACAGACCCCCCCCTGTTTTTTACACCGTACAGTAAATGATTATTACCTGTAAAACTAGCATAGCTGTAGAGCTTAGACTGTTGTGGAAGTCAGATCCTTGACTTTGAGTTTTAATAACTGTGGTTTCATTCTGTTTTTCTAGACCCAGTAGGGAAAAAAATTGTTTTACAGCATTTAGGATTTCTGTGTTGTATATACTTTGTAAATCCCTTCAGCTGGGGTCAATGTTTAGCTGCTAAGATACCAAGTCTTAAGGAAGTCTACAGCATGTGAAGGTGCTAACAATACATGAATATAAATTTAAACACGTAAAGGAGAAAAACAGGAGAAAGTTTCAACTTTAGACTTGACTTGAAAACAGGCGGACATTCGTCTGGTGAAAGGGGTTGGAAATATTGTGTTGTTTTCTAGGTCAGGACAAGCTGTTCTTTAAAGATGGAAGTTTACTATGAGGGCAAGTTTGTCAATGGAGAAATTGTGGGGAATGGATTTCAATACTGGACATTAACAGGTGAGCCTGTAACTATTACATACCTTTTTTTAAAAAAAAAATGCCTATCCCCTTAAATTCTGATACATAAGTACATATCATAAGCAGCCAAACTGATTTAGTCCAAGTTGTCAGACTTCCGTGATGTTTACTGAAGAGTTGTGGCTTTCATGTTTTCTTGTTGGCCTCTCAATTTAGGCTGGGTTAACTTCCAATCACCTCAGAAAGTTAATCAAATATGTTAATGGTAGAAACCAGAAACATGTGTCATCAATTTTTGCTAACAGTCTCAGTCCTTCAAAGATTCCCACATGTGCAGACTTGGGCTCATATGAAGTGCTCCACAAGATCAGGCCAAAGATGTTAAAGGATTCAAAGAACTCGAATAAACTATCCATTATGGAGGGACATCTCATGTGTGATTTACTGAGGAAACATTTCAATGAATTCCTCTCTCTGCTAGCATCCAGAGAAGAAAGTCGTTGATTAAAGATCTGTCTCAGTAAGTTGCTCCAGAAAAGAATTTCTTCTTCTGTTTCTGTTTATTCCTGTACAAGTAAATCGGTTACTTCTCTACCTGCTTAGCCCTTTTGGTCAACAGTCTGTAAGGCTGACATGAAATAAAGGGTGACCACATGGAATACAGTATGAGTATATCGGGTACTTGACAGAAAAATAGTTGTGTCATTCTGAGATCACACATACATCAGGAAATTCACAGTTCAGTATTTCTAGCGTGAAGCAGCTGATCTTTCAGGCTTTGACACAGAATATGTGAATGAGTACATGCCATCAAAAAGCTGTTAAAGTGGCTATGAATTTCAAGTACTTCTTTTATACATTCCTTAATCAGGGAAGAACATACTATGAGGCTTTTCTTTTTAAGGCATCACTGTCAGTTGTAAAGACCAGAAGGATTATGACTCATTGGTTTTAAAATAAAGACTGAACATGTTTATAGTCTTCATTAGACAGCATTAATAATTAAAAAAGTAGGTGTTAAGTATAAACTTCTAAGCTTGTAGAATGTTGTCTCTTTGTGCTCTGGAAGTAATGTATCACTTCTTGGTGAGCCCTAAACGTATTAAAAAAAAAGTAAACTGTTTGACAGATGTGTTGTTTCTCTCTGTATTTAACTTTCTCATATATTTTGTTCAAGGGAACACTTTCTCTGGTCAGTTTGTGTTTGGAAAGCTCCATGGATACAAAGTATTGCAATATAAAGATGTTGGGAAATAAGGAGGAGAGCTCTTCCGTGGAATGGGAGAAGGTAAGTTAGAATCTTTGAGTAAGCTTGACTTAAAATGTACTCTATCAAGACTGAACAGACCGGTTTATGCTGCATAAATACAATTATTGAATTATTTCATTTTTCAAAGAAAACTTCCATTTAGCAATAGAAAAAAGCTATTACTGGCTGTCATCTACAAGGGAAAGGCTGTATTGATGTTAAGATTCAGAAAACAAGCGGCACTGTCACAATTACGCAAATAGTTTAGTAACGTAGCATGGGAAATGGAAGTGTTGCCTCGAAGGAATTGCCTCTATACAATTGATTAGTTTGCAAACACAATGATCTGTTAATCAAGAAAAGTTTTATGTCCAGCTCTCGTACTTCTAGTGACTTGTTCATGTTTAGGAACTAGCGTATTTTAATGTGTATTTTAGATGAAAAAAGTTACAGGTGTATTCTAGGACTTTCACACTTCGGCTAAATGCAGAGATGGCACAGCTTGGTTGACTGAATTCCACTGTGCCATTTCACTGGTCGCTTGAAGTTCAGGGAGAAGAACTGTGTTAGTGTGGACTAGGTTTAACTGCCACTGCTGATTTTTCTTGGGTCACTTTCTGTGATGGTCTGGTGTATCAGGTCACCAAATCTGTTTTCCATTAAGAATTTCCTATTTGTTTTTCACTGTTTTAAGAGTGAGGATAACTATGAAGGAGCCTGGATTTTAGACAAGTGTCAAGGTCATGGAATATTGCCTTGTGCTGTTGGAACGGAAAGAAGACTTTACTGAGAAACTGTACTGATTTGTTTGGAAAATCTCAAAGGATCGTGGTAGAGGATGCTTCAGGTAGATAAGCAGAAAAAGTCTATGTTTAGAACTAGCACTGTTAGTTCACTTAAATTCAGTGAACACCCCCAGATTTCTTTTAAATATACATTAAAAATTTATAGTTAAATCTGTTAATCTAAACTTCATTATTTAAATACAGTTTAAAAATCTTTAGTGGTTATTCCATGAACATAAGAAAGTTGGGACAACAATCAGTAGCACAAGATAATAAATACTTGTCAGAGAAAGGAACAGATGTCAAAAATATGTACAAGTGCTGTTGTGTATTTGTTTCATCATAACTTACACACTGTTAAACAATAATGGTGTTATCAGAATAGCTTCTCACTTCTTCAGACATCGAAGACTAGATGTTTTATGTATTTGTGTGTGCATGTGCGCGCGCGCAGTTTTGTACCACTGGGTGTCTCTGTAGCATCTGTTTTGAGACTGAATTAGTAAATTCTTCAGGCTTACGCTTGTTCGGTAACTGGCCTGTCTCTGTAGGGTTATAAGCATTTAAATACTATATTTAAGTTTACACTGGGTATGTGCTCAAGGTGACTAGATACTTTGCCCCAAAACCCAAACATCCTGACAGTACTGACAACAGTATCTTGTTGATTTAGTATTTATATTATGCAGAAAACAAACGTAAAAGACAACTACTTAACGCAAGTGATCACTCAGCACGTACTGCTTTCAAATTAATTAACTTAATGTAAAACAACAAAAGCATCTAAATACTTTTTTTTCAGGCAAAATAGTAGGTTAAAGTTATTTTTTCAACCTGTTACCATAGAATTATGAGAGCGCTAACCAGCCTTCTGGAAAGGGTCTAAGACATACCTGTGACCTACACCTTACAGGTGAATGATTTGGCCAGGTGTTTTTGCAATTTTAGTCTCTTTCAGCATGCTGCTTGTAGAGCCATTCCCCTGAGTGGTGCTAGTAGAGGTAGTATTCTCCTTTCTGTCTTTCTGCCCTGAACACTGTCTCAGATCTTAACTCTTCTATAGGCCTGTCGTTCTGTGACAAAATTTGTAGTATGCCTGGTCACTTCTGTCATGTCAGGTTAGAAAGCTGACAATAGTATACTTTGAGAATAATTGTCATGAACTTAATGGATATAAAATTTTCAATACTGCTTGTTTTTTCAGCAGCCAGTTTTGACACAGTACAAGGAACTAGCAGAATCTACCATCTTCTTTAATGATCTGTTGTTGTCAATGAAAAATTGACAAAACTTCTGTGATCTGTTAACCATTTGGTTGCATGCACAGTATTTATGAATTTTATACAAGTACATTCCCAACAGGTATGACAATAGATCGGTATACATTGAAGTCCGACAGAAATCAAGGCACAGTTCCAGCAAAACATGAGCCTAGGTAATGTGGAAGCAAACAGGAAATATACAAAAACTAATTAGAGGGATTTACGTATGGGCAGTGCAGGGGACACAGACCCAGTGATAACACAGAGACTTGGTTCAGTGCACAAAAAAGGGCAAGTTACTAAGAAACTGAAGTTAAGGATCTGGAAATTTTGTCTGCTTTGTCCACAAACTTTTGCACGTGAGATTTTTGTATGGTCAGATATCTCGGTGAATAGTGAACTTTATTGTCAGTTAGTGTACGCACACTTTGTACAAGTAGCTCTATGCTTGTAAACTGTGTGACTGTAGGGATTTTGAAAAAATCAGATTTCCCCCCTCCCTTCTTTACTGAAGTAATACCTTGAACATACTGAAGTAATCTGCTAGAACAAAAAGGGCATAGGCAAATATTTCAAGCTCTGGGGTATTCTTCTAGCATTACTTCTGTATGATATACAATAGATTGAATAATGGCATTAATGTTGAGTTTGTCCATTTTTCCTCTTGGGTTTTAACTCTAATTGTGTCAGCGCTAGATTTTTAGATCAATCTTTTGCAAGTGATAAATTTTAGTAAGTGGATGCTGTCAGTTAATAGCGTATTGTAGTCTGCGAACCTTCAGAGATTCAGGTCGATTAAATGTCCAGTAAACAAGCAATAATTATAACTATATCAAGAGGAGTCCAATAATGTGAAACAACTCTGATTTATCTACTGCTTAACTGTAAAACCGATTTCACATTGAGTAAAAATGTTGTCAAGAGATGCAAGATAGAAACTATAACTGAACACTAGGGAACATATAACAAAACAAAGCCCCTACAAGCTGTTGATTTAAAAAAAAAAAACAACACCCCACACACCAAAACCCAGTGACCTGTGGTGGTCTGTCTGGCTTTAGCGCATTTGTATGTGCACACATTTGAGCATGAAAGAAAACAATGATGTATAAATCGAGTTTGCAGAGGTTAATGAAGTAAAACACTCACTTTCTTCATAAAAGTGTTTCCTTTCTGTGATTTCTCATTTCTGGCTGCTGCGTAAGTCCCGGTAAGCAGATGCTGTGTTCCATTCTGTCCCTGGTGCTACTGCTTTGTGTGTTTTGGCTGTGTTTAGTTTGTCTTCTTTCCCAGAGGAAGGCCTGCTGTTTGATACACCTGTTAGCCACACTAAACAGGTGGCAAGCCTTATGGGCTGCTTCACCTGCAGGCTCTCGTTCCCCTGCCCCCCGAGGACCCACTGGAGTTACCTGTTTGGAAAAATCATCCTTTCAGTTCTGATGCAAATTATTTAAATTACTGTAATTTCAATTGCTCAGGATTATACTGCATACTAGCAGATTATATGAAATCTGAAGATACAGTAAATCATCCCAAATCTTAATTATGATTATAATTACAATATTATGATACAAAAATATAAGCACAGTTATTGCTGATGTAAAGACCATGAATGTGTCTCCCCCCTAGTAAATGTTAAGCTCTGTTATTTCAATTGCTTGTGGATAGGACCACTGACTACTGCATCACTCGTAGCTCTAGTAATTTTTAGAAGTTACTGTGTCCCAGTAGTGGCCTGGAAGTGTGCTGAACGTGTTTCTGAATGCGTAATCTCTATATTTAATTTCCTTTTTGAGTGTTTTTAGTGATGTTTAACTGATAAATGGTTCTGAGGCTTGATAATGAGATGGGACAAGAGGGAAGATGTAATTAGCAGTCTTCATGTTAGAATAAAGGCCAGTAATGGAGGGGGGGAAACAAACCAAAACCCCACCAAACTACTTGTCCTGTAGTTTATCTAAATTTTGCCATAGTATACAGCATTTTACACTGAGGATTTGTTGAAAATCTTTTATTATGGTAGCCTGTCTTGCTAAAGAGAAATGTTGTTGAATGCTTTCCTGACTAGCAGAGAAATCATCAGGGCTTGGTTTGTTGCTTTCACTTTAGATGACAGATAGTGAAAGGCCTTCAGAGAAGGATAAAGTAAGGTTTTGATAAAAATTGTCAGACCAGAAATTAAGTCATGAAAAAACTAAGAAAAGAGGAAAAGTGTTTAAAATGGGTGTCTGCAGAATTTGAGGTTTTGGTCTTACTCTGAACTGCATGCTGATTTGAGAGTAAGGTAGTCTGTCGAATCACACACATTCCTATATAAAAGAATGCCAGCGAAATGTTATTGTCTAATATGTCTTGATTTAAAGTTATAGTGAGACTTTATTTCCTTATTCAAGGATCAAAAGCATTGAAGAGTTGTTGTTGTCTTATGTATATTTAGCCAGTGTATTTTCTTTTATTAAAGCTATTTGAGTGTCAATTAAGTTCTGAAGTATTGTATCGAATTTGAAGTTTGAGGTGGGAAATAAAACCTTGTGTGTCTTTTGATGTAAACTGATTTACATTTGAGACTATAGTTCTTGGAATAGGTATAGATTCTCTCAAGTTCTAAAAACAAGCCTTATAGCATGCACCATTGGAACATATTCAGCCAGATAAGTAGTCAGGATATACTGGAGTTAATCTGTATTTAAATATAGATGTGTTTGTCTACATGAATGTCAGCTGAGGCTGTATGCTATAATGCCAAAGATTTTCATAAAGGAAAGCATGATTCAGTCGTTACTCAAATCTGTTAAGTAATTGTAACATGGTATTTAAGATCAGGCCCATGCAAATAAGTCTGATGAATGGTTGAGGCCAAATAATGAAAATGATTGATAAAAGCCCAAATTAGAGCATGTGGAAATCATATACTGGTAGAGGCAGGGAAATTTTGAATTTGAAATAAACAGAATTAATTGCAATGAAAAGTGTAATAGCCACTAACTGAGAAATGGAAACCTTATCACTAAAGTGGAAATTGCTTCCTGAAATAAAAAAGAAGTGGTAAGTACTTACGACCCATTTACATCATCTTTTTCTACATTTATAAACAGATGTCTTTGAACACCTTGCCCTGCCACACAGTGTTGGGAATAACTAGCATTAAAAATGTTAATTCCTGAATAAAAATTGCCAAAATTTATATCTATCAAAGTTAGTATTAGAAAATCTTGCTTAGTCAGATTACCTCAAGTAAAGCTACATATGAATTTGTGTAGTTAATTTACTACTGTTTAGTTGTTTTAGAACTAGTTGTTTCAAAGTTGTCACCCGTGATGAATAAATTCTTACCATCTTAGGTCTTTTTTAAACACAAAATGAGTTGTGCTGACCTATTTAAGTAGGCTGTTGCAGAATTGAATTAATATGATACTATGACCTTGTGAAATTATTACTGTTCATGTACGAAATGTTCCTATTTGTTACCTGTAACATTTAGATGTGGTTTAAATAAATTCCATGCAAACGCATTTACTTCAGAGTTTAGAAACAATCAACAATTATGTTGTGCAGTTACCAGAATAAATTCCTTCTTACGGATTGTTAGGATAGGAGGTTTTCTGTGATTGATACCTAGCTGATGATAAATAACTTTGCCTTCATCAATTACTGTTCTTTTGTCAACTACTTCATTTGTGTTTTGGTCTCTATTGGTAGATTGCAGTGTCTTCGTCTACTGCATTGTATGTCTCAAGCACAGAAGATACAGGACCTTACTAAAAGTCGAGGTTTTTGTTTGGTTTGAAGGAGAATTTCCCGTTCTAGTTTAAAAACAAAACACAAAGGAAAAAACCCCACAGCATAATACAGCCCATCACTGGAAGCTTGTATCTTTTTCTTTATCTCCATTTCCTGCTCCCCTTTGTTTGTGTACTAACTGGTAGCTCTTTTTCTGGAGGCCCCTGTGTAATGCTGGTTGTTCACGCCTTTGTTTCTCTGCATAAATGTGTGATGTATAGATAGTGCTTATGTGGACGTCAGCATTTCCAAACCTTGCATGTGTTGCATTGCTAAGCAACTTCTAGCAACACTTATCTCTCATCCTTCTGCCATCTGGAAAAGAGGATTAGACAAGGAAATGTGCCAGAGAGAGACAAAGGCAAATCTTAGAGAGGTAGCTTAATTACTGAAGAGAATGAGTGACATTAATAGTAGGCAATCATCAGAATTGATTGAAAGCAAGCACAATGCCTTTACAGGTAGTGAGAAGGAACCACTGAGAAAGGTTGCGTGTTTTATACCCCCCGTCCTTTTTCCTTCTCTAGAGGAAGCAGTACACAGCTGAATCCTATTGCATGTACAGTGAGGCAAGGTGAAGGCCCCTGTGATTTCAGTACATAATTTAGATACGATTCCAGTCAAGTGAGTTTTTTGTAGAACCTCTTCCAGTTATGTGCGTCCAGGAGAATAACTAGCTAACTACCATTTTAAAGGTCTCTTGCATTAGGCAGAGAAGATTGTGAAAATGCCAGTGGAGCTGGAAGCTTGTCTAGGTTAGAGTTACCAACAGCGCTGCTGTCACTGGGGTAACTGCTGATGATAGCATCGTGTGCTATCTTGGAAGGAGTAGGCCAAAGCAAGTAGTATCAGGAGCATATTTCCAAAGAACTGCTTTGTCTTTGCTTTAATCTTCTAGCTTACAGCTGTAATTGCTAAAGATGTAAACCAAGTGCTGGAATTTTAGCCGCTCTGTCCATCTGGAGTTTCAACGGGGTTCACGCACGTTTTAGAATTATAGTAGCACTTTATTTGGTACCTCTGCTGTTATCGCACAAAAAGCCAGATATCCAACTTAATAGAAGAATTATCACTTTAGATTTTAAATATTATTACTCGAGTTCCTTATTTACTCTAACATTGAAAGAATGTTGTTCGATAGCTGGACAGGTTTTAGTACCGTGTAAAACAAGTGACGCTTGTTACTGAGTTTTACTTCCCATACTTGGACTTTTGACTGTACTTTGACCATTGTCTGATTATTTCCTTATCAGTTTCAACTATAAACTCTTCCAATAATATGGGGACAGTTCAGACTGATTTTCAGTGCCAGCTCTACTACAATATTATATTTTCTTCTCACATCAGAAACCAGTATTCCCGATTGTGACCTTCCCTGTCCTGTCAGCAAATACCTGTGAACTGTCTGACAAGTTTTCCTATCCTTCCCTAGTACAGGGCCACAAAGAAGGATCAGTTGACTCTGCTGTCAGTTAATGTTAGTAAAATTGTGGCTGTGAACTATTGAGTAGGAAAGGGCACGCTAGAAAAACTGCGCGTTCATAATGACGTAATACTAAATTGCATGATAACGTGTGCAAGTTTAGCGTTGCTAGAAGCTTGGTTTGGCTCTTAGCTAAGCTGCTGTGGTATTTGGCTTTGTAGCCTTAGGAATCTTTAAACTTTTATGTAAAGGTTGTATCTTGGGTGACATGCAGTCCAGATTTAAATAACCGAAGCTTTTTGGAGTTGAGTTTAGTGCGCTATTTCACTTTTCACAATCTTTAAAAAGCAAAATAATGTGTGATTTTGTATGTGACAAAGCAGTTATTCATTCTTGCCAGGTAGTTTAGCGCGATGTAATACATGAAGGACCTCACATAATAGTATCCCACAGTAACAAACCTTGGGCAAGAAATGTTTGATTCTCTCCGCTTTCCCCTCAAGAGGAGTGCCACGTAATCCTTGGTTGTTGTGTGGTCTCCTATTGAACTTTTAACACAAATGTTGGAAGGGTATTTAGAAAAAGCCTTGAGGACCACCCACTTTGCTATTGAAAATTGGCTGAAATAATCCCTTCTTTATAATTTAGCTGTGGTGTTGTTGAAATTTCAAATCTGTGTGTATTTCTGTTTAAAAGGGCAGTGGAGAAATGACGTATTCAGTGAACAGAGTGAGATACTTAATTGTTCTGGTGACATCTGTGATGGACTGTGGATCAATGGCTACCCTGCTGGTACGTACATTCATTGTGCTCTCTAGTTATTAACAAGTCTTTGACATAATGCTTTGCTTGTCCCTCTTTTGATTAATATGATCTGACTGTAGTGTTTAGCATCCTCTGAGTACTCAGTTCTCCTAGAATGCGTAGTTCTCTGGCACAAGGGGGATAGCTATTTGACCAAGACCTTTCCTGAAGGGTGGGAGCTGTTCGTTCAAATTAATGCAGAACTATAGTGAGGTCTCGCGTGTTCTTGTAATGGATTTTTATTCTTGCAATGAGGGAGAGTTGTTTGGTTTTAATAATGTGGATTTTTAGTTTTAAAGTGAAAGTATTTTGGAATGAAAAAGTTGGAAAGATAGCAAGAGAAACAAACTCTGTGTGCATGCATGGTGTGTGTGTGTATAAGAGTGATCCCAGTTAGTTTAAATTATGTCATTGGAAATAGTAAAGGATTGCTCAGCAGGTTATAATTTGTTAAGCACGGAGCAGAAATGAACACCATCATCACGCAAAGATACGGACTCAATGGCTTGCTAGAAAGCTTTTCTAATCCAATTGACTTCTGCATGAGGGGACTGTTTACACAGAATATAGTAGTTCCAACTTGAGTGCAGCTGGTCAAGAGATGCTCGTAAGTAAATTCTTGTGTTGCCTCACCCGAATATGAGTGTATTGCCTCAAAGGAAATGATCCAAAACACTTGAAACGCAGCAAAACATATGGCATGAAACTCAAGAGATCTGTGCAGCAGCCCATCTTGAGAATATTTGCATGTCAGAATCTCTACTGTAGGATGTTAACACTCTAAAATTAAATGCTTAATCAAAGAAACTTAGAAGAATACAATTCACCTAGTTGACTTGTTTCTGTCTTTAATATTAGACATACCTGTAATGCTAGGTCAGATTTTCTGAACCCAGAAGGAAAATGTTTATTTTTAGCAGCATTTCCTATAAAGGAGTAAGTTTTTGTAGGTTTTGTAAGTTTCGCAGTAAAGTGCTTCTTTAATCCAGTCAAAGTTGATAGTAATCAAAATTCATAGCTATGTTCAAACCCTATAAAATGTTGTGATGGTCTGTTTCATGATTAGTTAGCAGATGTTAACTTTAACAGGCCTTTTTTTCTGGCACTGTAAGCCGAACAATAAGGAATTGAATTGGTCTTGAAGAAATCGCTACACAATCATGGAAGTATTCTCTTCAGATTACTATAAGGATATATTTGAAGAGAGAAAATTTGTTCCACTCCTGTTCATTGGGTACTTAAAAGACTTAATTTTCCCTTTTCTCAGCAGTGCAATCATTTACATTCTGTATTAAGAAAGCATGATATTCCTGTTTATCGCTAAAACTTCATTGTTTTTTAAATCTTTTTAAAATGTGTTTTTGTGGAAGTCACGGTTACTCAGAGGACTTAGGTAAATAGAGAAGTATTTCAGGCAGAATGATAGCTTGGCTTTTGTGAAGAAACTGCCTTCATTAAAAGGAATGAATGTATATCTTCTTTCCATCCTTCTGGGAAGACAGGTTTGCTTTAATGTCATTATTGTCCCAGCCAAGTACAGATGATATTGTTTGCTCTGTCTTTGTGAGGCATTCGCGTTCACAAGGGTTGGAGACTCTGGATGTCCTGAGCAGCATTTTGACTGTACGCTTTTGCTAGCTTTCTGTTGGAACTTTGCAAACAAATCTATCTACCAAAGCTTTAAGTGATTTTTACCTATGTGAGTGAACTGTTTAGTTGCTGAGCTGCATTTGTATTACTTTACTTTGAACATATGATTCCTTTAATTTTACGGTAGTTGTCTCAGGAGATAGTCAGCATCAGAATTATTTCCTTCACTTTCTCCTGTTCCCTGAAACAACAATAATGAGAGAATAAATTTTATAGGTGCTTAATGTGAGAACCTGCTGTTCTGAGTCCATTGTTAAACAAGCAACATACAGATAAAATTATGAGCAAAAAACCCCCCAACTTACTCTTCATGGATTTTTCCCTCTGAATAATATTTTAACTGAAGTAACTTTTAATGCTGGTTAACATGGCAAGGTTTTGACAAGGGCTGCATGGGTGGCCTCTGTTGGAAGAGGCCAGGGTTTACCTTGTGCTGGGGACAACTGGTTCCAGCTGGCCCTGCAATACACCTGATGCTGCCTGAAGCTGTGCCCATCAGCAAAGCTGGCGGCACCCCTTGAAAAGGTATTTAGGAAAGGGTAAAACACTGCACAATAGTGAGGAATGAGGGGGGGAAAAGTATGAGAAACAATCCTGTGGAGACCGAGGTGAGAGAAGGAGGAGTGGGGAGGAGGTTGGCCAGGTGTCAAAGCAGATGTGCTTCCTGCAGCCTGTGGAAGTTTTGGGAGAAACCACGGTGGAGCAGGCATTTCTGTGCAGCCCATGAAGAGGACCACAGCGGAACAGATATTCCCACTGCAACCCATGGAGGACCCCACACCAGAGCAGGTGGATGTTTCTTGAAGGAACTGCAGCCCATGGAAAGCCCATGCAGGAGCAGGTTCTCCTGACAGGAGCTGCGACTCATGGAGGACCTGTGCTGGAGCGGGGGAAAAACGTGAGGAGGAAGGAGCAGCAGAGAGGAACTGTTATGGACTGAGCACAACTCCCCGTTCCTCATCCCCCTGTACCACTCGGGGGAGGCAGTGTAGCTGGGAATGAAGGAGTGAGGTTGAGGCTGGGAAAAAAGGGCTGGAGATGAGGGGGAAGATGTTGTTTTAATTTATCTTTGTCTCTCACTATCCAAGCCTATCTTAATTTGCAACAAATAATTTTCCCTGAGCCTGTTTTGCCCACGCTAGTAATCGGTAAACCATCTCCCTGTCTTTATCTTGTCCAATGAGCCTTTTCATCTTATTTTCTTCCCACTGTACTGTTGAGGAGAGGGAGCGAGAGTGCTGTTGGGTGGGCATCTGGCAGCCAGCCATGGTCAGCCCACCACAAGTGCTATGAAAGATAGAACAAATAAAGCTGCAATGGATCATTCCAATCAGTTGCTTCCAAATTGATTGAGATTTTCTTTCACCTGACTTGTAATTTTAAAAATTGTTCTTAATTTTACCATTAGTTGTTGTCATCAGCCATTTACTTTCCTCTATTTAATGCTGCTGGCCAAAATAGAGTTCTGTTGCGTTTGTGAGTAAGAAGTACAGTAAGATTGTTTTCTACTCTGACTGAAAAACTTTTCTTGAACTCATAACATTGTGACACAGTAACAGTAAGAGATAATTGATGTATAATTGTGACATACTAATCATTTATTCATTGTTATTTTGATTATCAGCTATAAATAGTTATGGTCTGGAGATCTGGGCTGGCATCAGAAACCACTGAATCCCACCAAGTTCTGCTACCAACTTATTTGAGTTAATTGAAGAAACTGAGAGGAAAACAGTGAACTCCTGTGTACGTAGTGTGGGGAAGAGCCAAATTCGTTATGTATTTCCCTTGATTAATATGTGTATGCAGTAATCTAAAACTGGGTAGTTACTATGCTAACTTTGTAATTTACAACAAATGTGCAGGTGTTATACCCTAAAAATAATAGCAAATACCTTTTTTATATGCTGAGATGTTTTTGTGATTGTCAAATATACTTTTATAATGTAACATTCAACCTTTAAAAAGTCCAAGTTGTTTACTGCTGTCCCCTGCCACCAGCTGGTGGCTTCTGACTGTTCAAGGAAGGATTCTCTAATCAAGGCAATACAGCAAGCTTTGCCTGCCAAAAACAGGACCATAAAAAATCATCCTTATAAATACTGATTTGCAGTCCTAAATTAATAATTGGTTTCTGAAGTATTGATAAATCCACTAAAGTACCTGGAAACTGGTGAATGTGTTAGTACTTCTAAGAAGCCAAGAACCATTAAACCTCACTGAAATTTGTTTTGGAAATCTTACCCAGCATTTCGTTTCTCTGTATATTTTTGTAGCAACAATTTTCTTTTTTTCCCTGTCAAGGATAATAACTCAATGTCAGAAATGTAGATACTGAACAATAATTTTTTGAAGTACAGTACCAGATGAAATAGAGTCTACGGTGAAATATTTATTTGAAGCTGTGAAACTTGAGTCTTTGTTTATTAGGGAAGTCACTGCTTTAAGTTTATGCAACACTTCAACAGAACTTGGAAAACACAGGGAGTGACCTCAGTGCATCCCCATTCCTCAACTGTATCTCCAGTTTGACAAAATCTAATAGGCTTAAGTTGTTGGACAGGTAGTTCTCAATATTATGCTTAATGCATGTTTTCTGCTGTATACCCAGCTGTAAATGTAATATACTGAGTATGTAATAGCTGTCATGGTGAATTTATTCTTATATTTGGACTTAATTAAGATTTTAAAATCTATCAGCACAAACAAACAAAAACGTCAAAACTATTTTCTTTCACTGGATTGTTTGTATAAGCTGTCTTTTGACATATGTTCATCTGGAAACTGGGAACTGATACCTACTATTTCTGTTATTAGCAATTCTGGACTTGCACTGGCTGAGTTACCAATCCCTAAGGGAGATGGAGCCAGAATCTGGATCTGATGCCCTGTATGGAGCAGGAGATGCTTCGAGCAGCCAGCATGGTAAGTAAGGATAAACGATTTGGTGACTGCTCAGATTTTTAGTTAAATGAAAAATGAAGAAGTATTTTTGCTTAGCAGTAATACAAAAAGGCAGTTCTTAAGTGATTTTTTTTTTTTTTCTTAGCTCAATGCTGGATTTCACATAATAAATAGAAAAAAAAAACAATTTCATGACATTGATTCTATTTTGTAAGAGAAATCTATTCTTCCTGGGGTATCTTTTGAGTTATTTTAATCAGGCAAAATATACTGGTGTGCAGTAAGGTCAAGAGTTCAAGTAATAATTTCTACAGTCTTAATTCATTTACTAAGAATGAAATAGGGCCTAAAATTTGAATCTGGAGTCCAGTTTTTATACCCTTCACTGATGTTCATAAATACTGCTGGTAGTTCACATACTTGTAGTAACAACTTTGACTGGCATGTGAAACTGGTCCCATAAATGCAGCAGTTACAGTATCTTAAACTGTGGGAGTGCTAGTTTCAGAAAGAATCGGAAATATTCAGCCATATATGCTTTTATGTCTGCATGAAAGCCATTTTAAATTGATATAAAATGTTCAAGCAGACAGTGCAGCCAGAAGTTTTTATTTTCTTCCTGACTTGAATATTCTTTTGTTTCCTGTCACGTCTGATTTATAATTCTTGGTGAACGAACAACCAGCAAGCTTTAACCTGTGAATTAATTTGATGCTGGAGTAACCAGTTCTAGTACTGCCAGTCCAAGCAGTGAGGAGTTGAGAGTCAAACCAACCACTTTTCCTTCAGAAACACCCACCACCTGATTTGGCTTATTATATTAAGATTCTAAAGGTGGTGAATTTGGGTTCTATTTATTCTGATATTTGAAACATCAAATTGACAAAGTCTTACTCTGTATCCTAGACATAACACTAGAAGACACAACACTTTCTCTTGATCTCCTAATTGCAATTAAGAGGTTTAAGAAAAAAAACCACAAAATACTGCTGGCTGTGTAATAAAATCATGAGAGTCAGTGACTTTGATTTGGGGTTTCAAATTTGATGCTTCTGAGGAGGCTTTTTGTTCACCACTTGGTAGCTGGAACTGCAAAGGTAACTGTCCTAGCAATGTGCCACTTTGTGACATGCATGAAAAACAGGCAGTTGCTTTTGCAGTCCATGTGCAAATCCTGTCTGACTCATGCAATTTAATCAATTAGAAACAAATCTTTGGTGACTCTCTGGATAGGATATCATGTGTCGCAACGGAAAAAGAGCACTTTTAGAGGAGGCATTTCAGTGTATTTGTAAAGATAACATTGCAGAGGAAATGTAGAAAATGTGTTTTGCTTTAAATATTAGGACTTGAAAACAAAAAACAGTAATTCTTTTACGTAGCTCACTGAGCTAAAGATAGTTCTGGGGATTCAAGGCATCCTGTTACAGGCAGTCAATCATAGTTTTTTTGCAGTGTGACTACTTGGGTGTACATCCTTGGGTGCATGTGCGTGTGTACCTGTGCTAGTTGATCCACTTTGCTGTGCCCTGTGAGAGTGCGGAATAATATATGTAAAAAAAATTGCTTCATTTGCCATAATTTTGAAACATTCTTGCATCCTGTAAAAAGATGGAACAACAAAGTGACTGTGCAACAGCCACACACGTGTTCATCCTAGCCATCATGCTGTCTCCTGCTGTCCTGCTCTTATTTTGATTGTCACACTGGCATGCATGATTTACAAGAAAATTACTCATTCATAGAGTTCTATTTTGTCCTTTTTCAGTTGTTTTTAATTCACTGAAATAAATGAAAAACATTTACTTAACACCTGAAGTATTTAAGATATCCCAAAATTACCACTATAAAGTAAATATGTCCTCCTTTCGGTTGGCTTGTTCCAAGGGCAATTCATTACCACGTCTTGGGCTCACACACAAAAAATCAGATTCTTCCTTTTGTGGGACACTGAAACAGAAAGAGTGGGGGTAGAGTTCTGGCACAGTATTTCCAGATGTCATCCTTCCACAAAAACCCTAATGTAGGTCAGGTAGACGCTTCATTCCTGGTGTGCTTCCAAAATGAGAATAGTAGTAGTATTACTCCATATTCTCTGAGACTGCAGATTTGTTTCCATGTGTTTTTAGACTTCAAATATTTTGTATAATTATGTATATAAGTAATCGGTTTTCTATGAAAGGGAGAAGGATTATAAGCTCAGGTGCTGTTGATCCCACGTGAGGTCACAGGAAGCAAATGTGGACCTTTGGGATGTGGTATTTTTCATTTCTAGACTTCTTGTTCACAGGTCAAGTTTGCCCAAAGCTACCCTACACGTGCCTGTTTGTGATGGTCCTTTAATGTGACCATTACTTCAGCAGGACTTCTGGGACTACAGAATTCTAGTCTGTTCTTAAATACCCCTCAACCACAAATGTTTTCCGTATTTGGGATTCAGTGGTTAGAAAATGTGAAGACTCTGCTACTCTGTTGTCTGAATTGTGTTTGAGTACAGTGTTTTTATGGTTCTGGGATTTCAAAGAATTAGGCTTTTATTTTTTAATTTTTAAATTGACTTTTTAAGTGTTGTGTTGAGGTCATGTCCAGAGTGGTTTCTCATAAGATAGAATTGTCATTCTGAGTGTTCCTGGCAGACAAATAGAGGGACTTTTCAGAGTTAAGTAATGATCCTTTATGAAATCAAATGATGATTTCAGTGAACAGATTGTGTGTTTGGTCAGGGACATGGGAATAATTGGACCTGGAAGGCAAGTTAGATGAGGTGAGACAGAGGTGGTAGAAAGAGTGGGAAAAGATGCCTGGGCGACGGGAAGAAAGAAAAGGAAGAAAGAGTAGAGTGAAGAACACTTGAAGAGCCATTGAAAGATTCTTTTCTCTGGCCATTGCTCTAGTGATATCTCTTCTGATTATCCACATCTTTGCTTTTGGAGAGAAATGTTGACTAACTCTCAGAATACCTTGGGAACAGCTTCTGCTGATGGGTAAATGATGAGATCCTTGAGGCTTTCATGCATCTCTGCAGTATGGATAGAATCATGCAATGATGGAGAAACGTCCAGTTTTTATGCAGTATTGATGAACTGTCAGTGAAAGACTTCCAAGAGGATTTGTTGTTTAGTAATAACATATATGTAGCTGTTGTTTAAATATGGATATTTTTCCATATTTCAAATAGGTAGCGAGATCCACACCCAAGAAAGATGTGTTTGATGTAATTTGACTGGAAAGCCTCTTTAGTTGCTATCTAGTAACATATGTCTTTACTATAAATCAATTGGTAAGCATTGTTTCATGAAGTTGGCCAAGCTAATAAACTTGATATTAATGATACCTCTTTGGGGCTTTTTTTTTTATAACTACTAGTGATGTATTTTTACAACATTTTTTGTTTTGGTATTAATTATTTTCCAAGACTTTTAGGAAAGATAATAATGGCTGCTGAAAGTAGAATTAGATATATTGCTAAATGGACTTAGAGTAACAATGTTACCCTGGTTATTTCAATGTGCTACACTAATGGAAGCCATGCCTGCGTGTTGAAGAAAGATCTCTATATTCTTGATGTTATTACAAGACATCATAGTGTAATAAAAAAAGAAATTTCTGCGCACTGATATCAGTGACATAATGGTGCTCGTTGCCCAGGTTGTTGTAATTCCTGTTTTACATTTGCCTCGTATCATCATATTTCTGCTGCCTCAGCTAAAATATTTTTCATATTTCTGGATTTAAGAATGTTATTGTGCTACATGCCTTAAATTTAGGGGAATTTACACGACCGAATAACAAGCTTTCAATTGAAACCAGGGTTAGGAATGTACAGAGCTTTTGCATTAAGCCAACTCAAACATATCGCTGGTTCATTGTTTAGAAGATTGGAGCTGTAAAAAGTTCCAGGTTTAGGCTCCTGCTGTTTTTAGGTTGCATGTGCTTAGCCTTTAGTATTCCGCCATCTAATTCAAGCTGATCACTACCGGATACTTTTGCTTCCTTCACCCACTAATTCCACAGAGTTCCCCTGGAAGTGTATCTGATTGGGATACTTTTTCAAAGGTTTATTATGGATGAATGGATTCCCTTCTTATTTTACCATTGTGAGTATTCAACTGATAACATTGGATTTGAATAAGGAACAAAACACACTTAAGTGAAATAGTAACTGATAATATTAGTTGGTCATTTAAGGAGAAAGATCATAGTTCAGGTAGACCTACATTAAAATTACTGGCTAAGCAGGATACAAGACAGGCAGACTGGATTTCCAAGATTGGAGCTCATGGAATTGTAGGTGGTTTGCTTAACAAGAAAGAGCTACTCTTCACATCGTAAGATTATAGCTCTGAGCTAACAAGAAGTTGAGTATATGCAAAAATTTAATCGCATAATAAGTGCTTTAATGGATTAAAATGGTGCATGTAACTAAATACTCTGAAGGGGAAAAAAATATTTTGTGCCACTCCATGCTTAAATTATTTTGTTTGTAATAGTGCTAAAGTTTTCATTATGGCCTTGGTAATTCAGGAGAATGCATACTAATCTGTAACAGAAAGAACTTCAGCAGAAATGTTTGGGATTGCCCTTTCCTTGACAGTACTCAGTTTGATTAATGGAAGCCTTAGATTAATCAGTAGTGAGAAAGGTTACTTGAAGAAAGAGATTATCTTCTGTGGGAATTTATACATTGACACTTATCAAAAAAAGGGGAGGGTAAATACGATGATTTATCTTTGGAGTGTGCTGGAGGGCCAAGCCAAGCC
>Ga0181612_174271_pt1 | contig 19165 bp, 11 predicted proteins | sample HoacroProtozoa21_FD_119630 | JGI IMG/M metagenome (GOLD analysis project Ga0181612, IMG submission 119630) | Hoatzin crop microbial communities from Cojedes, Venezuel. Combined Assembly of Gp0051906, Gp0051904, Gp0051908 | reverse complement strand
CGCCCTGTTCCCGCACATGGACACCCTCACCTGCAACAGCAGGCACGCCGCAGGGTGCAGCAGTATTTAAAGACCAAACAGGATTAGGAACACCTAAAAAGAGGGAACCAGGACAGCATATAAATTTCCCTGCAAACAGAGGCTGTGAGGGAAAAAAATATGGAAGACAGACTATGGTTCACACCTGCAAAGCATTTGGCTTCCTACCCCTCGCTCCTTCAAGGGCAGTGGAGCGCACTCACCTACCTTCTACAGAAAAGGGGCACCAAGCACTTCTCCTGTGCTACACAGTAAGTCAGAATAGAAGCTCTCATCATCATACTTTGATTAAATATGGCATTAACTGACCTCATCTTCTGTGTAAGAAGGTGGTGAAGGGGGCAGTCCACCATTTGCAGCCGACATACAATCTGTCTTCTCCAATTAGATATGCTTTGCAACAAGTGTGGTGGATCCATTTATTTCCGTACTGCAATAATGCAGATAAATCCAACTTTGGCTCCAGTCCTACCACTTTCAAGGCTGGGGCTCTGCATTTCCAATCCTTGCCCTTATTTTTTTTCCCCCCTTTCTGCTGCAAAATGTCACCAATTTACTTTAGCCTGGGGGCCCATTTCAAGTTTTACCGCTAATATACAAGAAATGCATTTTTCAAGCTGTTACCACTTAACTGTACTGATATCAGCCACTCAGGGGACACAATATTGTTTACACATCCTGCTCTATGGAATAAGCACGGATGCCAAAACTCTGCCTGGGTTGTGAAGGAGACGTTTACTCTCTGTTTTATGAGATTTCCTCGATTTGTGGCTGTCTCAATGGTCGTAAAAACAGCTGTAAATCAAAAGAGCACCACAAAATTGCAATAACAACTGTCGAACTCGGCTCTAAAGAGCATAACTCCCAGCAACAGAAGGTGGAAGGCTTTTTTCTGATTTAATACTAGGTGTGGGGGAGCCCTAGCAAGTCTACGTGCAGCACCATGTCCACCCACAGTCACCCCCACCCCAGCTCAGCCAAAACTCTCTTTTTTTTGGCTACTCCCCTATTGCTTGCCCCTACTCTGCCCCATCTAGTCCCTTCCGGCCTCCTCCTTCCTCTTCTCTGGAAACCAGAATTCTTTTTCAAATGCCTGGAGAAGGCTAATACAAATCACTGCTGAATGCCTAGCCCTGTTTAAAGCATTAAAATAGACAGCAAAGTCAGTCCAGTGTTCAAAGACAGCGCTTTGAATTGTGGCTGCTGTGCAAAATGGCAATGGCTTTAGCAGATTACCTCGGCGAAAGCCCATCGCCTTGCTGCTGGCCTACCCGAGAGAGCCCAAATTCCTCCACAGTCTCTCAATCCAGTTTTTAGGGAGTGGAGTGAAGGAGGAGAGGGCTGGTGAGACATGAGTTATTAACAACCGTCTTCTGGGAGCTGATTCTAGCTAAAATGGTTCCAGAACAGGCAACTCTATTTGCTCTGACAGTCTCCAACGAGGACTGGCCAAGCAGCAGATGCACGAATTTGAAAGTTTCTGCTGCTCTGTGCCACTGGCTACGGTCCAAACCAAAGAGAGAGCTTCACCCCGTGGGTAAAACAGCCTTCCTGGATTTTTCCATGCCCCATTCCAGTTGCTCTCACAAACAATCTTCTCACCCTTGTCTCCAAAAGCCTAAAAGACTCTCAGTTCCTGCACCTCGCCGCCCTCCCCGATCCAAGACTGAGCCGGCCAACAACAAACTTCCTTCACTGCCTCCCAGCTCCTTGAGCAATCAGCTGCGGCTCCGACCGCCACGCCACAGCCCTGCGCCGGCGGATTTGCCGAGCCTCTTTGTGCCCTCCGTCCTGTCCTCACCAGCCAGCTCTTCGTTCTCTTTTTCAGGTTTCCTCTTCAATCTCACTTCTTTCATGGCATTTAAATAGCCTGACTTTCTCCCTTACAGAAGGAGGTTTGTACGTGCACAAGCCAAAGTATGTGAAGAAATGAGGAGAGAAAGTTCCTGGGAAGTAAGTTTTGATGCTGCTTGTCTTCGTTTCTTTTCCACCGTCCACAGCAGACCAAAATACACCTGAGTTCTAGTGTGTTGCTGTATCGGTGCCTGGTGGTGTGTTTTTCCAGATGCATATCCTAATTACGCTCTTCAAGTAAATGCCCCGTGGAGCAAGGTAGCAGAAGAGAAAACCTCTTTACACTCACCATCATGCTGTGATCCATTCTGGACAGGAACTCCCCCCTGCATTGAGTTTCATTTAATTTCCATGGACGACTTGATGCAAAAGGAAAAGAATCCATATTCTTTTGTCTGAACCCCACAAAGTGTCAGCCCTTCTTTTCCCATTCTTCTGGTAGATGTGTACATTCACATTCTTGAGAAAATCCCCAATAGGTGGGAATGGTCTTTCACTTCCAATACACTATGCCTCCCTGCTATAATCTTTTCCTCTTGTACAATGCCTCTCGACCTTCCTTTGGCTCTTTTCTTTGCAATTTTTCTTTTCTGAATACAATCAGAGAGACAAAACAAAAAAAAACCCAAACCCAAATGAACAAAAAATGTCATTCAGAGCCTTTGCCGATGATGTTACTGGCAATTCCAGTTGAGAAACCATCTGTACAGACATGACCTTATCTGACACACAGAAGAGCTAGGTTTATTTGAAAAAGCTCTGTGTTCTCAATGTTCGGGGTACAGGAACTCTACAAGCCAGCTGAAGCTAACAGGGTGAATACGTGATCAGCTACACCCTTGCAGCTCTTCCAAATTTCTTTCTTTTGTACTACTGCAACTATCTGGGTGTAGTTGCAAAAAAAACATCAAAGCAGTCGAACGTATACCATGCCAACTGCTGACAACGAAACCAGGCCATTTCCTCATCCACAAACCATAACAAACTTCTCCCAGTTATTGGCCTGTATCAGTAACCAACAATTTTCAACAAAAACATGGTTCTGCATGCTAAGTTACTAGCTTTGGAGTTTGGCGAGTCTCAAGAAAGATGGAAGGCTGAACTCTAAGCGCATGCCTCGTACCGGGAAGGTGGTGTACTCTAGCAGGACAGTCCACCTAACAGCAGTTGTTCTGATAAGGCATAATTACAGGGCCATTACTAGGTTTATTTTCCATACGTGCTGATACGATTTTGCCAGTAAAGTTTGGTTACCTGCGATGAACGGTAGATGTCTGCCAGAGGTTTTGCATTCCGAAACTTGCTGCTGTGTTTGCTCATGGACCTGTGAATAAGCAGAGCCCCACTGACACGGCTTTGCTCTTCTCCCTTTGTGGTGATGTCTGAGGGGAAGGTTTTTTGAGTCACTGGTTAATGCTTGCCATGCTCAGCCACCAACTGGAGACCTTCCAGGACACTCTCACACATAGCTTGCCAAAGGGCCAGGCTGGCTCTGGACAGCAGAAAGCTGGCCCAGTCGGAGGAGGGGGAACATCACTGGTGTGTGTGTTCCAACACCAGGAGATGCTTTTGGAAGGAAGAGGAGAGCAAGCTATACTTGACCTCTCTTTGGCTAACTATGTGCTCATTTACAAGACAGCAGCAACTCTATTCAGCTGCCAGGCCGTTAACCCCTCCAGACAAGTGCAGAGCTCCCGCGGCCTGGTCCTGCCTCATCTCCCCTCGGCCTCTTAGCTGCAAGGGTTGAAGCCAGTGCCCTTTCCATACCTCTCTTCAGAAGTCACACAACAGCTAACAGCTCATTTCACTGGAGCTTATTTCTTGAGCTGGAGGCACAAACGCAGTGCTGTAAGAAGCCTGTGCGATTTTAGCCTAGACATGACTGTGTCTGCTCAGTAAGAAGATGAAAAGCCTATAGCGAAAAAAAGAGGCAGAATAATCCTGCACGTTAATACCCAGTGATGAACACCTTCCTGGTGACAATCTCCTTGTACTCACCGCAGAGGGATGTGTATAATGATCCTCCAGAGACAATATCTCAAAAATGCACAAAAGGCTCTGATCAAACCCCAGCATCTTCTGATTAGCTTAGCAAGAGCAGTAAAAGGGACATAAATTTTCTAGAAAGTGTATTCAGAAAAGTACTTGATCAAACGCTTAGCTCCATGTCTGTGCTTAATCTCAGCGTAGCTGAAGCACTTTCCTAAACCAATACCTTGTTTATATCTTCTGTGAAAAATGAAATTATGGAAAGGCCTCCAAAACCAAAAATGTAGACTTTAACAGTCAACAGTTTAGGAAAATGCTGATGAGGCTCTGAATTTCTGTGGCTTTCAGCTCATCTGTAAAACAATGTGCAAGTGCTGACTTTGGCAAATGAGAGGAAGAAAGAAACAGAAAACAAGGAGAAATAACCACAGTGGATGAAGCTGCTATCTTATCGCAAAGATAGCCTAGATTAGTCCAAAGCAAATGTATATACCTTTTCTTGGGTATACCCTTCCTGGGATTTTATTGGGTTTTTTTCCTTTCCTAAAACAATACCAGATACACCTTGACAAATTTGGCACGCTGCAGCAGACCCATCTGCTTCTCTACATCAGGCAGACTGCAGAAAATGGAATTTTTCTTCCCCATTTGCCTCCCAGTCTAGTTGCTGCTGCTCCCCACTAAGACACTCGCAACTCCTTCGCCTGCTCCCCCGGCTGGTGACTGATTGCTGGACTTGGAGCAGATGGCTGATGAAGCCGGGACTGCTGCTTCCTACGCACTTGAGTGGTTCCAATCAGACCTCGGCGTCTCCTGCCTAGCTCTGCAAGAACGCAGAGGAAAAGGTGCAGCAGTTCTACACCAAATGAGCCAAAGCCACTTTTAAAGCTCATTTAAAATACGTATTTTACTAGATATTTTTCACAACAGGCACTTGCAAGTACACAAGCCAAGGAAGAGCAATCTAAGACACTTAAGTGTTTTGTGATTTTAATTTTCTCCCCAAACATGTCTATTCCAACTTTATAATTTTGGATAAAACAATTTTGTGCAAGAGCATATGCACAACTCTACAAGACTGACTAAGCTCCCCTTTAACACAACCAAGGAAAGGTTTGGTTTCCTATGTCCAGTTCAAGCTTTCAGGTCCCAAGACTTACTGCCGTATCTCACGGGAAGAGAAATGCAAATAATTCAATCCCTCCACCTTTACCTTCGTCTCCAGACAAGTAATTCCAGTGCCCCAAGTCCTCCTCCAGCAACAGAGAGCAGCCTGAAGCACGTTCTGAGCTGGGTACTCACAAAGAACCACTGTGGGTTTTGTTGTCTTTATGGTGAACACTTCACGGCAACGATCCCCTTTGTGTCTTCCATAACATCAAACACGATTATTAAAACCTAAGAAACAGTTGTACTTGTGCACGATAACCTGAAGGCTTTGCTGCTCTACGCTACTTCCAGCACACACAGACCAAAGAACTCACGCCATCCTGCCTCCAACACTCCCAGCCACCAGAAGCATCGATAAACGTTAACTTTGCTTCTGCTCTACACTGATGTTTCTGTGCATTGCAAATAAGCACCTCATTCAAAGATCTCTCCCCAGTTTATTTCACTCCAAAAAAGCAGACAGATGGTAGAAGACAGAGGGTTTTACAGTAAGAGAGGTTGGATTTTTCTTCCTCTTCATTTGTTCCCTAGGCTGTTTCTTATCCTCGGGGACCTGGAGTTTCTTTTGATAGCACCGTGCTGCCTAATAAACACGCATACAAGCACTGTCACAAGTATACATCTATCATCAAAGAGCCCTTCTTGTCTCCACTCCCTACAAAGTTGATTAATGATTACGTGTTTAACACATACATTATACATGGGAGGGGGAGATGAAGAGGGTAAATCCAAGACCCTGTATACATTTACATATATTTACATACTCATATAAAGAAAGCCGAGGAAAGCAAAAGAGGGCCATTCCCAGTGGGACCAAAATCCATTTTGGTAAACATACCTCCTAGCTCCCCTTTTGAAAAATACAAAGGCAAAGGGAAGGCTCTACCTGGCCTAAAGGAAGAAAACGAAGAATGAACAAGCAGCCTTGTTCGGTTCCTGCAGTTCCACCCCAAAATGAAATCAGTAACTCTGTTATCAGCAGTTACATTACTTCGGGTTCATGAATGCGATCTAACAGCTGCAGCACATTTTAAGACAAAGGAAAAGGGTTAAAATTTTAAGAATGCTCTTGGTTTGTACTACTAATTCATACAGCAAAAATCCCAGTTCGGCAGGCAGTAAGGTAGATAATTAATTCAATTGAATGTCTCCTTTATGTAGAAAGAAAAAAAAATGATCTATCTTGTCACGTCAATCAATACCCAGAGGTACTGGGAGTGTTTCACGGACTGCAACCTGGGGTGACTACAGATCAACCACAAAGCCAGGCCCGATCCTTCAACGCAGATGAAGCAGAGACGTAGCATGGAAGGGTACAATACGGCAAACTTCCTTCTGCATCTCTCCAGGCTGAGCCAACCCTCGGACCTGGATAACTGCCCATGTAAAATAAAGCAGCCTGAAGGCTGCTTTAATCATGCTGACTGCCAGTGGTCTCAAGCAATTGTTCCAGCAGCTGGGGGACCAGTACCACGCGAAAGGACTCCCCAGACAAAGTCCCTTCTGGCAGCTGGGACAAAGCTGGCACTAAAACTGCTATTGTGGCTCTCTGCTCTCCAAAGCGTCCTCGCGCAGAGTTAATCTTCCAGCCACCCGCTCTGCTGGTTTTCAAACATCTTTGCAAGGTTCAGATTTAATACTGCTCCATTCCTAGGGGGTTCTCGTAGCACGCTAGCAGCAGACAATCGTGTTTGGCATTAATACCGGCTTTCTGCCAGTCCAGCTCCACCCAGTCGTAGCCACGGCACGAGTGCTGGCGAAGACAAGGAGCAGAGCAGTGGCCACTGACAAGATGGTTAAAACACACTTGCCTAACACCAGTCCTAAAGAGCGGTAGGGATAGGTCAGAGAAGCAACTGGATGAAATGTCAGAGAAGGAAACCTTCCGTACACAGGTCTGGCCACCGTCCCAAGGCTATGGCAGCCGGATGGCCAAAAAGCTCATCTGAGTAGAAGGCACAAATAAGGAACTCTATTTCCCCCCCCCCTTTTTCACCCCATGACCAGCTGACTGACTCACAACCACTGACCCTGTGACTTCACACTTTCTCTTTCCATGAAGCACAGGGCCTGAAATAAAGGACTTGCTTTTTTCCACTTGCTCCCCCCTTATTTCAAGGACAAACATGGTCAAAATACAAACGTTTTCTTCAGAATTAGAGGAGTAGCAGAGATTTGCCTTGAGATTTTCAAATAGAAAAATTTACAACTGCTCAGGAAGCTGCAGCTAAGAGGCCCAGTGAACCACCAGCATTCACCGTCTCGCCTGCATCCTTTCCTTTGCTCCCTGTATCTCCAGGTCCTCGCAGACCAGGTTGTTTCCACGCACTTCACCACACCACGAACCAGAGCGGATGTAGACAATTGCCACAAACACATCATAACATGAATCTGCAGCAGCTGTTCCAAAGTGTTAAGTTAATTTGCGCTGAGATGAAGCAGTCCAGGGGAGAAATCAGTGTCACGCTGCATGGCAGCACATCCTTCTAGTGTGCGAGGTCACCACGTACCAACACCAGCTGTAGGATGGGGGCTTGCATCATCTTGGCACACACGTTTTGCTGGGCACATTTTATCACCGCCTCATATAAATGAAAGCATATTTTTTTGCACTGCTTCTGCAACGTCTTGTGGTGGATATTTCAGATCTACCTGGGCTACAGCCAGGAGATTTTGTCTTTATAGTTGTAATTAATGAAGAAATACAGCTCCATCAAAGCACTCTTAGTTCATCTCCATTAGTACAGACCACGCACCTCATCTCAGCCAGTGCTTATTTGTTTAGAAACCTGAAAAGCATCTCCAACACATAATGGAAAGACATGTACAGTAAAAAAATAACAAATACTAAGCCATCCTTTCCCAACATAGAAGATTTTGAGTCACATCTGTTTTATCTGAGTGGGTATCTAGTTGGCCTCTGAACCAGAGCACCAGACTTCTGAGAGGAGAGGTGAGAATTTAGACAGTTTTGATTCCCAGTCAGGGAAAACGATGACATTAGAAGTGTCGTGGCTCAAGCGAGATGTTAGCATCACGTCCCTTCTGCCCCTCCTTGGCAGATGTCCAGATGGAAGTCACAGTGCTGTCTTTTAAAAGCAGCAGTTGCTCACGCCCAGTCTTTATCCGCTCAACCAAATGGGTTGCGGTGTCAAACTTCTGCTAAGCGAGCTATGGCCGAATGCGCTGCCTGCTTCATCGTCTCAAATATGTCCAGGGGTTCGAAAAGCGCTGTAATGAAATTCACTTTTATCTTCACTACTTGTAGATTTCAAGTTCTTTTATTTCCAAACTGACAAAACGAGCAAGACAGCCACTCTGGAGACTGTTCAACAATACACGGCTGAAGCCTCAAGACTATCTGCCATCTCTGAGTAATGCTTCTTGCACAAGTCTGTGCCAGCAGAAAAATGACTCAACTTGCAGACTCCGGGGACTTTGGCGTTGAAGAAACCGACAAACCATGCATGCAAAAAAACGTGATTGCTCTTTGCACCTTTTAAAGATACCACAGAACAAAACCAGAAAACCAAGAAGAGACTGCCACTAACTGAAGAGTGTGCAAGACAAGGAAAGTACCACCACTGACCGAACAGGCACCAGCACTCCTGCGCCCAGCTTGAAGACAAGATTATAGCCCCAGCTCAAGCCATATGAGACTTGTAAAATCAAAGAGATATTGAACTATCTTAGACACAGATGTCATGAAAATATGAGGCGTGACTGGAAGATCTCCAAATACCATTTGAAACAAAGATTTTGCTCTCTGGAGTGATTTCAAGGCAGCTGATATCTTTGTCGTGTCATCTTGCCAAAACATAAAAGCCACACAAAATTGCAAGTGCAATAAGGGCCATCTTGAACCTGCTCTAGGGTAGGTAGCCAGGAACGATGTCCCACAGCAATCACACCCAAGACATCTTTCAACAGGCAGCAGCGAAATGCAGGATGTGAAGAAGCAAAGGGGTACATCCAGCTGATGGGCAGAGAAGGTTTTGGGTTATCAGGTTCAAGGCTGGGGTTTATTTCACCTTATACACAGAGAGAGGATCACGAGTTCACGCTGAACACACAAAACAAGGGGAGAGTGATCGACCGGTGGTTTCGGCTCTTGCCCTGGAGGGAGCAATGAGGGTGAGCACAAGGTGACCAAGGGAGAAGCGCATTCAATCTCACAGCGGGCGCCCGACCCGGCGCTTCGGAGGGAGCGCCAGCAACCACACGGGAGTAACGCGGCCAGCACGGCTGCACCGTGGCCTCTCTTCAGCCACGCTAACCAGAGCCCCAACCAAGACTGCTGCAGGGAGCCTCCTCCCTACGTGAAGAGACAAAGGGAACACATGAAAACATGGGAGGAAAAAACACATCAGACAGAGGAGCACAAGTTTTCCTGCTGTTAGTGCCTTGGGTGGGCAGCGAATCCAGTGCTGCACACCAGAATAAAATGAAGGCAAACTAGTACGAAATAAGGAGCACACAACAGAGCATTACAACTGAGGTATACAAGAGACTGAGAAAGGTTTAAAGCTCACAGATTACAGTGAAGTGTAATATGACAGAGTCTGCAAGCTTCTCCAGTACAGAAGTGACTCAAGCTTTGACATTTTGGCTTTGAGACTCCTGTTCAAATATGAGTTTCTCTACAGCTACAAAAGCAATGAAAAAGCCCCATAGCTACATCTCAAAAAACCCCAATCTGCAGCAAGGAATCTTCCCCCTCCACGTTTGTGCAGAACCTAGTGCAGTGAAATCCTGATCTGTCACTCAGGCTTTCAGGTACTACTATAATGCAAATAGTAATAAAAAACCATCCCTTGAAATAGTAATCTTGAAAAAATGTGGCCCTTGGTACCGAAGATACCCCTATAATAATCTCCACCGTAAATTGAAAATGTTACCATCGCACCAAGAAGCACTGGAAATATTTAGTGCCACTGTTATCAACCTGGGCTTAGTTTCATTAGTAGTCCAGACATGCGGTAACGAAGAACCCATTCAATTCTCTATCTCTGTTAGTGGTACACTTCACGGGCTCATGGAAAGCACACATAAAACCGTTATCTCTGACAGGGATGGACACATGTGTGCATGTCCCAGATTCGGAAATTGCATTGCAGCGAGTGCAGCCTTCACGTCACTCAACTGCATAGCTTAGAATTTTACATTTTAATTTTTTTGATGTCTGGGGAGATTAAAATGAGAACTGGCAGCATGTGCAAGGGATACTGCACTTTGAATGCGTTATCTATAGTGATTCAGGCTTCCCGGAGCTCCAGCTGAAGCAGGTTTTTCACGATAGAAGAAACCACATTACATTGCTCCCTAGGAAGTGAAACAAAACAATAAAGGACGGTTAATCTCTTCTCTAATTCTGCTCTGTGGGACAACTCCTTCAGCAAGCAGCGCCTGGCTGTATCTACCTGGGAGGGGGTCATTTTACTTCGGCTTCCTCTTCTGCTTCCCTCTGTCCCTGGGAGCGCTCTGTCTCCCTGCTGCATCTTTCAATGGCTTTATCAGAGCTTGCACCAACTCAAGCGTGAAAAGTAGCTCTGGGCCCAGCGGGGAGAGGTGGGGGAGTGTGTGTCTGTGTGTGTTGCAGGGGGGGAGAGAGGGGAAGACGAGGGAGGAAATGTTATTCTGTCCTTTGTCTTTTCAACAATTTCTTTTTAATGCAACTTGCAGAGCAGCATATAATTAGGGGTCTTGCGGAGCAGGCTTAAACTCAGGAGTAACCCTTCTAACGACCTCAGCAACGGATAATCAGGTACGCGGCTGTGGGGCACAGCACGCCTCCCCACCCGCCGCGCATCTCGGCCTCGTAATTAGAAGCCTCCACACTCCGCTGCATAAAGGCAGATTGCAAGGACAGCGTGAAGCCCTTGTTTGAAGCTGGGGGCACAAAGATTGCAGTGCCTGTGATGGATGGAGACAAAGACTCCGATGCTGGAACACTTCCAGCAGCCTCCGAATACTCACAGCATTTCTGATGGACATTTTCAGGGTTTCTTAGAGCGGCGAGATTTATTCTCCCGCATCCCCCTCAGAATTCCTCCACAGCTCCCCAAGCCAGGGATATGGATGTGCCACTGTACGGGCACATGTCTCCAGAGACGCTTCCACGGTTTTATCATGAGAAAAAATGTGTTGCCCCCTTTCCCCCATCTATTTTTGTCAGTTCTCCTTCCTGACTGGGAGGAACGTGCTGACACTTAGAAATACATTGTGCTGAGGACACAGGGCTCAACTCACTCCCCCTGAAATTCCTAAGCCAGAACTGTTTTAGTTGACTACGTTCACACCGATTTGAAACTGCAGTAGCAAGTAGTATGTTTAACTTGTAGCCGATGTTAGCATAATTTCCCTTAACCCTTAAGCATGAATACAAAAAATTCCCCATCTTAAAAAGGCATGTAAACACCCTCTTTCTTTGCTGATCACAACTTGTTTTTCTCTAACTATTTACATAACTTTAAGCACAGGACTAAAAGAAAATTGATGCTGAAGTGTGTCCCAGCTACATGAGGGAGAGAGGAGGAAGAAGAAAAAGGACAGAGGACAGGATCTTCAGGTGAGAAAAAACTGAGGGAGTGAGGGGAGGGTCAGTTCGTGTCACGTAGCCTCTTATAAAACACATGCTGACTTCTCTTTTACCCCAAATCCTCCACCTTATTTTCATGATCTGGGCTGCCGCCGTGGCTCCTTTGCGGGTTCCTCTGCACTCCACCTTCCCCGCACAGCGCTGCAGCTTCTTGTCCCCCGTAGCCACAGCAGCAGCAGCAAAGCAATCGGGAGAAAACCAAACAGCTCAGGCAACTCGAGCACAGCACAGCAACAGCCTGAAAATGCAGCAAAGCCAAAAGGCTTGAATAATAAAACGGAGGAAGAAAAACCAGTAGAGCCACTCAGAAGCTGTCAATTGTCACAGACAAGCTCCCTTGGAAAGAGCATAGGAGGCAGGTTCAGGAAAGAACAATATCCATAAGGCAAAACAGTGCCAGTGTTTTTCCCCTCAGGTTATAATGACAAGTTAACAGGGGCTGGAAGAGAACAAAACATGGAAGGTTTTCATAGGAGAAATCAGGACACCCTGCCAAAGACAGCTGCCCTGAACTGAAGTTACCTGAGAACTCACATTTGTAGGCACTTAAAACCTAGGAAGATCACTAACAAGCTAATAAGAACCACCAGCAAAAGGAGCATAACCTGGACTCGCTAATGTGTTTCGTTCTGAATAATGAAAGGGCAAAAGCATCCAGACATTGAGCTGCTGCAGCTAAAAACACTAACAAAAGATGCCACGATTCGTATTGTCTCCTACTCTACCCTTTCCTTAATGGTACAACTGGTGCTACATGAAAGTGTTCTCCATCCCATCTCCCAGTCTCCCTACTGCTCAAAAGCACAGTAATTTCATAAGTGCTACAACACCCTCCAGAAAACCAGACTGTAACGTAGTTTGTACAACTCTGCTCAAAAATATCCTTTGCCTCTCTGCACAGAGACCCACTGAACCGCTGGGCTCCACGACCAGTCCACTGTTCTTGAGAAACCAGTAGATGCAACAGTTTAAAGCGAGAAAAGCAACGTTCAGTGTTGGATCCTACAAGCACACTGTCTCCAGACTCACGCCTGTTTCTAGTTCACCAGGGTTTGAGAAGATACAGTATGAGTAGTCCTGATTTGGTGGTCCACGCCAACCTTGAACTCTGGAGTCTTGGTTTTGCTCTGGCTAGCTGCATTCCGGAAAAAACCTGTTTATGCCTTCTCTCTGATACGATTTTACAAGCTTCAGATCTGCTTTTACGCTGGCTGTATCACATATTTCAGCAAAAAGGAGCACGATTTCATCACACAGCAGATCTGCTCTACTTTTTCTGCAGCAAGACGTGTAGTGACCCAAACAAAATCTTTTCACCAGATCTTTTTGGGGAACTGATGATAAATACAAATTTGGGGAGCTAGAAGGAAGGAAGCTGTAGAGAGCTTCTGAATGTTCAAAAGCTTCTCCAGCCCTGTGACATTCAGAAACAACATAAAATAAAACCACCTTCACTTCTTTCAGCTTCCCATGCACACACTTGCTGCTAATAGTTTCCATAAACTACTTCATACATCTTGAATTGCCTTAGGAAAGCACCTCTGCCAGCACCTTTATTCCAGCCCAATTAACGTCCTGCAGCTCTCCCCTCAAGACATGCACTGAATCCCACCAGCGTGGTGGGAGAGCCCGGCTGTCGAGCGTACAGCCCGTTGCAGCGTGGCCATAAGCAAGGCTCCTGCCCATCGCGGAAGCGGGGCGATCCCTGCTGCCGCAGCCCCAGCTCGCGGTCCCCAGCCTCTCGGCAGAGCAGGCCTCCCGACGGATCTCCCTGCGCTGCTTCCTCCTTCCTCCATCTCCCCCGGAGATGCGGGCTCCCCGCTGCAAACCGCGTTAGGAGCTGCACGGGATCGGACAAGAAGGGTAGTAAAGAGGGAGCAAGAGATTCCAGAGGGCTCTTCTGCCTCTGAAGTCGTGTTACTGTTGGCTCCTTCATTGTGATTAACTCCTTGACATCCTCCTCCCGTGACAAGTGGGGGAGGACAGACTGAACTTGGTGATTAATTTATCAGTGAATTACCTCCTTCCCCTTCAAACCTCGCCCCCGCTTATGATCTTTATGGCTCAGCTCTACCTTAGGAGAGCGTTTATAGCCAGATACAGGTTTGACAGCTGGCGTTTCATTGCGGAGAAATTCAGGTTGGGGCATCTCATGCTCCTTTGCCAGACCCGGCGGTAATACCATTTGCAAGCTTAAGCCCACCCCACGAGCTCTGTATGAGGAAAAGAAATCCTCTCCTCCCCAACCTCTCGTTCAAATGACAGTAATTAGGGAATCTCATCACTCTAGACCTGGAGAGGGAGGGGACGTTCATGGTAATTGGAGACATTACATGCAGCCACACTGTGCTTATGAAAAATAAAAAGAAAAACCACACACAGAAGAAACCAGCCTCCTTCCCCCCAACCTGGCTGGCATTTCCTGAATAAATTGCCTTTTTTTCAGGCACATCGGTGTGCTTTTTAATGCTGGAGACTACTGGAAGGACTCCTGCAGCCCGATTAAGTGTAATGCAGTGTAAGAAAAATAGGAAGGGGGGGGGAAACCCTCAGAAAGGCAATCGACGTGAAAAATCTATCAATGGCACGGTGGTTCTGGCAGAGCCAGGAGTCCTGTTCTGAACACGTTTCGACTTCCCAGTCATTTGCTCTGCCGGACGCTCTGGGGACCCCAGCACAGCAAACTACAATTTCTAGTAAATATATCCCAGGGACACAATTAGTTTTTCAGCTGGGGGCATGATAAATTGGTCATGCATAATTCAAGGCCAGAGCGGGCTGGAGTATAAAATGCTCGGTGGCAGCTTCCAACTCCCTGACAGAAGAATGCAAATGGGCTGCCTGGCGCAGGGGCTGCCGGACCCTGCGAACGCTGCTGGCCACGTCTCACCGCCTGCGCGCTCCCGTGTCCATCCCCGTGCACGGCAACGACCATTTCAGCCCTTCCTTCTGTGCATCTCGGCTATTTTAATTTCACAGCAATGTATCCATCACTGTCCGATGGCCTTTTGGGACTGAACGCGCATTGTTATCACAACAAATACCACCCTCCGCTCACTCGACTCTGTTTTTTCCATACGCAGACACAAGAGAATGGTTTTGGCATAGAAAGAGGCTGAGGGATTGTGTGGTCTATTGTCAGAATTAGGTGGCCTGGGGCAAGCAATTTCCAGTCTGCCTCAGTGTTCCCATCTACACAATGGAGATAATTCTGACCATGCAACTGCAAGGTTAGAAAGACACATTCAGTTTGGGGGCTGATAAAGGTCTGAGAGGTGGCTGAGGATATGCAGCCTAGCTAAAGCAGCAGCCTCACATCCTCTGAGCTTCTTTTAGGTATTTAAATAAATGCAACTACCCGTTCAAAGTGATCGTGTAGGAGAACAAGAGAACTTGCTGCTTCGCAGAAGTTAGCTTAGTGATGAATGGAATGAAATCTCCAAGGAAACTGTGGGTGTCTTTCAAAATGATGTCCTCAAGTTTCTCAGTGCGTGGCCTGCAGCCTCCCAGCCAGGGAGGGATACACAGTGTAGAGATGCTGGAAAAATCTGCTAGAGAACTCATTACAAGTAGTCTCACTGCATGTGAAATTAGTATTTGCGGTCTCAGATACAGCCATGCAACTGAAGGCCCATAGCTCTGCTTCACCAGCTGCCGTTTTGCTGTCTTACAAAATTCTAAAACCAGTTCTCTGGGTGCGCTGCCATTTTCTGCTCTTCAGGAACAGAATAGGCATTTTAAGCCCAGTTTGTGGGAAATATTCTTAAGTAGTAGGGCTGAGGCAGAGTAGGGATATTAATAATGGAAAACTTTGTTTCATTTTGGCAGCGTAACCTTTAATTTCGTGGCTAGTTCCACATACCCAAATAGGTGACTTTGGTTTCTGTATAGTAGCTAGTGAACATAATCCAGGTTTGTTCGTTTAATAGGAATACTATTTTTTTTTCCTGACCATGACTCTCTTGTATAGAGCTGGGTTTTCCTAGAATGAGACCAAATAAAGCCCAAGCAGAGATATGTGGGGTACAAATCTAGAGAGCACAGAAGTTAACCTTGATAACACCAAACATCCTTGTCAACTGAAGTGACACAATTCTGTCCATATCCAAAGTAACACTGACTATCATCAAGTCCAGGAAAAAACCAAACTGTTTAACATAGCAACGCTGTGATTAATTTAAACAATTTCTCAGGTCGCACCTTCCGGTATTAGGCGATGCTAACACATCTCAAAAGCCTGTAAGCATGGCCCTCGTCCACCCTCGTGCCATCAGCACAGAGAACGACAACAACGCATGAGAGTATTTTGATACTTGCATTTACATACATCAAATGCCTAAACTCCTGCAGCAATCTTCTTAGCATGAAATGTCAACACCCTCCTACCCCAACAATAACATTGCATTCTTCAGTTTTACAGCTTCTGGAATATTCCAACCCATGCTCAAGAAGAGGGAGGCGTCCCTAAGAAACTCTTTCTCTCATCCCCCTGAAATCCAGTCTCTTCCAACAATTCTTCCTCCTTCTTTCACTCTTTCGGTCTGACTCATCTGCACGGGGCTAACTCACTGCTTTAAGATATGATTGTGTAAAACCAGGTAAAATGCCTTATTTTCTTTTATTTCTTCCTTTTTTTTTTTTTTTTTCAATTTTGGCTTAAACAAGTGTTTCTTAACCAAACGGTCAGGACTCTTTCGGCAAGACTACTGCAGAGGAGATCTCACTGCTCCATTCACTGCACACCCTGCTCTGAAAGGGCAAATGCCCTCTGTCAGATGCTTGTCCCTCGTTGCTGCCAGATAACCCGCCACCTTCTGACATCCTTTATGGACAGGGTAAGAAATCAAATGCAGATAAACATTTCACTCAAACAATTCTTCTTTTCCTAACTAAGCTGGTGCGAACCCATGTGCAAATACACAAATAATTATCCGCAAAGCTTACAAGAGTAATTAGGCCAGCCCAAATTTCCCTTTGAACTAGATTAACTAAATTAGTGCTTCAAAAATAAACCACATATTTAACTAAACTTGCAGAGTTTTATATGATTTGGCAAGTCTGTCTTGCGGGGACACCTTCACCCTAGAAAGTGACCCTGCAATGACAAAGCACTGAGCATGGTATTTCGGGGGCTGTCTGACAGGCACGTGGCTGACAGTGCCCCTGAAGCCCACACATTTGCAGGACTGAATCTGAAGCTGCATTTTGGTCCCAGAAGATTTTTTTGGTCACAAGGAATATGAAGCTCTGCAAGCTCTGATGTTTGTCAGCAGACTGTGGAGGAGCTGCTGGGTGCGACGACAACAATTTCACCCACAACTTCAAAAGCCGCCAAGCTAAATTCAGGGCTGGAGTGTAAGCCATTACAGAGCAGGAGCTGGAGGTGAACTTAAGGACCAAATCACCGCACCCTTGGTGAGAATTACATTTCCTCCAAGCCACCAAGTCCCTTCCTTTCCCAATTAAACAAAAAAAATATACAAACCTTTAAAAATTTTAGTAGGGTTTCAAAGGTCAGCTCTGTTCACATCAGCCCACAGGGATTACATTAAAAAAAACACCACAAACAAAGTTTTTTTGCTTAGTGGAAACAGCAGGGACAAAATAGTGCTAATGAGGATTATTATTTTGGTAGGCTTTTTATCTCCACACATGAATGTCTTCTCCATTAAAATAAAATTCCCTGACACTCATGGTGCACTAATTGTTGTCCCAGCTACAAGGGCTATCTGCCTTACAGCAATTCCGCTGTGGTAAAAATCTGGTCAGTTTGGGGTTTGGTTTTTTTTTTTAAATTTCTATTTCAGCGTATGGTAAAACCTGTATCTGAAAGAGATAACATGACTAATAAAAAAATATGCTAATGTCTTCATGATACAGGATCTCTAGGCATTGCACTTGTGAACTACAAAGTTTTATGGTTCCTGGCACACCCATCACGCTTTGGTTCCAATGCACAGCCACTTTCACCAGATGTTTCTAGCATGGTACAAAGCTGTTCCATGTAAATGTATACAAAACCAGGCGTATCTGCGTGTTCAGGTGTGCAGTTATACTGCTCACAGGTTTAGATATAGGTACAGCCAGAACACCCCAGTCAATAGAGAACTGAAAACACCACGAAACACCAAAAGATGGTTAAAAAAAGAGTCACAAAGGGAATCACATCAAGAAGACAAAATTGCAGATGGACACGTGTTGAAACCACGGGCCTGAACTTCCTGGTGAAAATTTCTAGGTGCAAAGGGAAAAGATGCTTAAAATCCGCTACCAAAACGTGATCACGAATTATCAGTGTCAGGAAACCTACGTGAAAAAGGCTTCACAAACCATTCATTTAAGGAAAAATTGGCCTGTCTTTATCCACACAGGAAAAAACTTCATGTATTAAGTGGTCGTGTGTCCTAGCCTGAAGGCCAACAAGCGCTGGCTCTGATGGGCCAAGGCATAAGAGGGAACTGCGGTGCGAAGGGCCCTCTGCGGAGAACTCGCCACTGCCAGCCGTTACGCTCAGGAGTCAGCCAAGCCTCGTGTCCCAGATGCTCTCAGCTGGCAAGGTAAAAACGAGCAAGGAGCAAGCTCCACGATGCCACAGCAAAACAACAGTCCTCTGGGATAACGAGCGCAGAAGGCTCTCCATAAATACAGCTACGCCTTTATCCTGGTAACCCTACGTACACACACCGACGGAGTTACGGCATGGTGATGTGTGGAGCAGTAGTACCTGGGCAACCGCCATCCTGCAGACAAAACTCTGCACTTTATTTACACAGCTCATATCTACAACACGTCGTGAGCAGAGCCTCCCAGGCATTTACAAGGCTAGAAAATGAAAACCTCAGTTTGGTCAGAAATATTAAAAAGCCTTGGTGGTTCCATGAAGCCAACAGCCTCCAACAGAGGCTGAACCAGCAATTCCTCCCTGGGCTTCCACTGGAAAAAGATTAGAAGCGCATTAGATATAATATACCCATATGCTTTGTTTCGCTTGGTTTTTGTTTTGCTTTTCAAGAAAAAAAGAGCGAGAGAGAAAATTCCCCTCCAGAATATTAAAAGTAACAAATTTTTAAAAAATTATTAACAAACACTAACCTCGAGATCATTAGCCAACCTGGCAACAGACCAGAGAAAATTTATAGCTGACGTGCAACATCAGCTTTCATCCAGAAATGCTAATTTCTGTAAAATGAATAGTGTGTGGGCTTTTCATACTGCTTTGCATTTGGCTCCTCACAGCCCTGTTTAAAGCCTGGGAACCGGCCATATAGTTAAACTGCACAGATGTTCAACAATCTGTACTTGTGTTAATTACCCTAATGTGAGCAGAAACTCAACAGATCCCTGCTAATGAAGGAGAAAGTTTTCCAGTGTGACTACCGTATGTTTCATTGTCACTGTATTACCAAGCTTCTCCCCCTCCTTCCTCTTCCCCCCCCCCCCCTCTCCTCCTTCCCCTTTCCATTTCACTCCCCCCCCTCCTCCCCTCCCCATCAACCGTACTCACCACTTCCTCTT
>Ga0181612_115663_pt1 | contig 19165 bp, 7 predicted proteins | sample HoacroProtozoa21_FD_119630 | JGI IMG/M metagenome (GOLD analysis project Ga0181612, IMG submission 119630) | Hoatzin crop microbial communities from Cojedes, Venezuel. Combined Assembly of Gp0051906, Gp0051904, Gp0051908 | reverse complement strand
GCCTTTCCTCCCAGCCGACGGGTTCCCGCCCTCACATCATGGCTGGGGCCTCCTCTGGCCCCGTTCCCACAGCTCCAGCTCTGCCCTGTGCTGAGGGCTCCAGAGCTGGACGCAGGACTCCCGGGAGTCTCAGCAGAGCGGGGCAGAGGGGTGGAATTGCCTTCTGTACCAAGTGCTTTCCTCTGTGTGAAGGCAGTGAGGCAGTGAGTGTTGTCCTGCGAACGCTGTTGGGGGTGGGAGCCCCCTCCTCCCGCTGTCCTGTGATGCTCTGTGTGCCTGTCCCCCACCGGCACCCACGCTGCGGGGCTGGCCGGTCCCACCGGGACAGGAGAACCCGGCATCGCTGCAAGTGCAAGGCAGGTTGTGGCTGGATGCTCACAGCCCTGCAGCTGCCGTCTGCAGCAGAACAGGAAATTGAACCCCATCTTTACCCCTGCACAACCGTTACCCACTTATTTTTGCAATACCCACTTATTTTTGCAGTACCCACTTATTTTTGCAATACCCACTAATTTTTGCAATATCGACATCTTTTCTTGTTTAAGTATAACTAAAAAAGGAGGTGTTATGTACTTTCAGGGTTTGTTTTGAACGATGCTGTATTCCCTATTCTGTTTTATCTAAGTAAAGTTACTTAGTGAATCAGGTTGTTCCTTTGCTGCGCAGTAAATCACCGGCTCGACAGAAAGCGCTGTGCTGAAGAAGGGATCCCATCAAAGTTCCATCACAATTCTTCATAATTCAACTAGAGGGTCAGCACACAGATGTCTGGGAGAGGTCTCCAATTCCAGTATTTTTGCATCAGTTGTTCCTTCCAGTGTTCATGTTTATGTCTATATTCACATTTATGTGTTGAATTTACACTGGGAAGAGCAGAGCTGCTGTTTCGCTTCTCCTGCTCTTGGCTTGGCTGGCGGCAGAGCTGGCAGCGGGGCTGGGCGCGGGCTGGCTGCAGAAGAAAGCAGGGCTCCGTCCTTGCTCTCGGGGACGTTTGCACCACCTCTGCCCGGTGCTTCCAGCCAGAACCTGGGCTCCACAAGCTGCTGTTGCGCTTTTATTTATGTTTTATTGAGGTGTAATGAAATTGCTTAACAATACTGAAGAGAAATTCTTACTCAGGCAATGCTCTGATTGTATCTCTACAAAAGAAAAACAATTTTCAGATAAAGTTGGGTTTTCTTCTCAGAATGACAGACGATCTCGGGGGTCTCTGTCCCACCCTGCTCCCCGCGGGTCATCCAGGGACCTGTCCGGGGGGCTGAGCATCCCCAGGGCTGGAGCCCCACAGCCTCCCTGGGCAGCCTGCCCCAGCATCCCCCCCGTCCTCCCAGTAAAACACCATTTCCCTGTGCTTACGTGGGTTTGCTGTGTTGCAGTTCGCGCCCATTGCCTCTTCTCCTTGCAGTGGGTGCCCGATTCACGCAGGAACGCCTCCCTGCCCTGTCCATTCTGAGACTTGCAGGCTTCCACGCCCGTGCTGAGAGGCTGCCCGCGTGTGTCTTTCGGGACAGCAAGTCACACACTTTGTTGGGCAGATTACTGTATTATTTGCCAAAGAAAATTGCATTCTTTAGTGTCATTTTTGGTGTGAGGGAGAAAAGTCCGTGTGATTTGCAGCATCATTTTCAATCGCGTGGGAAGGACTGAAGGCAAGAGGGGCTCTGCTGGTGCTTGGCCAAGGGAGCAGTGCGCTGCGTTTCTCTCCGTTTTGGCCTGAAACAGCTCTTTGTCTGTGCTAGAAATTGGATTGGGCCTTTCATGGATCATGTCACAGAAGAAAATTTGCTATTCGATCTAAAAAACGCTGTCATTCTGTGAAGAACACCAGTTTGATATCTCTGAAATCACTAGTAATGCAGCATCATTTGAAGATAAATGCAAGTGTAATGTAATTATTTGTGGAAGGAAGATAATACGCTGGGGCTCACATTACATACTGATCTAATTCATTTGCTTGGAAATAAAAAAGCCTTCTCCTGTTGAAATGTCAAACTAAGTATTGTTCGTAGTGGTGAAGATTGCATCAGTAGAAAATGCAGTTGTGCTTTGTAGGAGGCTAAAAATCAAATCGCCTGACTTTCATTATCCTCGCTTGAACCTGGTGATCATCTGAAGGCACCTGATCTCTTCAGAAAGAGCCTGAATTTGTGCTGAAGCCGTTCATTGCTCGAAGCGTTACGGAGCAGCGGGGTGGACCCAGAGCAGAGGTCCGGTTCTGAGGTCTGAGCTGGCCAGCTGAAGTCAGGGCTTTCGTGTCCTCAGCTCAAGCCCCGTCTCCTCCTGGAGCAGAACCCTTCCTCCCGTCAAGGTTCCCATCTAATCGACCTCTCGCTGCAGATGCTGAGGGCACACGGGGGCAAATCTTCAGCCCTTGAAACAGTGGGGAAACAGGCGTTCGCTTCCAGCGCTGACAGAGCGCGCCGTTAATGGTCTCTGATAAAATTGTGTAGATTTTTATCTGGTTTGAAACGGTGGTGACACGGATTGTGCAGGATTGCACCTGAGGAGAGCATCCCTCTCGTGCTGCCGCAGCTTTGTGGTTGCAACCTGCAGTAAACTGCCCTTCCTCCCCGAAATGAGCACCGCGGTGCTACGCACCGGCGTTTATCCAGGGGGTCTTGTAAGCAAAGGGGCTCGGGCGGTAAGTAGTAGGTGTTTTCTCAGAAACACCTATTTATTCTAATCAGGTGCAGTCTTGGCAGAAGGCTGTCAGGATATACACAGACCTTCTGGCACCGACAAAGGGCAGGTTCTTCGCTGATGCTTTATTGCAGGCGTGTGCGTGCGAGGCATCACCAGAGTACTTCTCTTAGGAGTGAGGTGGTGGAGTGCGTGGGAATGTAAAATAAAGATTAATGTTGACATTGAAGTTTGGAGGCACAAAGACAGAGGGAAGAAAAATAAGCCAAGATGAGTGTCTTCAGTCACTCCTTTGAAGTCTCCACTCCTTGACCAGTTTTATATAAAGCTGTCACTTCTCTGTAGCCTGAAATACAGCGTAGTGTTTCGCTGCCGAGTTCCTCTGTGGTCACCCCGGTAGAGCATCCTTCCACGTAACGAGCTGCTGGAGGTCCCTTCAGGGCCTGCCAGCCTGCGGTTTGAGAACGAACCATGGGTTTGGGTCCCTCCTCGGCTGTCAGCCTCCGCTCCCCGGCTCTGCTCCACGTACACCGAGGAGTCCTGCCGTCCTGGAGGATTTTCTGGAGAGGGTAAAGAACCTCCTTCCGAGCTGGCAGTTACTGAACTACTTTCTATCTTACCTTGTTAAAGAACAGAAGATTGCCAAGCTGCTGACCAGGGGAAGGCTGACGTGGAGAGCAAGAGCGAGGGAACCTCGGCACCTCAGATCACGCCTTCCCTGGAGGAGCGCATCACGCATTTCCGAGACATGCTTCTGGAGCGAGGGGTAAGGCGCGCGCTGGCGTTCGTTGACGTGCCTCATTTATGAAAACAGGGCATCTTCTAGGATCCCTGCAGGAATCGTTTCGTAACTAGGAGTTAGCAGGCAGAGGAAGAATTATCAAGAGGGGTTTTCTTTCTCTCTGCCAGTGCTGTGAGCCTCATGACCAATGGTGAAGTGTGAATTACAGGTCACCTGATAGCACCTGGTAACGGAGTTTGTAAAGACCTTCAGCCTGGTTTTTGTTTTCTGTGGTAGCACGTACAAACCTGTGCTGAACAGACCATGTAAGGACTACCAACAATATGAGGAGTTTTGGATACCGTTATTTATATACGTAAAATCACCTTCACTAAGGTTCATCTCACAGTGTCCCCTCTTCCCGAGAAGTGATGATTTTGAGCATGAATGGAATTAATAAGCATACCAGGTTTAGGTCCTAATCCTGCAAATGTAAATGGGTGTATAATGGAGCAGTGTGTGCAGATCTTCTACCTCCAGCACTCTGCAAATACGTGTTCTGTAGAAGCTCGTGTAATTTCTGTAAAGAAAAAAATCCAAGGTGTCTGTTGTTAGGCAGTAAAGCCTATAAAATTTATCACTAGTAATCAGCAGACTTTAAAGGTAGGTAATTAGAGCTTCAGAAGCTCAACAGTAAATTATCCCCATGCCAGGCTGACTTCATTAATACATTTTTTTATTTATGCTTAAAAAAAGCAGAAGTGCCATAAAGGAATACTGGTTGAAGATTTCTGCTGGCGTATTTTAAGTCAGGGGGCAATAAGTCAAAATTTGAAATTACTGGGGATGTTCTGTGATAGAATTCCTCAGGTGTTTCCAGTGCAAGAGTCAGACATGCTCATAAAAAGAAGAAATTCAGGGAATTTACTGTCTGTTTTTGCTTTTATTTTAAAATGTATAAATAATAGGGTACTTTGCTTTTTCCCTAAGTGTTTTTTAAATATCCAGAGAAGCTGCTGGTTAGCGCGTGCTGGTTGGCATTTCTTGAAGGGCGCTGAGGCCATTAGTGTTATTTTCAAACTGGTTATTTAAGCAAACATCTCCTGCCGTTTCCTTGGAATGCTGTTATTTCTCAAGAAGGTACTTGGTGGCATTAGGGAGAGCATGAACGAGATGGAGTTCTTCAGCGTAGTTCTGAATCTTTCTACGTGAATTATATCAATGAAAGGATGTTCATTGTAACGCTGTAAAAATAAAATGTGATTTTGGTGTAGCTCCAAGACCATAGCACTGTTTTGAAGTCTGTGGCGAGTTTTCCAATGTGAAACTGTAATCTCTGATGTCCTCCTGGAATTTTAAACATTTTCACAAAAGCTTGAGAAAATCTAAGCCTCGTGCTGGCTCCCTCACAGCCGTGGCATCAAAATAGCCACGTTCTCCAGCCTGGATTTCCAGGAAATTCTGCTCTTTGCTAGGATGGTGTCAGTGAAACAAGGTTATTTTAAGGATTCAAAATGATATTTTTCCCTCAAGATTTTACTTCTTAATATTGGGGAGAAAAAAGGGGGGCCTGGGGTGTCCTGACCTCCACCTTCCAGCTCAGTTTTTCCCCTGTGCTTTGCACTGGGGTTAGGAGCAGGAGTTGAGAACTGGAAGCCCATGACATGCTCGGGTCTCTCTTGCTTGTCATCCGTGGTGGTCCTGGGCCACAGAAGTCACCGTTTATCCTGGGAGGAGATGCCGTTCCCCTTCCCCAGTGCTCGTGGTCCCTGGCTGAATGGCCCATGGTCGGGAAGACGACCGCGACGCAACACACACTGGGAGTTGAGTCAGAATGTGGAGATTTTATATGCGTTTGCAGAGCTCCAAAGTGAGTATCCTGAACAACATATGACCTGTAGCTAGAATTAAATCATAAATATCAGTAGCCACACTTATTTTAGGTGTGTGTCTGCAGTATGTCAAATTAAATCATTGCCAAACAAAAAAATCATAAACAGGAATGATGAGATGACAAATGAGCCTGCGCTTAACTAGCTTTGAGTTCAGACTGGCTGCCTACTGGAAACAAAGCCGATGTCCAAAGGAGGGTATGTGAGACATCCTGAAAAAAAGGATTCCTGCTGCTGAGCTTCGGGAGGGGGAAGACCCCAACTCTCAGGACTTCGCCACCCGCGTGGGCACGGAGGGCGAGCCGCACGCTGCGAGACGACGGCGTCTGGAGGAGGCGGCCGTGGATCACTGCGCATCCGGAAGGTCAGCCTGACCTTCGAATTGTCCAGTTTCTGGAAAACCAGTCCTTTCAAACCCACTTTTCTTCATCAGAGCTTTCCTGTTTGAGCGTGCCACTCTGTTTTTGTTATACTTCACATACGTGATGTGGGGGGAGGCCTCGAGATGGAGGAGGCAGCCGTGCTGTTGGAGGGAAGCGGCACGTTTGCTGCAAAAACGTGGTGCTTTGAAGATTTCCAGTGTGTGCACGCATTGACAGCCTCCTTTGGGTTATAATTTAAGTTTTGGAGAGAAGGGGAGTTAAAGATGAGATAATTGCTTGAATGGAAATTGATGCTTCTGTTGTACAAAGGGGATAATGAAATGGATATTTCCCTTTCTGCTGCAGATTCTTTCCATCAGAAAAACGTGGAAGGAGCGTCTCCCAGATACGCACTGAGGTGTCCTAGAGCAAATCAATACTAATGGTGTGGGGGCGACCATAGCATTGCCAGAAACAGATTAAAATTCAACTTCCAACCGCTCCGAGGCAGCCTTTAGAGGGTTCATTAGCTTTCTGAACTACTCTTTTGCTTCAGCTTGGAACATTTCCTTCTTTCACATCCTTATTAAAATTCCTTAATGCAACTGTGTTTGTGTACTTCACAGGTTTCAGCATTTTCTACATGGGAAAAAGAGTTACACAAAATAGTCTTTGATCCACGTTACCTTCTGCTCAATTCAGAAGAGCGTAAACAGGTGAGCATTACCGCCGGTGTAGCTTCTGACGGGCAGCAGACGTCTCCCAAATTAATGGTAATAACAGAGTAATTATCTTGGTAGGATAAAAAGAATTGCATAAAATTAGAATTTCTTTGTTGAGTTTTTCGGTGAGACTCGTGGTGTAGGCTCTGCTCATGAGAAGGTGCCATCTCCTTGGAAGAGCAAGTGGCAGCAAGTGAGGGTGTGCATGGAGACGGGCTACGGTCTCTTGGGTTGTAGGAACAAACCCTGCTGAGTCTGGGAGACTGGGCTGTAGGAAGGGAAGTGGCCGTAACGTAATGTTTCCACTCTGAATTATTTAAATATGGTAGAGAGACTACTTCATTTTTATTACTTAGAATATTTTCTGGGAGTTTGACAGTATTTACTGCTATATTTTGCAATAACTAAACTTGCTAGACATAAATGGATAGAGCACTGTGGCTGTGCTGGTATCTGTTTGAAAGGCTTTAGTTCTTCTGGCGAGCTGCAAAGGGAAGTGGACTTTCTGCTGCCTCGTTTATTGAGCTGTTAATTATCACTAGGGATCTAAAGGAACCTGAGGGCTGCAGATTAGTCTAAAAAATTTAGGAGAGATGCAAGGATGTTGCAGGGAAGGTGAACGCTTCTATTCTGTAGTTATTTCTCTTCCGTACCAATCTTTTGTCATCCTGGAGAAGGAACCGTTTTGAATATGGAATTGTCCATTTTATAAATAAACACAATGAAAAATGTACTAATTCCTATTCCGTTGCGCTGGGGCCCATATTGTCTGGTGATTCTCCAGAGAGCTTCCTGTAGGCATTTACGGAGGGACTGGGCACATAAATCTTCATTTACTCCCTTTCCAATATTTTCTTTCCTAAGAAAAAAAAGTGAAATAAAATAATAATGAAATATGGGAACGAAAATGTAAGAGAAACTGCTGGAACAGAAAATACTGCTAGACAAGAAACTAGGCAGGGAGCTTCATATTTATTTCAGGGAATCAGCAAGGGCAAAACCTAGACCTAGATGAGTCAATCAAGTTCTATTACTACTTTCATTTTGTCAGCCTTGGAGGTGATATAATAAAAATACCTCATGAATACACATAATATGATGTGCTTGAAGCGCTGCTAAGGGAGACCTCGTCTGTGGGGTGTATTTAATACTCAAGGAAAGGGTTATGAAAAGCAAGTAGGCACTCCTGTAGGTAGAAGCCCGTGGCCAGGCTGAGGCTGGGTCTGCGAGTGACGTGGTTCAGGCTCAGAGCTAAGGGGGACGAGGGTGATGGTCGGCTGCTCTGCTACCAAACGGGTGAAAACACACTGAGCTTGGGAGCACACGCCACCTGCGGAAGATGTTTTAGCTACTAAGCTTGAAGTTAAGATTTCCAGATGTTCTTTATGAGTAGTTCCATTTAATTAGACCCCATTCTTCTCCAAGAAGTAATTTTAAGAAGAAAGTTAGACTTGGACAAGAGTAGATGCCTGAGTTCTTCCCAAAGTGCAACTCAAATCAGTAGAAGACATTATTTAGGTTTATGGAAACTTCTGCCTTTCACAGATGCTGACTGCGTGGCCTGAATAGCGAGCGTCTGAGTACTTTTAAATTATGCACATGAATCTGTATTGGAGGGAATTAGAGGGGATAAGCAGCTCACAATGAAAGTGAGGAATGAGTGAATGAAGGAGTGAAGGAATGAATGAAGGCGCGAAGGATGGATGAAGGAGTGCCGGAGCATCGCTGGCTCTGCTGCCGTTTTCTTCTCTCCACGGTTGGGCAGGTAGATTGGAAAGGGCAGGGAAAGCATTCTGACCATGATCTCCACGCGTCTGAGGGAACCTCCTCTTGACTTGGACTTGTGTTGGGGCGGGTTTGACTTCCAGGAGTGCAAGCTCTGCTGTCAGTGGGTGTCCTTACACAGCCCGAGGAACGTAACGATCTGTTATTGAACATCTGCGGTGTGCTCTGCTTGCTTCCCAATATTTGCCAAGGGGTTATTAACAGTTGAAAGATGCTACTATATTTAAGCAAGGAACCCTGAAGGGTAAAGGAGCAACTGTGTTGAAATAATGAGCTATCTGTTAATTTTGATTTATTGCCTTCATAATACCTTCACTGACACCAGAAAGGCAAGCAAGAACAGTGTAATCTACTTTATTTGCTCCATTTTTTCCATCTCCTCTTATACTCAACTTACGCCACAGCATACAGTGTAATATCTTTAGATTTCCTGGCTTTTTCGTAGTACCTTTTTCATGGCCACTTTTTGATGTTTACTTTTCCAGTGCTGTTTCTTCCCTTTTCCACATATCATACTAAACACCAGTTGTAATTTGGTTACTTTAGCTTTAATGAAATGTAGATTTGCACCTGTACATTCTCCTGGCTGATGAGAAAGCAACTGTTGTAGTAACTGTAGTAATCATATTTAATGTATGTAATTTGTGGTGAAACGGATGGTGAATATGAAAGCTAATAGCATTTTGAGGAGCAGCTCCTTTTGTTCAACAACTTGGTGTGCCACACTTTTTAGAGCGTGAAACCAGCAGAGCCAGGTTTTTGGTATTATAAATGTGATTAAAGCAGCTGGCAGAAATTTGTGACATAGTGAACTCTTAACTCCTTTTCAAGGCCCAAAAGTCCTGATGCTGAGCACCGTGCTGCGTATTTAGCTGCCAAATACCGTTAGAGGAAGGTTGGCGACCATTCCAAACAGATTAAAGCTTTGGGGTCTATGTGTACAGAGGATGATGTGTAAGCTCGTGTTTTTTGACAACTGATTGGAAAGGTCTTGAGGCTTTTTGGGGGGTAACCTACAAAATATTGACGTTTAGCATTATAGACATTTTCAGGAATTCCAGCAAGTTGGGAAAGATGCGAGGTCCAAACGAAAGAAGTGCAGTCAGTTGTACAGACGTACAAAAATAGAGCTGTAGGCATGAAAATGTGAGCAAGAGTCAGGAGATTTTCATTTATGTTGCACATGATGTTTGAATGAAGATGTTATCTGTCCAGATTATACCTTTGTCCAGCTACTTATTTTGTGAGAACGTGATCAGTGCTTCATGAAGCAGGTCCTGTACTGCGAGTCAGCGTGTACTGAGGGCAGATAAGAACTGCAGGTCCCGAGATTGACAGCCCTTTGATGAAGCATAAATACCGTAAAGGCTTTGTTAATAAATGCTGTATCTTGTTTCCCTGTCTTGGAAAGATATTTGAACAGTTTGTCAAGACCAGGATCAGAGAAGAGTACAAAGAAAAGAAAAATAAGTTGCTGTTAGCCAAAGAAGAATTTAAAAAGCTCCTTGAAGAATCCAAGTTATCGCCAAGGTATGGCATTGCCTGCTGAAGATTTGTTGAGATAAGCTTTCTTGTTTAGCCTCTGCTGATCAGCTTTCTCGTTTAGCCTCTGCTGATCAGCCCTGGAACGCCAGAGCGCTGAAGCTACTCCCCATAGCCAGCGTGTGCATCCGTTGTTACTGTGCTGTGCCGACATTTCGTCCCTATTTTTACAATATTTTGTTATATTCCTGGGAAAGGGACTGTACCGTTTCTCTCTCTGTTCCTTTCTCTCTCGCTCTGTCATTAAAAACATGTAATAGTTTGCATAAAACATTTCTTTTATATGCCTATGTATGGTATAATTATAGAACACACGCACGTATGTATTAGCTATGTAAAACCCTACCCGAATATTAAATCTCATTTATATTAGGCATACAGCTGTAACTAGTGAAAAACTGCGTTTAGGGGTTTTTTTGATAGAAGAGCAACATAATTTAACAAAGTTAGTGTCAATACCACATCGCTAAATTAAAATAAACCATGCAGTGCAAGGATTTATTTTTCTGCATTGATTTTGAAGTAATGGATCCAAAACTGCGCAATGGCAAATGCAGTGCTTAGGATAGCACTTGCTCGTTTGTATATGATATGAAAATAAGGAGGTGTATGTGTTTTAAGTCTGGTTAAACTGTTGGAACTAAGAAATCATGGTTTTCTCTGCTAAACTGTGCAGGTAATTGTACAGCACTGCCTGCCTGGACACACGGATAGAACAACGCATCAGGCTCTACAGAAGTAATAATTAGAAGGGTTTTTTTACAACAAAGCTCAGAATATTCTGGGCTAATGCAGCAGCTAAATGCTGGTTCCAGCAGTGATTTTTTCAGTCTGCAAGAGCAAAATCGTGCTGGCCTGCAGGACAGAGCACATTTTACCGATTAATATTTTTGTTGAGCTGACTGTGAGACCACAGCATCAAAAAAACTCATTCACCAGCAGCAGTCTTTGGCCGGCTTTCGACAGGCAGTCAGAGGCACTGGCAAATGCTGGACCTGCTGGTTAAGTCCTCAGGCAGAGCTGCCCCTGGGTTTCAGCTGCATTGTGCCCATCACTTGGTTACAAGCAATGTTTTGCCGTTTTCAGAGAAGATGAAACCGGTGTGGTATTTCCCCAGGTGTCCGGTACTGCTGCCAGGCCAGGGGATGTGTTAGCAATTAGACACGGGTGTGGGGTTGCCCTGCTGTAGGCTAAGTACTGAGATACTGTCCGTAAGTACCGGCAGGCGTAGGTTAAAGCCGCGGTAACTGGGCTGCAACCAACACTGTGTTAAGGATTCAGAATTGTCGCGTCAGCTGTCACCCAGGTTTGAATTGAAAAGCAGAGGTTAGCTCTTGCAGGCTGCCCCGTGAGTCCAGAGCCTGGGCAGTCCGGACATGGTCTCGCCTCCCTCGTCCCGCCTTTACCATCATGGTCCTGTCCGATATTCCCCAGAACACCCCTCGTTTTTAGTGTCCGTCTGAAAAGTTACGCGAGATCCAGGTCCAAGAGTCTGAGTGTGGAGGGACAGAGTCGCAGCTTTAAAATGTCTCTCTTCTGCAGAACAACCTTTAAGGAATTCGCAGAGAAGTACGGAAGAGACCAGCGCTTTCGCCTTGTTCAGAAGAAGAAGGACCAAGAGCATTTCTTCAACCAGTTCATACTTATTCTTAAAAAGAGGGACAAAGAAAACAGGCTAAGGCTACGGAAAATGAGATAAAAACTCCTGAAACTGGCAATAAAGACACAAGTCCACTGCTGTGACTGCAGTAAGAAATGTGAACGAAGGCTGAAGCGTCCGGGGTTGAACTTGCGGCAGCTCGGCGAGGAAGCAGACGTCCCAGAGAAGAACTTGCTCTGGACGGAGTCTGTTGAGCGTGCGTTGAACTTGCGAAGGCTGTTCTGCAGGAGTCTGAAGGATATTTTGTTCTCAAAGAATTAATGTTTCATATTGAAGCTCTCTTTTGTACAACATCCAGAGTTTGATGCATTTCTAATTGCCATGATATGTCAATCCCGTAATTGTTTTAATTATGCAAATTACTTGTAATATACACAAATTATGAATCCAGTGCAGATTTGTAATTAAGCAAAAGCAGATGCCATCCATAACAATCTCAAGATATTCTCATCATTTAGAGGAATTATCTAAAGCAATCTTTTGGCAACTTTATGCGTTAACATAAAGTGTTCAGAGGTGCGGTGGTCGCAGGAGTTCATTACCCGGTGTTCATACGTCTCTGTCCAGTACTCTGAGTAGTAGTAATGAGATATTGTTGATCTTAGTGAAGACTGTGATAAATCTTGGCATATATTCCATAGGAAAACTCTTCAGTTTCGAAAATGGCTTTCTAATTACTGTGAAGGGTGCTTTCGGGCACACAGGCGATAGCAACACTTCCCCGTCACTGGTCCTGGAAAGAAGTTATTTTGTAAAACCATCACCGTACGATTTCAGTTATGTTACTGTATGTGAGAAGTCTGCATGAGATTTTTCTCATCATATTTGTATAAATAAATATTTATCTTTTTTTAATTAATAAATATTTTAAGCCAATTTTCAGGGGGTTTTAAGTGTCTAAACTTTTTGGAATATTGGGTAAAATAATGCAGGTCTCACGGTTTTTACTTGAGAGGTAGAAAACCAGAGAGAGCTCCCACCGCTCATGGTTTGTACGCAGATTCCACTCGTGTCAACTGGAGTTCTGAGCATGTTGAGAGCAAAGTAGTCGCTCTGACTATGAAGGTAGGATATCATGGCTATGGAAATCAGCTCTGCTGAACCTCAGTGCCTCCCTTCCTTTATGCTGCGGGAAAGACACGCTTTCCTCTGTGGTCATAATCATTTTCTCAGTTGACCTAATTTTTAAGTTATTACTCATTAGATTTATAGATTTCTATTTCGTAGGAGGGATTTTGATATTTTCCCTGACTAATGGTAATTTTTCTTTAGATGTGTGCTGGATATTTTTTATAATCAAGGAAATAAAGAGTATTTTCTAATGCTTTGGAAAAATGAACTCAGAATAACTCAAAGAAGAATACTGAACGTAACGTGTGTTTTAGGAAGTATATAGGGTTTCAAACGTCCGTATGAAAAAAATTGCAATTATTTCTATGAGAGCAAGATCTGCCCCAAAGTTGCTGTTGGTGTGAGTGAGGAGCCGTGCTGCTGCGTTGGGATTAACCGGTCAGACAGCCGCTGCCGGTTTTGCCTGGCCTCTGCGAGCGAGGGTGGCACTCGGGGCTGAGCGAGCTGGTAGGTGCCAGTGGATTTTACAAGGCTTGTGAGACTTGTGATAGCCGCTCCCTGACAACTCCATTTAGTGGCTATTTTCCCACCGCTGGAAGAGCCTGGTTTGCTGGCCCCTGTGTGACTCGGGAGTCCTGCGTGGACTGGGCAGAGACAAAAGCTGTTCCCGTCGGGTGGGAGCAGGCAGCAGCGACCCAGGAAAGGTGTTGGTCTTTCAGCAAACCCAAAGACTGACTTCACAGGGGGTTTGGTAAGGTTTTGCAAATTTTGCTGTTAAGAAAGAAGAAAAAGGAAGATGCAGAAAAGCAGTGAGATCTTGCTGTTATGACTGAAAGCTCTTCTGTGTCAGTGGCTTGTACCCCTTGTGTTGCTTTCTGCTTTCAATGTGTGTGGGTATCTGGACCCTACACTGCCATCCTCTAGTTCAAATATTAATAAAATCAGGTATTACTACATTGGGGATTCTCCTTGATTTTAGCATTTCCTGACAATGTCAGAAGTCCTCGTCACGATGTACGATAGTGGATGGAGAATGTGTTTGATTTTCTTGGGACATGCTGTGAAACACAAGAAGTGGTCAGTGCCAGGGGTGATACCTATCTGCTAGAAAGCCTCAGTGTTGGACTCTGTTTTCTTATATTTAAAATGGAGGACTATTAAAATAAACACAAGTAGCCCCATGATACACCAGAAGGAAATGTGCGTATTAAGGCACATTGTAGTGTAAACTGCTGATAGTCACTGAGGTAGAATACCTTCAGAGAAGCACTTCAGGTTTGTCGAAGCATGCAATCTCATCCCAAATAATGTTTTATGGACTATTCATTTCACAATACCCTTAACAAATCCTAATCTCACTTCAGGTGCCTCAAATTAAAACATTCTGCTCTCTTGTTATTAACACTTAAGAAAAATGACTTTGCCGGGAGCAGCTGCTTCTCATTGCTCATCAGCAGTCTCCTCAGACGATGGCAGAGCCCGTCCGCCACGCTACCTTCTCCCATTCTTGTATAGAAATCGTTTTTGCCAGCGTTTGTGTATCCTGTGTGTAACGCAGAAAACTCCCAAGGAGTTGATGGGAACAGTTACATCCTCCTTATGTGTATACCATTTTCCCCATGTATACAAATTGTCAAAATACACACATTAGCATTGTGCCTATAAATGAATTAGCGTTCATGTCTAGGACGTCAAAGAAAACGATCTCAACTTTTTAGTAAAGTCTGAGATGGATTTAGGTGCTTTTTGCTTTGCCACATTATCCTTTAGATTGGTATGGTATATAGCACATAATAGCCCTTAATATTCTAACTATTGTTGTTTATAATCAGATTACTTCAATAAGATATAACTCCTCTACAGTCAGGAAGGCCTTGAAGGTTGCAAGTGCCTTTGGTGGGTCCAAAAGCTTGGTTCAAGGTCCATCCATGTGTCCTGCAGACGGTTGGGTGAGGCTGCTTTTGTGGAGGTTAGAGGTGGTCTTGCCTCCAGGCACTGAAAAATGAGGCTTATCCCCGATGCCAAATCCAGCAGCACTGGGAGAAAGAGCAGGCCTGATGCTTGGTTTGGTGGTGGTTCCCCAGGGAAGCCCTGTGCGGTGCCGCCCTCTGCACCAATTCAGCCGGTCGCTGGGGAGACCTTCATGGCTGACTGGGAAATGCCACAAGAATTACAGTCACAAAGGTGTGAGCAGCATATATTAATGGTATATAGTGGGTGCCAGGCAATAAAAGCTTTGTGAGTCCAGGGTGGATCCCCTGTGCGGTCACACATACGCCCCAGCACCACTGCAGAGCAGCTTTGGAGGCAGCATCGGTCCGCACCGCTCGCTTACAGAGCACATGCACAGCTCTGAGTTTCTTCAGGGAACGTTGCAAAGCGCTAGATCCATTACATGGTCAGAGTTAGTCATTTTTCTCAGGAAATACATCTTTTCCAGATTTAGTTATTTCTTTTTTGCAGCATGTCTCAATTTCCGTACGCTGGGGTGCACACTCCAGAGTGCCTTCCCCAGGACACGGCGAGGACAGCCAAACGAGCCTCCCCGCCGTTGCCTCGCTGGCGAGACCTCGTCGGGAATAGGTTTGGATGGAGCTCACCTGAGCGAGGTGCTGGGGTGGCAGCCGGACCCGGGGAGTGCAGACCCATCGCCAGAGGCCACCAAGGAGGTGAGGAGGTGCTCATGTGAGATAAGACTGAAAAAAAGCCCCTAAAAGCCTCAGACTTCGTCTGTGCAGTGCCATTAAGTCTAGAAAGGGAGCTCGTTGTTCAGCATGATCGCGCCAGGAGGGGGTAAGCACAGCGGGCGGTGATGCTTACTAAACCTGAACTACTGCACAAGAACAAATCAGAATAAACTGATTTTCGTGACTTAGGAGTTAATTTCCAGGACTGTCTTTTTACCTTCTAAAATGAGGGCACTCTTCCTTTTATCTGGGTAACCAAGAGGAAAATCTAATTATTCGTGACTCGAGTAACCCATTGAATTTTTTTCAAGAGTAGTTTCAAGAGAGTAGCACTCTGGGTGGATTGTGACTGGATTGTTCAGATTATTTTGCTACAAATTTTGTTCAGCTTTCCAGGAACCCTCAGGTTTTCTAACACATGTCACGTTGAAATCGGTGCAATCCATCTTTTAGGTCCTGGGCTCACCAGTATCACCTGGCGCGGGTGGACTGATGAGGGGGATTCGTTTATCCCAGGTCACTGGCCCGATGCAGGGGTGGGTGGCTGCCGGGGGTCAGCTCCCTCCCATCTTCCTCCAGCCCAACACAATTTTCTAACCCTGGTCTATTGACAACAGCCTGGTCACCCCCGCGCCCCGCTGTCAAGGGTGCTCCAGCTCACGCGTGGGGAATTTTTTACCCCAGTAGCAGGAAACACTCCAGCTCCTGTGATGAGCAGTGGTAGTCTGGCTGTTTTGAGTAGAAAAAGGTCAAATGATACTGGATCACTGAAAATGAGAAAGAAAAAAAATGTGTGTGTGAGGGAGGCTTTCCTTTCTTGTTGTTGGTAAAGTTAGAAAAAAAATTCTAGGAAGATGTAAGTGGTCCTAAAGGAGCCAATAAAACTGCAAAACACCCTTGAATTTTCTATTTCTACAGGGGAAAAAAAGGGGAAAATAACTAAAGCTGAATCTTCAGCAAGATTTTTGGTGAGTGTAGTCTGTCTTTGCCATAAGAGTAAGAAAACCTTTGCTATATTTTTAAGTACCTAGAAAATGAAACGTAAGCAGCAGCAGAGTCCAAGCCTGCCAGACGAGCAAGGGACACAATAAAAATTAGTTTGGCAATGCGGGCAGCAAGGATGAGCTAACACCTTGGAAAGGGAGCGGCTGGTGGTGGTGGAATCTTCAGCATATAGGATCTCCTAGGACCAGGAAATCTTTGCTCAAAACAACAAGATTTTGATCCTATAGCACTTGTTCAACACTGCTGTATTTCAGTTGATGCCGTGCAAATCCGGAGTTGAAGACTCAAACCAGATCCTGGTCTGCTTTGTTGAAAGAGTTATGGAAATTGAACTTGGAATACTGGGGGGGAGGAGAAACCCCACCACCACGCTGTTCCTTTAAGCCGTTCCCTGTCTCCAGGAGCCTCAGCTGTGTCTAATCCCTCCTGACAGGCATTTGGCTGTTTGGGTTCTCTAAACCTGCAGAAGCAGATTTCAGAGAGCTCCAAGCAATTCCTTGCCCCATCTGACTGCTCTTAGCAGGAGAGGATTTCCTCTCCCAACATGACCTTCTCTTGCTGTGGTTTAAGTCCGTTATGGCTTGACCCACATGGTCATGGAAAGCAATGTATGTACTTTTTATTTTGCCTGGAAATTCCATGTATTTGAAACAGCTGGCTCTTTTGCCTGAGCAATGCCCAGTCGTGGTGTGGGACAAGGATCACACCTTGGAGCTGCTCTCACCCCTGTCCAGCTATGTGTGCTGGACACGCATGGTACCTGCTGCCTGCTCCCACGGCGATGTTTGTCCAGATACAGGTTTCCTTCTGCTCGTTGGAGTCTCTGGTTGCTCTGTGTCTTCCTTTGGTTGCTTCACGATCTCATATCTGCAATGGACTTGGTGTTCCTTTGCTCAGGTGAGTGCCTTCGTGTTTTTGGGTATCTGCTCTTTCTCTATTTTGAAGTTGCAAAAACCCCATTACAAAGCACGTAGTGGTTCCCAGTTTGACCGACACAGCATGGAGAGAACAGCCCAGAAACCGCAGAGAAAAGCCCAGAACAGGACGTGCGTAGCAGGTGTAGTGATGAGTTGGTTGGGTCTTCGGGAAACCACTTGAGGAAGAAGAGTGACTTTGAGCTGCCCACAGGGCAGATATCCAGAAGGAGCTCTAGTTTTGCCTCCCCTAGGAACAAAATGATCGGAATTAAGGAAGTTGTAATTTAAAACTAAGCTGAGGTGAAATGGACTGCCGAAGGCTCGAGCTTGTTGCACATTAGCTTCACATGCTGTTAAAATATGAATAATAACTTAGCTTGAATAATGCTGTTTCAAGAGTCATTTGTTTGTTTACCACCTTAGCAGGACTATATTTGACTAAACATGAGATAAATAGAAGGAAAAAACAAAGGTGATAGTCTTACGGGGTATTTTTCTTTAGGAAAAATGAAAAACTCTTAGTGAATAAATTCTGGACAATACAGGCAATGTGAAAATATACCAAAGACTGTTGATGGCAGGTTTCTGTGGGTTTTTGGCTTAGGGCTTTTCTCTGCTTTTTGAGCTCCTAACAAGGCTACAGAGCTTTGAGTAGATGTTTAGTGGTTCAGCAACAGTTAAAGTCATTTTGTTTCCCTTTCCTAAGTAGTTTGTGGCTCTTTTTTTTTTTTTTAAACTCAGTTCTTCCTATTTTGATTTCTTCACTTGGGTTTACTTTGGTAAATATTAGTTTCATCCCATTCCTCTGGGAACACGTTTTTATATTGCTGTGATCATTGTTGGGAGAGCTAATCTCTAGCATAAATGAAGAGAAGTCAAAGAAATGAAAACAAATGATGGCAATGTTCCCAAGAGACTACGAATTTACTTTTCTAGATTCACAGCGAGATGCTTTGGGTTTGCTTCTGTGAGCAATTTAACTTGATTTATCCTTCCAGCCGTCAATGAAATATCTATATATTGTATTTCTTCAGCAGTGGCTGTGACACCCGGAATTGTTGCCTCTCCACATGCTTTTCATAATGAATACACTTCTGGCGAGTTTGCTTGTATCGTCTGAGCTGTTTTGTATCCAGACAGTTTTTCATGGTTTTCTTCCATTTACTCGTCTTGCGGTTGTTGTATTTAATAATGTCTTCATATTGGGAAAGAAAACAGGGCAGCAGCTAGAAACGCAGAAGACATGATGCTTCTCCCAGGCGGGACCGAGCGTCACACTTTTCTGCAGAGAGCTGAAGCTCCTGTAGAGTATTTGCCTTTTGAAGAGTCTGTGAAAAGTTCCTTTGAGATAGTAAACTGGGTACTCAGTCTACCCCTGACTGAATGCTTTACAGTTTGTCAAAATTGATGTAAATTGGACTTTTTATCCTCAAGCATCCTATATTGGGCAGGGGGAGGGGGAGATATCAATGCAGAGCCCTGCTGTTATCTGTAATTTTGGCGTGCGTTAACCTGTTTTTTAAAGGTACAAGTTAAAATACGTAGCTGTGTAAGTAAGTGGATGTGTGAAATAGTATTGTGAACCCAACTTCTAGGCGTCAGCAGATGGGCAGCTGTCGTCACTGGCTTGGCTGCATGTAGGTGGCATTGAGAACAGTAGATTTAATTTTTTCTGAGCATCCAAATCTCCTGATAATTGGTAAACTTAATGTGTAGATAAGTGGCTTTTTTGAATTCCTGCTGACCTCAGCAGAGTCAGGCTTCATGGTTTGTAACTGCTTAAATATGGAAAATAGCACAGAAAGCAGGGACTTTGGTCTTCACTTGTCAGCTCTCTCCTGCTCTCCCACATCCTGTCTCTTGCAGAGACACCTGACACCTTCCCAGACTGTAGTTATTTTGCGCTGACAATTTTAATTTTTTTTTTCTAATTTCCAGTCTAAATGCAGCCATAGAAAGTGCGTGACGATTGTTCTTTCCCTCCTTGAGTGGTTGTTTGCTGGTGTCTGAAGGGTGGGTGTCAGGAGGATGGGGCCAAGCTGTTTTCAGTGGTGCCCAGTGACAGGACAAGGGGCAATGGGCACAAACTGAGGCACAGGAAGTTCCGTCTGAACATGAGGAAGAACTTCTTCCCTCTGAGGGTGACGGAGCACTGGAACAG
>Ga0181612_181755_pt1 | contig 19166 bp, 12 predicted proteins | sample HoacroProtozoa21_FD_119630 | JGI IMG/M metagenome (GOLD analysis project Ga0181612, IMG submission 119630) | Hoatzin crop microbial communities from Cojedes, Venezuel. Combined Assembly of Gp0051906, Gp0051904, Gp0051908 | reverse complement strand
TGGCACTTCGGGCTATGGTTTAGTAGGCATGGTGGTGTAGGGTGGATGGTTGGAGTTCACGATCTTAGAGGTCTTTTCCAACCTATGATTCTATGAAGCATGCAGGAAAAAATTAAAATATCTTTTGTAAGGCAATGATTTCATTCCGATTCCCAATGTAAACCAACTAAATTTTCCCATCCTGACCATAAATAACCTATACTGATCTTGCTCCGTATAAAACTGGTCTCTTAAACTGCCTGCCTCCTACAAAATTTTCTGCTGAGATCCTAACCGGCTAAACAGCATTGGAAGCACCACTGGTTGGAGGTAAGGAACTCCCAAATCAATCACAGATTATTCTTCTGTCAGGTGTGCTTGAAAACATTTCTTCTGCTGCGTGGTAACAGATAACGGTGTGCTATACAACCTTTACTTTGGATTTCTGAAAGCAAAGGACTAAAAACTGATACCAACATGACTTAAGGGAGTGTTTCAACATTTTAATTTGTGTTGTTTTACAAGTATAAAAGAAAACTTACGTATCAGATCTTGCATACTGTTATACATGTGAATAATCCTTACTGAGCAATCCAGGACTACTCAAGTGAGTACAGTTTTTAACAGTAGCCATATACTCTTTCATTGAGCACATTCATAGAGGAGTAAACCCACAGTAAACCCACAGTAAACTCGCAGCAAGAGATCAGTCATTCATACACATACATCCTTTGCAGCTAATACTATCCACTCAGTGCAGCCACTGGGTGTACTGGTAACAACAGTCTCGACTGTCATCCTGAGAAAAACTGCCTCTCCTAGCATTATAGCACACATGTGAAAAATAAGCTTGTCCTTTAAAACACCAGTCTAACAGAGCATCTGTGTCTCTGACTCCTTCTCATACCTTCTTTCTACCAGCAATGCCAGCACAGCTAGATCAAAACATGCACAGAGCAGCAATAGTCTTAGTTAACCTGCATGCCATGCGGTGGTGACATGAGGCACAGCAAAACCCTCATGTTGACGGAGTGTTTAAACTGCATTTGGTTAGTCTGCACAACTAAGGCAAAACTGTATGACAGTAATATAACCCACATGAGTTTTCCTCCCCGCCCCCCGCCCCAGTGATTTAAATATTCAGTTCCCTATGCATGCACTTCAGGAGATTAGTATAAAAATATGAAGTGATATGGCACACACTCTAAGAATGTGCATATACAGTAATCTTCATCATTGGTATATGAAGTGACATGGTACTCACTATGTATACGTACTGGACTCCTGCCTGCGTAACTCTCCTGCTGACGACTTCACTGCAGCACAAGCATTTCACTGGCTGAGGTTTGTGAAGCTTCTGCTGTTTCCAAAAGGCAAAATCACAACTGCACCGTCACTTACAGTGTCCAAAGTCTCGTCTAAGGATTTGAGAGCTCTCTCTTTAAATATGAAATACTTCTACATACGAAGCCACTTTTTTTTTTTTCCCCCAAAGACTAACATTTCAGACCTAGGTACATCTATAGATAGGCAACAACTATAATTCCTTGATTATTGATGAGTATCCAACTGTAAAGTCAGATACTCAGTTTTAGCTAAGAACACCGGAAAATTTGGCCCTGTGGGCTGAACGCTGCATGTTTGGCAGCAAGGGTTACATTCTCACTTGCTCCTTTAACTCACTACTGAAAAAACAAATAAACAAACCTGAAATACTCTTCCACATTTAGAAAAGTACAGAGAAGTACTATACTGTACTTCTACATACAGAAGTACAGAGAAATACTATAGTGTCTTCAAGGAGTCACTTCACTATTCTACGCTCCTCAGAGAGAGAAATTAGAACTGAGATGTTTGGTGCCTTCCCCAGATACATGGGGTACATTCCCACGGCAAGCTCAGGCCAAAAATACCCATTACCACCCACCAATAATTTAACATATCACACACAGACACATATTAAGCAAAATAAAATCATAACTCCATTATAAAACTGAAGTATGAAGACATTCATTTACAGTGCAGTAAAGAAAAAATAAAAACCAGCTTAGCTCTTTGCAGCACTGCATGTGACATATTTCATTATAAACGACCTCAGACCTGATATTGAGACACTTCTAATACGATGATGCTGATGTCATCCCTATTGAAGAACTTCACATCCTCCAGAATGATAGGATGGAGGCTAAGCTTAGGACACAAGCAGATGCTCTTGGTCATGAATTACTTGTTTCCACTAGCAGCCGACTGTGTAATACTCAAAAGAAATGCAAAGTGCTAAGCGAACAAAGTGCAAAAAGCTTTCACTTAATTTTTGAAAATACACTTGGTTTTGTGTTATTTCCACTAAATTCTTGTGTGTTTATCTGCTAAAGCTTTCTCAGCAACTTGCAAAATATAGAAAGACTTTTATTTGTGGTGATAAAGTGCATGGAAGAAAGTCAACAACTTCCATCTCATCTTTCAGATTTCAAGCCTGCGGTACTTCTGCGGTAAAGAAGTCTGAGGGTTTTGAACTAGTGCTATTAAACTAACCATAACACACCACAGCCTCAAAAAGGAGGACTCAGTGTCTTCTGCCCCTACCATAACAAGTCACTGAGCTGCCCTCTTGGTGTACTATCAACCCCCAACAATCAGGGTAGTGCTCATATCTTAACTTCAGCCATCTAAAAGGGAGATGGATAGTCAAAATTAATTATCAAGGCATCTGGTTAACACTGAGTAACAGGTCTCCAGAGAACGATTCATATCACATGCCTCAGAGGACATTTTAAGATGTGTTGAATTGCTCCCTGGACATGTGCTCTGGAGAGCACCTACATGACTAGTTCACACTATCTGCCCAGCTTCCAGGTATTTAAAGTTATATAAAGTGAACACCACCCTAATATCAGAACATCATAAACGAAACATTAGACAAATGATAATGTCAGAAAAATAAGCTATTCTAGAACATCACAATTAATATGTTAAATTTAGTTCCCTTGCTAACAAGCAGCAAGTATGAAGGGTAAAACACCACAATGCCAATAACCCTTCTGTCTGCTCTCAATAACAGTCACATTTCAGTACTAGTGCTGGCTAATTGGCTGTTTCTTGGCAACCTGGACTACAGTGCGTTGCGGAAGTCTAATTCTTATACCACAGAGAGAAGTATGATCTTATTACACTTATTAGAGTGTAAAAAAAGTCTGCAATTTGATCAAAGCAGACCACAGCTACAGTCAGTATCTAGTCAAGGCCTATGCTCCGTTTCCATGCTAGGGTGACATGCCATAATGACATCCTGTCTGAAATAAAATGCATTTCCTTCCATCCTCAGATTTCCTGAGTAAGATCAGCATCAGGCCAGTTTTAGAAGGATGTCTCCAATAATGATTTCAAAATAAGCACGTGATAATAAACCTATGTGCAAGAACCTCTGAAACAGAAGTCTACAAACAATGATTGCTCTCTGTACACAAACACACACAGATACACATACTCATACATTAACTTTTCCACAAAGGTAGGCTTGTCAGTCGTCATGCAGTGCTACACCTGCAAGAAAGAAATCCCAGCCACAAGACACAATGTCCAAGATACACAGTGTGCCCAGCCCATGATCTGCCACCTTCCAAAGGCATCTACTTGCTTGCAGTTGTACTAGGCATTGGAAGAAACACTTTGATGAGGATTCCCCTTTTGAGAATCTATTGTCTTGCTACTGCTCCATGCTTCATCAGTATTTTCAGAAGATTTCACCTCTGCCTTATCCATCAGTACGGTGGATTTTGGAGGCTTGCAAATAAAGCAGAGGAACTTGAAACAGGACAGTAAACCTTCGGAAATGCTGGATGAGAAAAGCTTTTTGCATGGGTGGCAGAACTGGTAGAACACCAACATGAAGAGGACAGCCATGCAGTAACCTATCAGGAGCTGCAAGACCAACAAGGGGGCGCAGACATACAGGTAGATATCAGTTTTATAGATGTACCACATGAGCAGGAGAAACGCATTCTCGATGAATCGCAGCATGTAATACACAGTCAGTCGGTACCAGTTCTGGGATTTGTTAATTAAGTCGGGATCATTGAGCTTCACCTGCACTGCCGACCAGCAGAACATGTTAATGCCAGCATACAAGAAGGTGAGAAGGCACAAGACGATGGTAGTGCCGACCCTGCTCAACGCCTTCTCTATGTTCTCGGGAAACGGCGACTTGCTTTGCCAGAAAAGAACCCACGGGTAGAAGAAAAAACCAAAGAAGTTCACAAGCACAACGGGGAGAGTCCAGATTTGAAGGACAGAACTGAAAAGAACCAGCACCGTAACTCGTGTAGCAATCTCAAAGCTTCTCCACATGAATATGCAGAGGTAGGCGGCTGGTTTCACGCTGACGTCATAATCATCATACTTAATCTTAATAGCCAGGATGTTGCAGCGTAAGGCGCCATATACAATTGACAGGAGAGAAAGGACCATAAAAATACCTACAAAGAGAAAACACAAATCAGGACCTTCAGCTTAGCAGAAGTTAAAGACATTGCCTCAGAGTAGTGCAGATGTAGCTGAATTCATGGCACTTCTGGGGATTCCCAGCAGGGTGTAACGCCAAAAAAGCCATTCCTTGTGTACACTTCTGGGTTCTTACTCTAACCCTGCCTCCTATTTTGGTCTCCATTTGTTACTTTTCCAAGAAGCTAGAAAGAAAAAAAGGCACTTAGTCACAGGTGTGTCTCCCTCCTCCCCCTGCCCAGGGCTGTTCATACCTGTACTGTCTTTGGTAATTCTACAGCTCAGTCCAAAGAGCATCCACGTTGCTCTCAGATTCTCACAGTACTCCACAAGGCACTGGGGTGTTACTCCCTCTCTGTGTAGACAAAGAGCTGCGAAACAGAAGCTGAAATATTGGAGTTACTTGTGCGTGCAAATACTGCAGTGCTTGTGAAGTTCTGTGTCGAAGCAAATTGTCTAAGCTCACAGAAGAGATCTGCGATGGAGCTCAAAATTGAAAGCCAAAGGAGTTCAAACTGAGAACGATCTGCGCTTTTTCCGCCTGCGTAGACAGAGATTTTCACACCTGTCTACACTGTTTTCCTATATATCTGTTTTCCTTATATACATATCTATACCATACATTTAAAAACAACACTCTTCTAAAAAATATCTTTAAATTCAGATCAACTTTCAGTATCTCCCATCTACCCAGAATCCCTCAAGTGAAGGTTTCATGGCATTTAAATTCTGCAGAAAGTGAAGGTGGAGGCCAGTTGTCACGTGGCTTCCCCTCCGGAAGCAGCAGCGAAAAAGCTTTCTGGCACTGCAGGAGGGAGTCTTGTCTTACTGCATTAAGCAGGTACAGATATATAAGAACCCTGGTTGCACAGAATAAGCATTCATAGAGAAGTACCTTGCTGCCCACAGTTTTGTTAGCATTTGCATACTTTCTTCACAATTTTTACCAACAGGCTAAACAGCTGATTTACAGGACTAATTTTAGGCACCCCCAATCAACACTTTTCATTTCAGTCTTAGCATTTTGTCCATGCAAGGAACACTTCAAATACAACTGAGTTAAGCACAGTAAAAATAATTCAGTTGTTTCTTTTAGCGTTTCAATGAAACTAACCAAGCTAACCAGTCATACTACAGGGCATTATATTGCTTCAGATAAAACAAAATAATCAGAGTTGGAAATTCTTGATTATGTCAATTACTTTTGCAGTGCTTAGCAACCAGTGCTTTCTGCAGTCTTCAATTAGTCTACGTGTCAATACCCTACAAATTAACTGGACTCCCTGCATTGGTATAGGTATATATCCATGACTATCAGGTTTTTTTCTAATTAAAGTTATTAATTTCTAAGCATCACTTTGAAAGAAACAAGTGTATTTTAGGATCTCTAACAACTTTCTAAAAGAATTTTCTCTGTCATTTTAGCTAACCTCTCTCCCACCTCCATCCTCAAACACCTCTGAATTACTTTGGAAAAGAATTAATTGATCCTTTAGATCTAGTTTTCTAATAGCACTCAGTAAGCTAAAAACATTTGCCATTTTATATGGTGATTTTGTACATACCAGTTTGGTGGTACATATATTCTCTGAAAATGGTTATGTATTTGCTTGTTTAACAGTTAAATTTTTAACAGGTGTTTTTAAAACATCTTTCTTAGTGCTGTACTTGATCTGAGAATTTTTAGATGTTATGTCTCAGAAAAACATTGGCTGAAAACAGAAGAGCAAGCGAGTGCAGTCAAGAATACTGCTTGATATCCCGTGGCTCTTAAAATCTTTCCCATAGTTTTGAGCCAGCTCTAGAACTGTGAAAGAAGAAATAACTTCCATCAGCCTCAAATGAAGCAAAAGAATATTATTAGAGTTAAAGAAACAAAAAATCAACCCACTGGGGACAGTGTTCTGCTGTCCTGGAACTCTGCTTGCTTTCTGCTTTGATACGCTGAGACATTCATCTTCTTACCCAACTTCATTGTATTAATCTCAAACTTGTCTTAAAAACTCAAGCCTTTGAAAGAGGCACATCTCCACTGACAGAAACCAGGTCATGCTGACTCTGGTTTAATACAGTAGTCCACTCCTGCTCCTTTCCCAAAGCTCAGTACTGCCACCAAACCTTCAGTTCAAACATCACTTTTAAGTGAGAAAGATGGTTTGAAGCAACCACAAAGGCAAATGTGAGAGGGTGACGTTATTGTTGCTTTTACTCATCCTGAGCAGGCAAAGAACTGAAAATTTAAAAGGCAAAGGATCTTCCCCTGGAACAGTCTCAAATCCCGTAGCAGTCCTCATAAAGGTGGCATTTCCCTTCTTCCTGCCTGCTCCCAGAAGGCTGTCCTTTTCTTACAAATCAGAGGTGCACACTCCCATCAGAGACTGCAAAAAGTTTCATTCAGGGAGGCACTATTTTACTTTGCTGGGGTTTTTTATTGCCTTAAGTCTTTTCAAGATCCTCAGAAATCGCTAAGAGAGTGAATTCTGCTCTAGATGACCTACATCACAAATACTTATTACTGAAATATTACATGAAGATGTAAGATTCTTACAGCTGAAGAATCTTAAGTTATCTACTATATATACTATAGTTTTCTATACTGATAATCAGAAACCTTGAAAAATAAGGGCACTTATTTTGTTACTTAGGGCAAGACACCTAGATACAATTTTTTTTTCCCTAAGATACAATTTCAACACTTAAAACCAACTATTAATACTCAAAAAGTACTCAGAGTATGTTATTCAAACACTACAGAAAAGTATTCTGCAGTCAGAGCTTAATGAGCTGAGGAGAAGCAACCGTGGAAGCATCTTAGGTTATCTGGCAAGACCACCTACAAAGTGCAGTTCATAAACAGTAGGAAAGTGACACTGCAAACACCAACAAGTTGCAAAAAATTATAGACCCAAAGCTTCTATTCTTGAAGATGGCACTGCTACAAATTTTCATTAAAAAAATGCACCTCTTGCAGCAGGATAATTTTATTTTCAAATGGCAGGAAATCTGCCTTTTGAGATTATTTGATCACTGTCAGCAACACTTGCAAAAGATAACCGCACAAAAACTTTAAACTTACAAAAAGATCGCTCTTAACGGAAGCGGATCTTCCACATCCGATACTGCACAGTGAGAACTGGCCCTTTCTCAAGGGTAAGAGGGCAGGTCCCACATCCCCCACCTCCAGCTAGCTGGTTTTGGAATTAACACTAACTCAGGTCTCTTTGGCACCACCTGGCCTTGTGCTTGTCCAGGTGGTGCTCCCCAGGTGAAGAGGGCTGGATAACTGCCCCACGGTGCGTGCGTGGGCCCAGGCCTGATGCCGGCGAGCTCTTTGAAGCGAGGTTATAGCTGGCTCTAAGGCAATGCGTGACACCGACAGATGCTGAAGCATTTAGTACCAGGCAAAGCCCCAATGTGCAAGAGAGACCTCAGAGTCCGTTCTGGGAGCGGCAACTACAAAGTCAGACTGGGCATTTTGTACAGTGACAAGTTAAGAACTTCTTCCTAGTTGCGTTTTAACTGAAGAAAGAGCTAAAATGTCCAGAACCAGGACTCAGATTTGGCTACTACAGGTGGGTTTCCAATGTTGCGTATCATCCAACAACATTTCTATCCATTTCATGCTAAATGGTCATTAAAGGTTTATGTCTTTCATCAGTAACCTAGAGGTTTTGTCCTGCTTCTGCAACTCTCTCTAGTTCTCTCAATCTTACATTCTTAGCAGAGAGTGGAATGACAATTTTGGAGAATGCCAGACACTAGCAAGAATCTGATCATCCAGAAGAAAACAACCAGAGCAATTAGCGAATGCCATGAAGTACACAAGAAAGATGCAGCATGGCTCTGGTTGACAAAGGGCTAGGCTAGGATGCGTGCTCTTTTCAGAACTGTTCAATATGGGAAGCAATAATGGGTTTCAAAGAGATCTGAAAGGGACAAACCATGCTATGTAGCATGATGGTAAACAGCATTAGGGTCACAGGTGATACTGACCTCATTACCACTGATCAAGCAGAATTTACACAGAATAACAGATAGGATAGTGTAGGAATCCAGAAAAACAAGAGACTGATGAGGAGACAAGACAAAAAAACGTGGAATCGAAATACAAGAAGAGAGTGATAATTACAACACAGACAAATGGAAAAGAGCATGTAGCTTGGAGGACCAGTGTCAAAGAACAGGCAAGCTGAAGACATCTGAAGTATGGAAGAAGAGTTGGACTGGCTGTTAAATTACTTCTGACGATGCTGCAAGATCAAAAGGTTGAAGTCGTGTCCCTACAATTGAGAATCCTTGTGTACACATTACAACCAACAAGCTGAAACTGTGCTATGCATCATTCCTGTTTACTCTAGAGGCTGAATAATACTGGCAGACAAAAGGTGTTACCGCAGAAATAAGCTGGGTAAAGAGACTGCAAAAAGCTTCAGTATTTCAGAAGGTAAAATAGACACAAAAGGAATACAGTTAGGACTCTGTTTTTCTGATAAATGAGCACTAATAGACATTTATATTGCTTCTAAATCACCGATTAAAGAAAAGAAAAAAAGGTGGTTTTTTTTTCTTTTCATTTCTGTATTTTAGAATTACACCTGCTATGGAGATGGCTTCTGGGAGGCATGAGAGGACTAATGCATTTGCTGGTGGGTTCACTGAACTCCCTGGTGAGCTAGCTTATCTCTGGTTGTTTAACTTCACCCACAGAAGGTCACTTACCAGTCTGTGATTCAGAATTTATCTCAGCAGCGAGTGATAAAAGTCAGAAATAATAGGGAGTTACAAATCATTATTAAATATGCAATTCTCTAATCATCTGGAACACAGCACTTCTCCTTGGCAATCGGGACCAGTAAGGTCAACACCAGTAATACACGAAATACAATAAAAAGGTGACCTTTCTCGAGCAAATGCCATCTGCAGCGAAGTGACTGGAAAGGTTGCTAACTGTGACGCTCAGCAAAGGATTCAGCTGCTTTGTTCACGTCCCATGTCACAGATGCCATGGTTATTCGAAGAGCCTACCTTAGCTGTGAAGTACTCAGGAACTGTCAGGAGCAATGCCTTTCAAGTAATTACTGCTATGACCTTAAACAAGTACTTTCGGATAAAGACCTTAACTTGTTGGAGTATCTTTACGTGCTCAGTCACTCTTTGGCATGCTAAAGTTTTCCATTCCCTGAGTCGAGGGGAGAACTTTGACGTTATTTTAAAGGCTCCTCCAAAAACCTTAGTCCCTTACCTTGGTAAGGTACACTGCCAACCAAGGCACCAGAACTGAGGAAAGCATTCAGATTCATGATGTGTCACCCTAGCCTCAGCCTCCCTAGCTGTGAAGGTGGCAAAGATCCCTGGCCTCTCAGGACCTCAGAGATACAACAACAGCTATCTTGTATTTCGGTTGAAACACACCTCCAGTTCACACAGGTGCCAAAGTCTTTTCTTACACTGAAAAGCTGGTTGTCCTACAACCAGCAGCAGCAGGTTCTTCATTTAGCAGCCAGCTAGCAAATCAAGACTTTTTTTTCAAAGAGAAGGAGCACATCACGGAGCAAGATGCAGAGTCTCACAGTAAGAGAGATGTGTCCTGCTACGTCCATGTGGTGCATCACTGCTTGGTGAAGGCTTAACAGCTTGGGTCCAAAGATGAGACGGCCACATTTGCCCACCAGCTCATTGAGTCCTGCCTTTTGATTCCAAATTCAGAGTCTGGCACAAGTGAAGACAGTTCACATCCTCAGTCCATATCTGAAACGCCATTCCTCAAAGTACACCTTCTTAATGCAGCATGGCAAAACATGCTCTGCACTGTACCCCAAGGAACTTTCCAGAAAGTTTAATCAAAAACCAAAATGGAACAGTGGTAAATTTTTTTTCCTCTTTATAAGAGCAGCTTAGTCCCTCCAGCTGCCTCCCTTTCATGCCATAATGGCCATTTATCAAATGAATGCAACCTAGGCATGCTACAGGAAGCATCATAGTTTAAAACATGATGGTATAGACAAACTTGAGAGCAACATCACCATCCAGAGCTGTCAGGGAGATGAAACCCATTGCAGTATGTTTGGTTCTTGCCCAGGGCAGCTACACCTGACTGCTGACCCTTCCCCCCTCCCTCCCACCAAAATACGAAGGCGATAACAACAGCTCTACCTACTTCTGGCAGCCGTGATCTCCTGCTGCAGGACGCAGATGTAGAGCTGGAGCGTGAGCTGGGGCGCTGAGCCAAGGAACGCCTGGATCACAGACGCCCTGCTGAACGCAGACCTGTGCGTACACAGCTTGCCTTCAGCCTGGCCCACTTCCTTCTCAACTTCTTCTGAGTACCCATCCTTGGGCATCTGCCTCTTCTTCGTGATGCTGACATAGGGCTCTTCAACTCTGCCAGCATGGAAGTAAATGTAAAAGACTTCCACGCACCTACAAGCAAATCAGTAAACAGAGTAACAGGAAAAAATGAAAGAAAAGCATAGGTGTTCCCACTCCTTAGTATTTTAAGCCATCACATACTAAGTCATTTGTTCCCAGAGCAAAGCCTGTATGTTTTCTCCTCTTGGTAAATCTGGAATATGACAGATTTCACCCTTTAACACATGACCTACATGCAACTGGAGGGCAAGAATCTGGCAGTGCCCTTTGGGCTACTTGTAGAGCTCAGACACACGAGGCGGTTTAGTTGTTTCCTATGAGCTGCCCTTGCTCTCTGCTGTCCTATTAAGTCCTTACACTACTCATCCGCTACAACGTTCATAGGTTCCCAACCCAGGACCCAAGCTAGAAGTGTTTCTTCAGATTCTCATGCCTTTCTCTTGGTGTTATCTCTACATCTGTGACATGGCAATAAAACCACTTCTCATACCTTTGCCTTAAACAAACAATCTCAAGACACTGGAAAGAAGCTCGGGATATGAGCAGGTGCACACACCTGAAACAGTTGGACTCTAGTCCTTGCTTTACCAAGCAATGGTCCCAAAACACAAGCCATAGCAGCGATAATGAGAACAAGCAGTTTAGAGCCTCACAACTCTGGATATTAACTTTTTTTTTAAAAAAGACATGGAAATAGGAGCTTTACTCCTTATGTCTGCTTACGTTTATTGCATTGTCTAAGGAATATTAAACAAAATCTTGCAAAAATATTCTAATTAAGAAGATGCAATGTTTCCAGTTGGTGCAGCTCTTCGTACTTTAAACACAGGTGAAGCAAACCCTCTTTTTTATGTAGGTCTAACTCACCACAGACTAACATCCAAAGAAGAGTGTGCCAGCACATACATTTCTATTCATAAATTACATATTGTTGTAATCCATGCTGCTTCTACCCATGCATAGAAAATAATCCACACATTTCGGAGGGACTGGCAGCAGCAAGTGCTGTAGCAATGAGGACAAATCAGCTCCGTGAATACTAAACAAGATAATACTGTCTCAGACACATTTACGAAAGGAAAGTTTCTGAAACTTTCTTCCAATGCCTACTTTTAGTTTGGCAAAAACTAAAGAAAAATTATTTCAAGAGAGTTGCTTGGCTATGAAGGTGTCAAGGGTGGGCTTGGGCATCAAGCAGGACCCATAACACAAAGGGGAACAGTCAACCTCATTGGGGAAGTAATAACAAGCAAGGATCTACTGATGTACAGATGAAGTCACAAGCTGAGGGGGAAGGCAGAGGAAAGAAACATTATTTCTGTCACTTTGTATAGAGTCCTAAAAATACAGGGCCTGTGGAGGAGTCCATGTACAGCAGAACCGTAAAGGATAAATGGCATTGACCACTGAAAAACAAAACACTCAAAAGCACAAACCCAGTGCAGACACAACCTGTTTTTTAGGCCTAACAGTGGTACAGGCTTCAGTAAGAAAACCTACTGTAGTGTGAGCAACAGGACTGGTGAGGGCTGGCTTTCAGCCCAGAGGGAAGCTTGGGGTAGAGAAACCCCCACTGTGAGGGTGACCTCTGGTAGCAGCTCTGGTCACATGCCCTCCCATGGCCTGACACGCATGGTATCTTCTTCTTGTGTAGGTACCATCCTCTGATGAGGACTGAGCTGTCTTCTTTCCTTCTGTAGTGCCTGCCGGGGGGCATCTCCTCCACCTGATTGCCTCTGTAGGTAATACTTGCTGGAATGCAGCATCTCCAAGTCTCTGACAGATCAGATTTCGCCAGTGAGTTTTTGTAATGCACAAATAAGGCTTATCTTTTATTCCAAAGTATCACACAATCGTGAAGCACAGACCTATGCTGATCTGAAACTTTGAATCCCCATTTCCTTCTCAGCTTGATTTTTTTCAACAATTGCCAAGTCAAACACAGCCTCTTAGAGGAAAGCTCACAGATAGAACTGTAAAGCAGCACTGATACAAATTCAAATAAAAGTACACTGATACTTGTTTTAACAAACTTGATTTCATTTTTTCCCCCCTAACTAGGCCACTAGCAAGTTTCACCTCTCTAGATGGAGAGCAGTTTTAGGATCCTGTAGTAGTATCCTTGATTCACTAGGCTTCAGCTACTATTATCACTAAAGCTATTTGAAGCACCTGGTGCACTGGAGGCTCCATTCACAGTGGTTCCTTTCTATTTTCCCCTTGTTAATCTTTTCAGTTCCTGCCAGTCTTGCTCCATGCAAAAGAATCCACACAGCCAAAAATAAAGTGTGAAAAATTAATAAAGCACAACAGCTTAGGAAGCCAACAGAGATTCTAAAATCAACAAACTGATTTTATTCCGGAAAAAAAATCCCAGAACATTTTTGTCTCATTTAGCATTCACAGCCATCTATTCATCCTGAGCTGAGGGCAAGTCTGAAGGTATTACGGAAAACGAGATCTCAGCATCAGCCTCTGAACTCTTGCCATGTGCGATCAGAAGCAGATATAGTCTGGGAACCCATCTAACAAATACGCAGTAATCCCATAAAAGAGATGATAAGATTCATAAGACTACTGACTACAGCAAGTATTACAATCAACAAAATGCTGGGTTTTGGAGCAAACATTTGACTTGTATTTATTAGCTAGGTATTAAGCAGCAGTATGTTGTTTGTGATGGGAAATTTTACATTTGTATCAAAAAGCAAACACAACACAAAATGAATGGTCTGATGTGCAAACCTTAGGGCCAAAGGGGACTTTTGCCAGTACAACAGAGTAAGAACAACAGTATGTGCAAGGACTCCGATTACAGCAGTAATGATGCCCATTTTCTTCCGAGCCCTGCCCATCCCGTGCAAGAGCGTCTCTGGAGGTCATGCCTTCTGGGGCCAATAACAAATGTTCTCAAGACTCTAGCTGATGCCACTGCCCAAGCAACTGCTTCGAACAGGAGCAGACTGGCAGCTGATACACAAGAAGGAAAAAGCACCAATCTAAATGTTTAAGTAATAAAGTGTAAGAGGGGCTAAGGCACTTGAAGAACCATCCAAGCGAGAAGGATTTAGAACAGTGATGAAGAATCAATTCAGATCACGTACCTGTGCCATATTACGACTTTGTCTATGAAGTGCATTCATAAAGGTTGTCTTAAAATGACCTGGCTTGTTCTTTTTTAGTATGAAACACAACTAAAATACAAGGCAAGAAGGCAATTGCTTCAAGCCAGTTTTCTCCACAGTTACAAACTCTGCTACGGAACAGGCAATTCCCAAGAAGCCCCAGTTGCTCATTGCTGCTCTGGAGGAACAGGAGTGGGAGCTCTCAACTGCTGCATAATCCATCTCCTGCAATGCAGTGACGTTTAGGGCCCTTTCAACAGATCCTCACAGAGCATCAACATCAGAAGGCATGCAGCTGGCCAGTTTCACTGCACGTAAAGCGGTGACAGTTGCAGTACGGGCTCTGAAGGAACTAAAATTACTTTGAAGAAAACAATGTCAGATCTACTGTCTACAGTGAAAGTTAAAAGGTAAGAAAAAGATGGTGCTGCTTCCTCCCTTGTTGCCAAATCTTGGCAGAGAGGAGAGCTAAACTTTTTCAAAGATTCTGGCAGTGCCTACAAAGAGTGATTCAGCAGCAACACATTTGTCTTCTGCACAGTCAGTGGGAGGAATAATCCTGCCCTTATAGGCCTGCTGAGAGCAAGCACCTCATCCCCTCTTTTAATCATGGATGTGCGGGATTTAAATACAGGCAAAATAATGTGGTGTGAGGACGGAGCAGGCAATGAAAACAGAGAACTTTCCACAGCCAACAAGCACTCCAAGAGCAAAAGTGTATTCGAGAGACCTATCCACATGCACTCACTGCAAATGTACAAGTGGATCTCTCTAACAACTCAATTTTTAGTAATTCCTTTTCTTTAGAGAAGTGTGCAAAAAACTTATCACTCCTGCGGATTTACTTACCTGTGTCAGACAAAGATTTGTTCCTCACTCATTGTTCTACCTTCCATCTGCACTGACTTTCTGTTCATCGCATCTTGGACACCTAACACATCTGCTCAAGAATAAAGAAAAAAAAAAAAAAGCCTGAAGAAAGTTTAGGCATACTCTTCCCAACTGGAAAAGACGTAGATGCATGAACAGTTTTAAAGTTTAGAGCTAGCAAAATCTCCTGCAAGAGGGTCTGCCAATGGAAGTCCTACAAGGAAGAGAGTTTTTTAGACCTGTGCCATTCTGAACTATAAAGCAGGTCCCTTGGAAAGAGAGACTACCCATGAGACAGTGTTTCCGCACAATGTGACTGAAGAGTTATCTGCACTGGTATAGCTTATTAGATTTCAAACTGCAGAATTAGGTGCCCAAAACATTAGTGACTCCTATAATTTCAGCCTATAGGTGTTTTGTTTTGGGGTGGTGGTTCTTTTTGGTATTGTTTTTACTTCCTGCAGCTCACAGAATCTAACTTTGGCTGTAACAGCAGCTCCTCTGGCAGTTTGATGCAAACTTCCTACTGCATCTGCTTTGCTGCTGTCTACACCAGTACACAGAGACACGTAATTGTTTCTCCTTATGCACTGAGAAACAAAGCCTGATCCCATTTTTTTTAAAAAAAGTCTATTGTTTATATCCTTGTCCTATTAAAATCTGAGGAAAACAGTCATTAGTGTTCTATATATGGGCCTGTTACACTGGCTTTCCACTTTTGTCACAAGAGAAGTTAATCACTGTGCAGACAGAACCATCTCCTAATTCCACACTCCTCATAAGGAAGAACCTGTGGACCCACATAGGGCTAACATAGCACTAGGGACGGTAGTTTCAGAGATGCCAGCAGTCACTTAGCTTTCCTCTCCATGAAGCTGGTATCAGAAGGAAGCACTGCCAAGTTCCCACCAGTCTCTTCTGGATATGCCACTTCAGTACTGTCTTCAGTAAATCAGACAGTAAGGAACCACCGCATCCAGCAGACGTATGGTACAATACCAGCCACACCCCCTGCTCCTGGCTGTAAGCTCTGATTCTTTAAGTCAGTCTGTTGGAAATCTGGACTGCTCACTTCAGCTCCTGACCTACTCATTGCTTGCAGAATAGGAACGGGCAAGCAAGTTAACAGCGATTTCTCTGGCACCCTTCATGAAAGGCTGTTTGCATCTTGAACAAATCCCTAAGTGCAGAGCAGTACACTAGTAAAAATACATTCAGTTATTATTTGTTGGAATTGTAGCAGCACCTAAAACCTCAAGACAATGGCAGTGCTACAGGTGCCATCCAAATGAAACTGGGAACAGAGAGACACTCCTTGGCTCAGGAGCAGCCAATAATGCATCAAAAAGCTAGTCGTGGTCTTCTCTGAAGAAGAGTGTATTAGATCTCTCAATGACACTGGCTACCATTTTAAGTCAATTTTTTTTGCATAATAAATTACTTTATGTGGTAAAAAAAATGTCCTTTTACAAAAAAAACCAGAAAGTATCAAAATATATTTTCTAAGCTTCCAGACAAATCAGAGCGCTCACAAGGAGTGGCACCGACCTGAAATGCTGCAGGAGTCCCCCACAGTGCCCAGAAAGCTGCAGTCACTTTGTTCCAGCCAAGTCTCTGCACGGTCTCCGGCATGCCTATATCCTGGGGATCAGAGCCAGGCCACTAAGGCAGGCAGGATTTTTACTCTATAAATTGCTCCAAATTTATAGAGAAACTCTTAGGGAGTGGGAGAAGGGATTAGAAGAGGGTGCATTAACAGTACTCTCCCAGAACAGCCAGTCCTCTCCAGGAAGAGGGATGCTTCCTAATTCTAGTGCTTCCAGTGGCAGCAGCAGGACAGCAAGTCCCTCCCGAACAGGTGGAGTGTGGGTGTTTGGGGAAGGTTGGTGGTACGCAAGGAGGTTTTATAAGAGAATGTACTTCTTTCCCTGTCACACGGAGGATTCAAAATAGGCTGGATCATTTGGCTTGCAAAGCTAAACACCCTCCTTCCCTGTCAAGATATTTCCACACCATTCCCCAAAATTTAAACCTAACTTTCTAAGGGAAAAAAGAAGGGGAGAAAAATGACTAGCTTTTAAGATCGTGAAGAAAACTCACACAATGTACTTGGGCTGTCTGTAAACCAGCACACTGATATTTGAGTATTTGAGTCTGAACAGAGAAATCCCAACTACCCTGTACTACGACACGAGCCCAAGAGAGATGGTTACAAAGCTAGTGTCAGCTTTTTCAAAGCCAGTCGAAGCAGCCTGCCCTCTGTCAAAGCGTGCCCTCTCGCACAGCCCACAGGCCCTTTAACATCTCATTCCGATGCCGCAAGTCAAGAGAGCCTGCGGTGACTCTGCTGTCCCTGTGTCCTGTTTGACCTAATTTGTCCCAGCACTCCCTAAAAGGCCCTGGGCTGTGCCAGTGAGAGGTAAGAGAGACCAAACATAGGGCGTGGACTAAGGCTTCACACTGAGGAAGCAGATGACCAACAGCATCAGGACTCTCTGGTGCAAAGTAGCAGGGCTTTGCCTAAAAGGATGGGACAAAATGGCTCCAGGGACAATGGTCCTTTTCAGCCTACAAGAGTTAAAGCCACAGTGAAGTGATGACACAGCCAAATAGCATTTCAACTTCTAGCTATCACCTCTGACTTGTGTGTGTTCCAGTCCACACAGGACAGAAAGCCTCTTGTACAAAGTAGCGACAGGGAAAGTACTTCACATGCTGAAAACACTTCAACTTCTACAGTGCACATCCACATTTGATGGGAAGCGATCGGTTTTCCTCTTCTGACAGATGCAGCAATGTTTAGTGGCAGTGGACAGGAAGGCAAAACATATAAAAAAAAAGACCTTTAATGTCTATCAGACCCATCACTTTGTCTTCCCACTCTTCCGTACTGTATCCTACAAACTGACACATTTCCCCGAATCTAGAGAGAGGTTATTTTCTATGAAGCTCTTCCTCTTGTTTTGTAGAGTCCTTCCAGCCTTTAGCAGGAAACAAGCTTTTCAGGTGGCATGAATGCACTACCCTCTTTTTATTAGTAATTATAATTCCAGTTGTCCTGGGTCTAGAGAGAGGTTAACACACGCCTTATACTGCCTAAATGATGCTATGGGGACTGTGATACAGGCACGGGGTAATGCTTCCAGAAGATCTCCAAACCTCCTGGAAACACTAAGTTAGTAAATCTTTGAGCAAGGCAGCAGTGCAGAGCTGGTGGCACACGCATGCACCGCAGCGTCATGGAGCGGAGAGGGCTTCCATATGCCTGATAGTTTTAGAGTGGCTACTGCGTCTGGGAGCTCGCCAACAGAGCAGAAAACATGTTCTGCGCAAGATGAGACTCCTGTTGTAAAAAGATAAGCTTGATGTTGAGAAAGAAAGAGAAAGTGAAATCCTGCCTGGTGATTAAGGTTAAAGCAGAAGTCTATGTCTCTTCCAGAGAATTAGAAAGAAAATCCTATAATTTGTTGCTGTTGCTTACATCCTTTGTTTGCTTCTGCCCATCTTGCAGCTCGACATGACATTCTTTCCTTGTCTGACCACAAGAAATTGATTTAGAATGACAGAAGTCATGAACATCATTTTTATTTCGATAGTTGCTTTCTCTTTGGTTCCACTCTTACTTTCCAAAGAATGTGGAAGCGTTTAGTTCTTAGCTTTTAAGGGATCAGAGCTCTTCAAGAACCTGTTAAGCAGCAATTTCAATCTCTTTAAAATAGTAACAAAAAACACCCCCAGCCATGGTTATAGAGGAATTCAATGTTTTTGCAAAGTGTAAGATGCTCTGTAACATCCAGACTCCTCATCCTTATTAGTTTGAGCGTAACAAATATCCCTTTTCCACACCATCCAGGAATTTCAAAATGTTGGGGATACTTCTCCTACCCTCTACTACAGAGATACTACATTTATTTTCCTTTTGTTTTTTAAAAATAGATTTGAACGTAAACTCAAACTGAAAGCCCCCAGCAAATGCTTTGCCACCGGGTTGCACCACCTCTGTAACTTTTTTCTGTCTGTTTTTTTTTTTTCCCCCACCCTAAGGACATTTTCAGTCAGAATTTGAACCAAAGCCGAAAAATCTCCAAAGCCCTTTGGGGCGAGAAGCTGACTTTCAGAAGGCAGAGGCAGACTAAAGCGTTGTTAGAACTTCCAGGACGCAGAGAGGGGACGGGTACCCAACCCAGCAAGCTCTCCTGTCTCTCCTGGAAGCCACCTCAGGGTAAAGCGTTACAGATAAGCCAGCAGCGAAGGGACACAGCCGTTCCCCCCCCAAAAAAAAGGCACCCGGGCAGACAGCCAGCACAGGTACCGCCACCAGCA
>Ga0181612_110925_pt1 | contig 19166 bp, 10 predicted proteins | sample HoacroProtozoa21_FD_119630 | JGI IMG/M metagenome (GOLD analysis project Ga0181612, IMG submission 119630) | Hoatzin crop microbial communities from Cojedes, Venezuel. Combined Assembly of Gp0051906, Gp0051904, Gp0051908 | reverse complement strand
TCTTTTCTTTTCTTTTCTTTTCTTTTCTTTTCTTTTCTTTTCTTTTCTTTTCTTTTCTTTTCTTTTCTTTTCTTTTCCTTTCCTTTCCTTTCCTTTCCTTTCCTTTCCTTTCCTTTCCTTTCCTCAGAAAATAAATATGTAGAATAATGAAGGGATTGTTTTTGTCGGCTTACCAAACTTTGCCTCACCAAAATATAAATTAAGACACAGAAGGAGAGAAACAGTGAAAACAAAGAGTAAAATGACAAGAGGAAGAAGCGACAACTTCCCAAAAAGTTAAAGATATTGTTTTAGAGTAATACTAACAAGCCCAAATTCTTTTCAGATTTCTTCCAAATACTTAATACTCAATTTGTTCATACATTTCCCATTTGATCTAATATTTTGTGTAGGCACTAGTGCAAAAGTCAGTCTCTGCTTGAACATTTCCCACTGGTTCACGTAAGGTGTAATTCCCCACACTCATATTAATGGGCAGAAATTCTTTTTCTTCCACTCGATCCCCAGGCAGACAAACATTGCTCTTCTGCTTAGTCAAGTTCATTACAGAAATCTTTGCTTATATGCAGCAAAACATAGTTTTTCTCCTTTGTAATTTAGCTAATTTGTTGCTCCTCCTCAATAACAAGATACACATGCAAATCAATACGCTATCTCTCCTCTCCAACTGCTTTTTTACAGAATAAGCATGACCTTTTTGTGAGTGTAAAAGGATTGAAAGGGGAAGGAATTCTGTAAGTTAAATGTCCTACTTTCTCCCATTGGGTACTTCAATTTTATAGATACTAGGTTTTATAATTAATAGTGAATATTATGAGGACTCTGCAATAATAGTGGCTTTCAATAGTGATATTTAGCAGGTTCTTTCTCTGGTTGGCTCTCCCTCTGTGTCTTTATATTTGGTGCCTAAGTGCGTGCAAGGAAATAATTACTTTCTGTTAGATGTTTAATCACAAACGTTGCAAGGAAATTTGCTGTTTTCCAAACAGAGCAGAACTAACTTCATTACCACATTGACACGCTAGATAGACTTGTCAGGTCTAAAGCCCCATCTTCTTAAAAGTCCCTAGCCTATATTCCCTTTGGAAAAGATTATTTTTCAAATAATACAATAGCCTCATTTACTATTTCCATCTTTCCTCGAGTCTTTTTTGCTGAATGTGACAGGTTATGGGAAACAAGGTAAGTCGCACAGAAATACAGTTGGTGCCTGCAGTGAAAGGGTTCTTACACATAGTGGCTCTGGTTTCTTTGTGGTTGGATCCTCAGCCTCCTTTGAAGTCAGCACTGAGGTACAAAGCGGATCTGGAGCTCTGTCCAGGGAGGGACAGCAGTTTTGCTTCTCTGCAGAGCTGCCTTACCTCAGCGTCAGGGAAGTTGATAGGAGCTGCAGGAGTGCAGAACTGCTGAAAATGCAGCACATCTGGCAACTTTTTAGCAGGCTTCTTACAACAACATCAAAGTTGTTGGGGTACTAGAGACAGTGCTGAGGAAGAGCAATTACATACTGAGTCAGCTGTAGCATCAGAGTTCTCAAACATCTGGACTGTCTACATCTCTGGCTAAGTATTTCAAGCGTTTCCCAGCTCCTGCTTCTGTTTACTGATCATTAGGTGTCGCTATATAAGGTTTCACCTTGGTGTTCAGTCACACAAGTATCTAACTGAAGAAGAAAATTAATTTTCTCCTTACAAGGAAGACTTCTAATGAGTTATTAGTCTTGGGTATAAAGTCAATTGCTTTAAACACAAGAGCAATATTCATCTTCTTAGACTTGCTGACGATCTAAGTTCAGTTTCCACAGACTCTATTATCTCAACAAGTAATTTGGTCTTGCCATACTGCCTCTCCACTCCCAAACAAGGCAATATTAACACACCTGGTGTGTGTTACAATTCTGCATGCTCAGGGGCAGAATCTCTATGTCAATAAACATGCATAGAGTGTTTAGCACAAAAGGTCGTTTGGGTCAAGGTCTTCAGCACTTACTGCAATATGTCATATACATACTGTAATTTACATGAAGAAATTACAAACCCGGTATTTAGAGAGTTTGTTTCATTTGTTTCTATCTTCTGACAGACTGGAGAAAGACTTAGAAAAATGGAAGTGTGTTTTAAGATACAGGATACGCGGGTGGTGTAATGACTGGTGCCACACGGGAGCTGCTCCATTATGATTAGCAGGCTAGGTTTCCCCTGTAGCCAAAGGATATGTGCAGCACACCACAGGCCCAAATATCAAGCTGAATGTACAGCACAGCACAAGGTTAACTTGTATCTCAGGTTAACTGTTCCATAGATCACTAACTCATCAATATGCACTGGTGTTCTAGTTAGGATAACTGCAGAAGTATGTGTGCATATGAACCCTAATGAGACCTTATGTACATCCCAAGTTGTCTGCAAGAATGCACTTGGAAAGAATGAATGCCAGAAAAACTAATCGATCAAATCAAAGAGTGAAAATGAAATAAGGCAAGTAAGGAAAGCTAGTTTTCATCTTCTTTATATGTAAAGTTTTCAGATTAGGAAGACTGCTGTTTAAAAGCAATGAATTGCTGCTGTAAGTGTGGTTTTAACTGAAGTTGTAATACACTGTGAAGAAAGCAAAAGTTTGTGTAACACGTGCTCATATACCTGTTTCAAGTCACTTCTTGCTCAGCTTCCCTTCTGCTGCTTACAGCATTGTGTAGCACTTTCTGGCACATATGGTGTCTTCAACGGAAAGGTGTTGTCACCTGACTGTAATTGTACAGATTTCACCTGCAGGAATTCAGCCCTACAGCTATATTCAGAACATGAAAAATGTGTGAATTAAAAAGATGAATTTGCTTTTTTTGTTTGTAATAACCAAGCACATATATAATTTTCTTTTTTCTAAAGCAAAGATTATCTGAGCCTCCCATATATCATTCATAAAGACAGCAAATTGTAGAAAGGACAGTGCTGCATATGTGATTTTTTGCTTCCTTCTGGTTCTTTATTCCTGGTTTAGCAGAAAAAACTTATTTTTGTATGACCTATAAATACTACTATTGAAATAGTTTATCAAAAACAGAGAGAGATTTGTTTTCTCTCTGTGCAGAATTCACCACATATTTATGTTATGTGAAGTAACAATTTTATACTGTAAAAACATTTGCAAGATGTAATGCTGCCATTGGCTCCTACAGAAGCCTCTAAAGTTTTATGTAAGCCACTCTCAGATTTCACATGTGTTATGCATACAAGACAGCACCTGAAGCTGGTTGAGAAGATCTGTTGAAGAATGAGGGCAACAGAGCTATCTACCCCATTGCAGAGTTATCTTCTGTGACTCTTCTCAGGACGTATTTCTGGAACACTTTCTTTGTGACCATGTTTCCTTTTTAACTTTGATTCTACTGAACATTTGTTTTTCTCATGGCTTTCCCTGTGGCACTGGGCAACAAGAATTAAGTAACATCAATCTATCTTTGCACAGCTGCAATTGTCAATGAATTGCCAAGTAATACCTTTCAGACTGCCTTGGCAGTAATACCCCCTTACAGGCAGTTCACTTCTCATTATTAGTATTATCCAATAACAATAGTACTTAAAGGTCTCTATTTAGATTGGGTCCTAATTGTACCAGGCATGTTCTCTGATTAAACCGTTTTTATGAGTACATAAACTGTTCTGACTGATGTTGTTGATCCAGGACAAAAGATTCTGACCCTCAGCCTTTGCCGCAACTCCTTCTCTTTTGCCCCCTCCTCTTTGCTCTTTTAAGTATTTATCTTATCATTCCCTCAGTTCTGTAAAATTATTCTAGTTTAAAACAAACAAACAAATGTTCTCAAGTATGAAAAGAAACACACTATGTAATAATACTGCCTCATCATTCAGTTGGGGAACTGACGGAGACATCAAGTGACTTGCCAGAGGAAAAGGAGGAAGGATGCAGGAAGAAAATTTAGTTCCTGTGAGTCACAGTTCAGCATCTTAAATAGAAACCTTCTTTGTTCTGACTTCACCTTACCTCTGAGCATTGCCCAATCTCTTTATGCTCAAACTTCGCTTTTCTAGACTGTATCTCTTCGGATTTCAAAGGGTGACTTGTCACACAAGACAGGCACGAAGGAGATTAAGGGGTTGTTCCATCCTTTTCATCTCTGGAATTTTTCTCCACTACCACTGCTACAAGCTACAGTGAAAATGATGTCCTGGAGTCACAGCTTTCCCTTCACAGTTTAAGATTTTTTTTCCCTGTATCATTGTATTATATATTTATTCAAAGTACTGTTTGTTTGCTAGCTCCTGTCTGGCAAGTTTCATCTACCTGCTTTGTGCATAAATGTTAAGGATAATTCCGAAGGCTCAGCGTGACTACTAGCTGGCCAGCTGCCATGTTAAATCTTTAGGATTTAACTTTCCATCCACAAAATAGCATGTATTTCTTTATTTGTATTTAAAAAATCCCTGTGCCTATTGTCTCTAGATGCACAAACAAAATGTTTTAGCCAAATGTAAATGTGCGCTGTCTGAATTAATGTCCTCTAATGAAAGCCCTTCTTAAGCAATGTCTACTAACATACTAAGTCCTCCTACATCTTTACATTCCTCCATGCTCTTTCTCAAAGTCTGGAGGAAATATATACTCTTCAATGTGACGCATAGGTGAAAAAACTTAGAAGCTGGCAGTTGAGTAGGGAAGTACTGCACATTGCCCATTTTGGGTCAAATTAGCACAAACTGCAATTTTTTTGTCTCCTTTGCCTGAGGCAGTGAGTTCTCCGTTGGGTTTTTAGTACATGCAGTTATCTACTATAAAATATATTCACAGTTAACAATCTAATTTATAAAAAGCCATGCTCAGAACCTAAAATTTATTTGATTTCTAAAAAACCACATGACCTTATATATTAATGCACAGAAGGGGTGTTGTGTTTTAACCCTTGTAGGCAGCTCAGCACCACACAGCTACTTGCTCACTTTCCCTCCAGCAGGATTAGGGGTAGAATCAGAAAGGTAGAAGTGGGAAAATTTGTACATTGAGAGGGAGAAGGCATGGCCAAAGGGCCAGGACACTGCTGTGCTCTGAGAGCTTCCAGCCTGCCCAAGCATGACGTAGTGTGGATATCACAATCCCATGGTTCCCAACTGCCTGCTCCCACTGGGTGGCCGTGGCTTGCAAGATGTTTTGATAAAAAGTATCAGAAGGTGTTATTAAGAAAATTAAGAGCTTTAGGGTAAAGTGCCTTCATTAGAAATTTGTTAAGGGTTAAACAGTGAGCAGAAATAGACCATTTTTCAAAACAACTAATTATTAACCAAGAGTGGTGAAAAGCACCATGCTACAACTGATACTTTTGGTATATTTACTGAATGAATGTTCAGCGAACTGTTATGAACAGTGAAGTGACCCAATTTTTAGATGACATAGCATTCTGTAGTATCATGAAAACTAAGACATTTAAAAGGCACCTAGGCTGATGATGTAAGGATAGGTACATTTTTGATAGATAAATATTGCATGTTGGAGCAATTCCAGCTGAATTGTACACCAGATTCTTAGATAACCATAACCATTTAGGAGGCAATCATGGAAATCATGGTGGATAAATCAAGAAAACAACAATCTCCATACCATTAGCAGCAGCAGGGAGAATTCATACTGGATAAAAAAAAAATGATAGGGCGAACAAACACCTAGGGGGCATTCTTGCAGCAGAGCTCCTCTACTCCTCTCTCCTTGCCTCTCCCGCCCATCTCCTGCTCCTATCCATGGCAATTCACCTTCTTGTTTTTTCCTCAGCTTGAGCCTGTGGTAGTGTATCCTTTTCTCTTGACTGGCGGCATATTTCATCTGTGCTTCTACTGTGGCTATTTTAAAGCTAAGGAGCAGCCTAAAATAGCTGTACACAGCACTGACTAGCATTGCTATTCTCACACTAGTCCCATCCTCACATAATCCAATACCAGAACAAGCAAAGTGAGCTGTATACGGCTGTCTACCCTATTCTCCAGTGGAGATCTGTGGCACCTTCAGAGCATCCATATGTTGGAATAATTAATGAGGTTTCCCAGTCCAGCTCATCAACCCTCAAAGTTTCTTCAGTGTGTCTGTCAGCAGTTCTTTTGCTTTGCTAATGAGTGTCCTTTCTGGGGCAGAGCCCATAGGTTCCATTAACTCAGCACACTTTCATACCAAATCCTTAATATGGTGTGTTATGGCTCTCTCAGCACTCAACTGCACTGCTCCTGTTTGACATGACTTGTAACAGGCTGTGCGCATCCTTGAACCTAACGTCTCATTCTTCATTCTCAATGGCTGAAGTACACCACTGACACCAAAGATACTGTTTTTGTCACAGTCTGTAGTACTGTGGAAAAGGAAAGGAGAAGGAAAAGCAGGCATTCATGAGATGGAGACTGGGCAATACAGGAGGATTTTATTCAACTGAAATATATCTTTTTGTCTGAGTGAATTTAGGTGAACTGTGTTAATACCAAGCTTTTTTCCTCCCTCTCTTGTCTTCCGCGTATTGGCAATATATCTCCCTGTTGTCTGAAACCGGTTAGCAGGTGTATGGCATTGCAGAACCAGCAACATGACTTTTCAAAGGATCTTCACTGTCTCTGCCGATTCTCCTTCACTACTGTTACATAATCCCCTCCTTCTGGATGAGTTATTCTTCCATTTTGTGCTGTTCTAGCATGAAATTACAAAGCCCCATGCTGCAAATTAGATTTCTGTAGAGATATCAGTTGTACCAAGAGAGGCAATTCCAAGTGGCCTCAAAAAGCTGTCCTTTTTAAATGTATCTTGAGTGGGAGCATCCACTAATCTTGTAGGAAAACATGGGAAGAAAGGGCAAACAAGAATGTGGTATGTTTTGCATTGTAAAGTTTGTGCTTCTTAGCCTCACTTTCAGTGTGGGAATTCCTTATTGTTTTTAATAAGTTCTGGACATGCAGAAGCTCTGCATATAGAGCAACTCACTTATGTTAAAATATCTTTGAAGACACACCTCACTAAGAAGCAAAAAGGGAAGAGAGAAGGAGATTCAGAAACGTGCAATGAATTTCTATGGAAGGATGTCATGGCTTAACCCGGCAGCCAGCAATTAGGACCCAACAGCCACTCGCTCACTCCTCCCCTCCCCCACAGTGGGATGGGGAAAAGAAATGGACAAAAGGTAAAATTTGTGTGTTGCAATAAAGACAGATTAATAAGACAATGAAGTAAATACTAATACTAATAATGACAGTAATAATGATAATAATGAATACGCAAAACAAACTATATACAATACAATTTTTCTCACCACCCAATGACCAATTCACAGCCAGTCCCCAAGCAGTGATCACAGAGCCCAGAAATGGCGGATTTTGCAATTTTGTGAAAGTCATGGAGAAGGCTGAACTCCAGAAAAGTTCAGTCTCGTGGTCAAGAGAGGATCTGAACACACGGAAACACAAAAAAAATAGATTTCTGCCCCCTAGCCAACCCCCATTAATAAACTAAGCATCATGTCTACGGTATGGAACATTTCCATTGTCCAGCTTGTGCTACCTGTCTGGCTATGCTCCTTCCCAACTCCTGCACATCTGCTCCTTAGCTGAACACGAGAAACTGGAAAAAAGCCTATTATTTCTTAGCAACAACTGAAGACATCAGTATTATCAACATTCTTCTCGTACTAAATCTAAAACACAGCAGCTACTAGGAGGGAGATTAACTCTATCCCTTCCAAAACCAGGTCTGGTTGTAGATATTTCCTATCTACCCTCTGGCCTCTCAAGCCTGATATATCGATTTCATCTTTGACTGGTCCTGCGCTTCGATCTGTGTACATGAATCCTGCTGATTTATTTCACCTTGACATCTCAAGATCTGACATTTCTTCCTTTCTCACACTTGCAAACTCACAGCTAAACCTTCATCATCCTGCATCTTCAGTGGTGTGATTTCCTTCCTAGACTTGATAGCTGTGACCTCTCTCTCTGACTCAAAAAGGTGTTGCTAGAATTAGCTTTCTGGATTGCTGCTCTGTGTCATCTTCTTCTATTGCTCCTTCTCTTTTAACTACTTGCCTACAAATTTATTGTCAAGTATTCATAGCCCTGCAAAAGTACTTATACTTGATTTCTGTTCAAATCTTTAACATTTCCGTTAAAAGGTGGACACATTTCTGTCAGTGATGCTCCATTCTTATGACCAATTCTCTATGTTCTAAAAAGCATGTTTGAAATTTCTCTGACTACACAAAAGCAACGTTGTCCATCTACCATGTCACAAGTTTATCCTTTCGTATGTCCAAATGTGATGCTGGTTTTATCATTATCCTACCGTACTGCAAGCTAGTAATGACTAGGTGGAAGATAAGGTCAATTAAACATTTTAGCAGTCGTTTCTGCCTCTCTACCTACAAATAAGCGTCAAATACCATTCATCTATCATATCATTAAAACAAGGTCATTTAGCATGTTCGTACAGTTCCCTATGGAACACAGCTCAAGATAATTTGGCCTTCATTCTCATCAGAGTATTTTCGGAAAAGCTGGGTTTGAGCATTTTGTAGATATCTCCATTTGGAGTGCAGTGAACTCTTATTTGCATCTGTTATCAGTAAAGTACATTTCTTAAAGGTGGGATATTAACTATGTTTAATATTTCTCAATTTTTTTACATAACAATGTGAAATAGAAAAGTTGTCTGGGGCCAGACAATATTTCAAAGGGAATTGTTTTGTCAAAATCAATAAATATTTTAGGAACATTTCAATTTAAAAATATTTTCATGAGGTGAAAAATTCCAATATTTAGTTTCAAAGTTGTAGAGACATTTTCTTTCAGTGGTGCTCATTTTGCAGACATTTTGGTTTTAATTGACTTTATATTAATACATGTGATATCTTGCTGTCCAAATTTATGTATTAGATATGTTCACGTATATTTGAATATAAAACATTTATTATACTATAGAAAATACAAGGGAAAATTTTTTAATGTTATTGCAATGCTGAATTACATTTGCCTCTTCCTAATCCTCAAAATGCTCCTTTCTGAAGAATATTAAACTTTTAGTCTTGCAACTGTTAGTATGTTTTTAATACTAGAATCTTCTGGAGAGCAGAAATTCCTTTTGCTATTTCAGTCCTGCTGGTTTGTTTTCTCTTCTGCATTTATGCTGGATGTTTGTTTCTGAAAAGAATTATATTTTGTTCCACAAGGGGATTTTTTCTGCCAGTGCTCAACCCTGCACGAATGTTAGCATATAAGCCACATTCATGTGTATCATCTTTAAGTTCCAAGAGCTCAGAGTTCTGAGAAACTTCTGTGTAACTATATTCAAGGCTGTGAACACTGAAAGGACAGAAATTGCCTATGAATGACAAATATGTAGTGGTATTTTTTCTTTGTCTTTCTGACATAATTCAGCACAAGCTCGGAGGCAATGATTAAACAGCATTGAGAAAGTCCTACCGGCAAAACAAACCCAAAACTTTTTATAACATATTTTGCAAATTTAATTACAGAAACTCTTGTAAGAATGTGGAGTCCATAATAAAAAAGACCTGAATGTAGTACCGGTTTAAAAATTCCATAGCTACATGCAGGGACCTGTTTGTTGTAACACTATTTGTCAACAGTTCCCATAAAAAAGAATAGGGGCAGGCGGGTAGATGTTGTGAGTGTGCACCCAGGTCGGTGTAGCATCACTTTCTCATACTGGATGAGTGATTTATTCACAGAAATCAACTTTGCAATGCACTAGCATAACATTTACCTTCAGTGTATGAGACTTCACTTTGTCAATACTTTTTGGTATTACTATCAGAACAATAACAGATGATTGGTGAGAAAAAAAGCCTGGGCACTATTTCTTGTAGAGAGGAAATGGCTCCTATTGAATGAGATTTATTTTATACACTATTCCCTAGATGCCAAATAATTACTTTAAAAGTTTGTGCTGTATTCCCACATCCTGGGTAGATATGCCTTACAGAAAAGTGGTGGGTTTTTTTTTCTTGGGTTTTTTTTGTTGTTTGGTTGGTTGGGGTGTGTTTTCTCTCATCATTTCTGTTACTGTTGAATTACTTGGTCTCTCTTTAAAGCCTGTTGCTCTAACTGCAATATTTTTTCCATTCTTTGTGAACAAGATCTGTTCTGGCAGATTTTTCTTTTGCTGCTTTACTCCATTTTATTGTGCAAAAGGACAGATATGTATGGTTTTACTAGCCTACAGCAAACTTTTTGAAGCGCTTCTTAAGTATTTGATATTGAAGAGAGAAAATAAAGCGAAGAATGTCTGGTTTTATAAAAGTTAAGACTTCCTTATCTTTTCCCAGATGCTCAATGAATAACTAAGTAGAAATGCAAATTTACATATATCTGAGGGGCAATTAGGAAAAAAAGACATACTTCTTATTTTTATTGCGTTCCCTTACTTTCATGAGTAAGACATTAGAAATACAAATCCTAGGTATATTAAGCTACCAGGGAGAATGGGAAAATTCTTGTGCTCAAATAAATAAGAGGAATCATCTTTGGAGTAGTACTAAAGCCCAATGAAAGGAATGCAAATCTATAGAAAGGCATCTGAGACATTAAACTATTGCAGAATTCTAGGGAGAAGTCAATGAGTATAGTAATTGTTTAGAGAAAATTAAATTTGTGGCTCTGAGTTATTCTGACAAAGACCTTCATTAGTAGTTCTAGACAATTTTTAAAAAATCTTCTCTTTCATCAATTTTTTTTACATATAAAAGAATTATCTTAACACAAAGATCCTTTTTTATTCTCTTATTTACTAATTGCAAGTGACAAATCATTCTAAATATACTTCACAGCTGCTCTCATGACAATTCTGACAGTTGGAATTTAGAGAAGCCATACAAATTCTAAAGGTGTTTAGCTTTAAAAACTAAAATTATACAGATAAATGAAAAAGATCAAGTCCCACCCTCAAAACAAAGTGAAGACAACCAGTGTGTATTCCTTTACCAGTCTGACTTTGATGGGCAAATTGTTTTAAATTGTACTTCCAAATTATGCATACTACTCTTTTATAGAGAGAAACTGCAAGTTTTCTAGAAGTGTATATGTACAGTATTTTTCTTAATATTACAGTTTTACTGCATTTAGTTTTCTCCTAAAAACCAAAGGAGCAAGCTCTACTCTCTTAACAAGAAGATGAAACTATCATGACAATATTAGAGCCTAGCTGGAAGTTCTTCTCACTGGACAATAAATATGGGCACTAGAATAGATTTTATTCTGCTTTAAACACTGTTGAAGTAGATTTATTGATAGCCTATGGATGTTTGGTTCTTATTATTTTTCTTTGATTGACATTGACAACAGCAAACACCTGCAACAAATAAAATAATCAGGGAGTCTGCCATTTGCAGTACAATGGAATTAAAATTCAAATTAGGACTCGCTTCAGCTTTCACACTCAAACAATTTGTATGTTGTAATTTATTCAGTGACTTTCCCAATAACTTCTACTGACTTAGTTTAAAAAAGAACTCACTGATGTCTTCCAGTTCTAAAGTTCTTACTCTGGAAATTATACGTGTGTATATTTAGCTAAATTCTAACAAGAAAAATCATTTTTTTCCATGAAGAAGAGTTCTCAAGAAGTTATGTAGTCAGGGAAATAGATAAACTCATTGCCATTTTGAACTGACTGCTCTTCACAGTTGAGAGATTACCTTGAACTACCAGTACTGAAGTGCCTACCCACAGAACAGGGCTCCTTTCCTCTGCTGCTTGCTGTATCACAGAGGCTCAGTCACTGTACCAGAGCTGACTTCAGGAAAAGAGCTTGAACAAGTTGTAATGGATTTGGTGCCCAGTCTTGTGGGCTTTTGAGTTCTTGCTGTTCTGAACATTCTTCAGGGCAAGTTCTTAAATCTGTTCTACAACAGATTTCTTAGTCAACTGTACTAATAATGCCCTAAGCAGATATTGAGGAGATGAAACAGAAGGTGCTCAAAAGAAACTGCTCCCCTTTCAACCAGGTTCAAATACTGCAGGGGAAAAAAACCCACAAACAAAACCCCAACAAAGACAAAACAAACAATAAATCTGTTTGCTAAAAGATGTGTAGCTAATTCTCATTCTTAAATTCACAGAACACTGTTCTTGAATTAAGGACTGTTAATTAGCAGTGTGAACTGTCCTCTGTTTGCTCAGATTCATTCTTTCTATAAAGTGAACCACAGCGATTTTATCACATAAATGATGCCTTTGATCAGTTTGAGAAAGACGGTATTTTCCCCGTAGAAGTGGAATATCATTCTGACAGGTCTTTAAGTTATTATTTGTCATTTCAGATGATGCATCCTTTTAGTTATAATTAAAATCCATTTAAATTCAAAGGTACTTCTAAAGGAACTTAATTTTTTAAATATTTGAGTCCTCTGGGTACTTCATAACTTGGGTTTTCATACTATAGGAGACAACCCAGCATGTATATACTTCATAGTAAAAATACCATCTTTTAGAAGAAAAAATATTGTTAGAGAAGTATAGGAGGTAGACACCATACTACAGTATCTCTTTTATATTGGTGAAGACTTAAATAACAATCTATTTAATTCATCAGTTTCTGGGGATGTTGACTGAAATGTTGATTCTGTTAGAGCAAAAAACTCCCAGTGAGGCCAGGGTTTCACCTGAATAAGGAATATACAGACAAGTTCCAAGTTGTATTGGCCTCTGCTGAATCATGTGATGTGCTTTTAAAAATTATTTTATTTTTCATTCTGTGAGAGCTAGAGGGCAACATTGTTTCAAAAGACACTGCAAAAGCACATCACGAACTGCAAGAAGTTTTGAAATAATAAAAGTCTCTGTTCTGACATCTTCTTTAATTAAGATACTTGCCTAAGACATCATTCTATAAGGTCTACTTAATAGGACATTTTAAAATTGGTCTTTTCGTGTCCAGCAACTGGTAAGGATTTATGACGCTTCTGGATTAGATAATACATAGGACATTCAGGATAGAAGATGTATTCTCTGGCCAGTGATAAGGAGAAAGTTAATTTACAAGATAGTATTATTTGTTGAAAAGGTTTTTCGCAGTGCAGGTGTAGGACGAACAAGCATCCAAATAAGATTAGAGACTTCTAGGGATTAGAAGTGACCGTAATTAGGTGAGAGCTACTATTTCTTTTATACAAATGATGTTTATCTGAAAATGCAGTGGCTTCAGAGTTCATGCAAGCTGGTATCATGCTGTTTACTGCCTGACCTGAATGTTTTTAGCATAGTTTTGAATCTAGTCAATGTTTTTTGGACAAAATGATCTAATGGCTAAGAACTCATTAATTTGTCCATTTGATGGATTCACATAGACACTGTTGAGATTTCATTTATCAATGTGTGGTTAACTGTTCTTGTTTCATTCCAAATAATATTTTTTAATTTTTTGTTTTAATGATGGTCATAAAAGATGTTTTATGGAGCTTGTGAAGTTGGCAAAATGTCCTGTCTCCAAGTAACCAAGAAATTCAGATAGATAAAAGTTTCAAATAAAAAATAGTCTTAGAATCTAGCAATAAATTCTACTGTTGTGCATTTGTCATCCAATTGTACAGTGGCAGTTCATCTGAATAACCACTACAAGGAAACAATAAGCTCTGAAGCTGTATGGCTGGATTATCATGTTCCACTTGGAAAGGAAATAAACACTTTTAAAAATCAGTCCTCAGTTCTGAGTGGAATAAAAGGTGGAGTTGTAGAAATTTGCCATATCATATAAACAGCTTTTCAGGCAAACTCTTTTTAAAATATTGACTTAGGATTTAACAAATCTGCCTATTTTTTCCTATTTTATTTTATTTTTTCCTTTGGAAATTGGGTTCTAAATGAAATTATTTGATTATATGAAATATTCTGATTTCAACATAGCTATCTGTTGTAATGGAATACAGTCTGAGCAAAAAAATGTTATGACCATGGTAACTTGGTTATAATTGCTTATGGTTAATACATTTTAAATAATTAAACCTTGGTTAAATTTTTTTAAAACTTTTTCTACAAATTACTACTGAAATATGTAAACCAACAAATTAGAATAATATCTCCCTTACACAGACAAACCAACAGAATAAATAAAAATGTCAAGCTGTAATTTCAGATTTTTTTTATTTCAGTGGTTTTTACTATTTAGGTATTTTATTCTGTATGCATTCGTAATGGATATGGAGAATGTTAGGAGGCTTTATATGTTTTCATTATTTTTTAATCAAGACCTGACAGAATATATAGTAATATTAAATTATTTCATGCTCTAAATATAGTAAAAATGTAAAAAATATAAAGATCTTGTTTATCTTTTATTGATAAATATGGATATATTCATGGTAGCTTTGCAGAAAAGTATTGCTGACTTAAAAAATGTGTGGTCTATGTACATGCTTGTGTCTTAATGCTCTATCTATAAATACATGTGTATAAATATCTATATAGCATCCATTTACCCTAAAGCTCTAAAGTTATATTTTGACAGTTGTCACACAATTTCAGAGCCAGTTTCACATTTCTTCACTTGTCTGGTCTGAAAACCATGTGATGGAACTTAGTAGCTCAGTCATCACATTTCCTTTATGTAATCTCCTGCATGCTTTAAATGTCCCTGTCTATTTTGCTCTGCAGGAATCTTGCAAGGACTATTACTCTGGTGATCACCCAGAGTTCTGTTCATCCCTCATTAAATTAAGAAGTTTAATGAGTGTATTAATTTCCCTGCATATTCCTCATGCTGAAAACCACATTGGTGTTTAATATTTTTATATTAAGGAATTATAGTTTAAAATAGGAGGAAAAAAAAAAAGCAGACTAATCGTGACCTCATTGATAACTTACTCCAAATGTGGTGACATAAAAATCAAACAGGACTGGAATTTGGCCCACAGGTCTGAAAAGCTTTTAGTAGAAAAGAAAAGGAAAAAAAAAAGTAGTATTGAGTGTACATTAACTGTGGCTGCCTGTACAAACCAGGAGGAAAATCTATTTGTCATTATCTTCAGAATGATTCATTTGTATCTGCCACCAGAGCTCCAGTTTTCTTCTCATATTTGTTGAGCATTGTTGTCTGTAGTTCTTCCATAGCCCTCTTTTTCTTCTTCCAGTTCCAGGATAAATTAGTGCAAAAGTGTACTAAACTTAATGCTGTTCTGTGTTTAGTTGTTTCTGTTTCGAGGTTCCTCAGCTCCTACTCAGATCACCTTGCTGGTGGCACCCTGCTGTCAAGAGGTCAAGCATGGAGCATCAACATTGGCATAATTTGAAACTCTGAATTATGGACTCAGTATAGGTTCTGATACTTAGTCTCAGCTCTTTATGGAGGCAATGAAGTGGCAGAAGTGGCAGTCTACTGTCAAATGTAAGAAGTTAATGCATGCCATGTAATGATGGGTAAAACCATGAGTTTTAGGAAGCCTTTTCTCCTTGTGTCTGATATTTGTGTAGTACTTCTATGCAGCACATATGTTACTGCATATTGTCATGGAAGCGGTTCTAAATAACTGAACGTTAGTTTTAAAATATAGCTAAGAGCTTATTCTGGTATAAAAATTACATCTATTGTGTCCTCAGTTAGGGACTGTTGAGCATCATTTCTGCTGCGATAAAGATACCAACTATAAGGCACATCATAGTGCGTGCTTCGAGAGAAGTGCTCTTCAGACTTCAGTGTTTTTAACATTGCTCAGGCGATAGGTAGTATATCCACTGTGTCCAAGAAAAGATATTGGCAGTAAGGCCTATGACCTATGTGTTACCTTAAAACAGAACTTGACAAACATAAGCAACACATGCCATATTTCTGTATTTTCTGGATTACGGATTGACCCTGTGCTTTTGTATGTTTACAATTTTTACAAAAGCCCAAATTTTAAAAATACACTACTAATCCTGAGGATTTATTTAACATAAATAACAATGGCTCTAGTTTTTTAGTCTTCACAATACAAAATTTTCCAAATTGCTTATTTTAGTTAATCAGTTTGTCTAAATAGTTCAGTTGCTATGAATAGATTTTAAGCCTCTCTTTGAGCCTTAGTGGAAAATGAAACCATTCATGGTGAAAACGTTTGAGTCAGATTTATTTTCATGATTTCCTAAAATATATAAATAAAAGAAAATGTTATCATTAGTGCTGTTTAAAATAAGTCTGTCGATATGAGAATTAGATGCTGAATATCACTTTTGCTTTTTTATTTCCTGTTGCTGCTAGTACCTACATAATGTGGAAGATTCACTTTGATACTTTTCAGTGCATACTACTTATTCTATTCTATTTTTTATTTCAGTGTCATGTAAGTGGAAGCAAACATAAAAGGAGAAATCAGCAGATATCTTTTCAAGTGAAAAGGACACACACAGATCCCATAAATTCATAAGTTGCAAGTGCTACTCTAATATCACTTCAGGATACATATTCATGGAATGTCGGTTCAAGAGTTGTTTTCTGAAACATGCATTGCCAGCAAAAAAAAGGTGTGATTTTTAGATCTTCTGTTCCAGTCTGCACTTTGGTAAGGATCAGCTAATGTGTGTTCAATTTTGTCAAGTAGGGGTCTAATTAAGTGAGGTTTAACTATACACTTCCAGTTCAGTTTCTGGTAACGTTCGGCTGGGATGACTTAAAGGAATATCCTTTCACAGGTTTGCTGAGGTAAGTGAAGATGAGATTTTTAAATGTAAAGAACAGAACAGTGATAGTTACATAAAAGCAAAAGTCCTTGCCATCCACAACCTTTTCTTGCTTTATGAAGGTTAATTTCCTGCTGTAACATTCTATTTCTGAAATGAAGCACTAAAATACCACACTGTGTTGATAACATAAATCAAGATGCTCTTGTAGGTAAAAGATTATTGCAAGCTTGCTGTACTTTATTAAGCTAGTACTTTCATACTCTCACCCTACTTAGTCATTTTCCCAATCCAGTTAGAGTATTTTCATGTTTGCTTTACTTTTTCTCACTCGTCTTAATTTCCAGCTTTTTCATCACTCGTAGTATCAAGACTTACCGTTTAGCACCAAAGAATAATCACATAAGAGCGAAAATTTTAAATGGTTCTGTCATAAATCCTAAATATTTTTTTTTTAAATTAGCATGGCTGTAACCTCCGTGTTTTATAAAAACACTCAGTATAATCTCCTAATCTAGGAATTAATGTTTAAGAAAAGCTGAAGAATTATTTATTCTCTATTCTTCTTCAAGGCCAGAAGCCTAATGATTTTATCTGTTTACTTCTCAAATACAAGCATTATATCCTGGAAACAGGCCCTTATTGCACACTAATTATGTGGTTTTTGCAGCATGGCATGCAACTATTAAAAATATTTCCTTTCAATACAATTCATGTGATGTGCAATTAAGTATCCGTATAATAATTACATAGCAGCACTAAATTAATATCAGTATTAGGTAGCATTGAGCTATTACTGATTTTTAGATTACTTCGTACCTTAAAATCATTCCCTTGAAGATTGACAACATGTAGTGCATTTTCACAGTTCCTTACACCTGGTATTTTCTTCCATTATGCAGATACTATTAACTGATGAAAGCTGTCCTGGAAAAGAAAAAAAAAAAGAGAAGAGGGGACATTTTTATGGAGAATATTAACTTTTTTAATGTTACTTGTTCCACTAAATTGCTATAGGTCTGATTTCCACTTCCAGATGAAATTAAAAGAAAGCTGAAAAGTTTCCCCAGAAAGGTCTGTGGCCAGACACAGTGTTAATGTAAACTGTAGCTCCATTGATGCAGTAAGATTCTTAGAGAGAAGCTGACAACTGATTTTTAACTATCCTTGTATGACTTATCATACACAATTGCCTTGTTGTGACGGAAGAGAGAAGGTAGCACGATATCTCAACTGTGCCATGAACAGAGATCTACAGGAGACAGGCAGGTTGTGCAGAACTCGAGCCAAAACTGGGGAATCCATTTGCCTAAATACAGCTCTGAGCCCTCTTCACCTTCCTGTGCCAGGAAAGCACTGGCAGCCAAACTGACTCCTTACCTTGTTCTCTGTGGTTTCAGTAGGGCAGCTGTGCAATGTAGCTCGTGAGATGATGACTGCGGTGTCCATGTGGGCTCTGACTACTGCTCTGTGAAAGATTAACATCTCCGAGATCTGTGTCTGATACATAAATTATTCACGGGACTATGTCACATAAAGGTATGTCTAAGCTCATCTTACAGTGTTGACTTCAATTCCTCCTTCTCTTACAAGAGGACTGTTGATAGTTACATACTGAGAAAGGAGAAAGTATTAGCGCATCTTTCTTCTTCATTAAGTTTATAAACTTTGGCTTCACTTTACAACACACAGCATGGTGGAACAGAGACTCCTATAGAGAGTGCTGTTACTGTTGCATAGCCCTATACTGCTGGTAAGGTTAAACATGCTCACATAAATTTCTGGAAGTCATTACTGCCTTGGAGTTTACTAAAAAATGTTTCAGGTAAAGCAGTGATAATTCAACACAAATTTCTCTGTTTAGCTACATTTTGAATTTACTGGCTTAAAAGTTTTTGTCAGGACCTTTTCATGAGCTAATGTTCTGTCCAGGGGGTATTATACAAAAAGAAGATGAAAGAACTGGAATGAATTAAAGATGGAACATCTATACTACACTATGTGTTTCTAATTTATTTCATTTTGTCATGCATTAATTGTTTTTATATTTTTATATTTGATTATTCCATTGCAATTTTTAAAAAATAAACCATTTTTTAATGGAAAATTATAACTTCAACCTACATATGTCAGGACCATAATAACTCCTTAAAGCAATTTCTGGTTTTTTTTGTTTGGTTTGTGATGTGACCTTTATTTCATCTATTTGTAACAACACTTAAGAAATCTTATTCTTAAAAAAATTTACTAGTTTTAAGTATGGCTTATTAATAATCCATGTGTGAATGTGTTTCAGAGTAGAAACAGTACTGATGCATGTAGTGCAAACTCAGAATGTCTCAAAAACCGTCTTGAAAGACAGACCTTCATTCGTCGTGTCTCTTGAGTCTTAATACACCCGATAATATCATTTGGCAGTGGTTTTCTGTTCATCTCTCTTTCCCTGTTGAAAATTGATCGTAGGGATTGGCATAAGGAACAGAGATCTTTCCAAGTGCCAAAGAATGTATTGATGATAATTTCTCC
>Ga0181612_158391_pt1 | contig 19170 bp, 10 predicted proteins | sample HoacroProtozoa21_FD_119630 | JGI IMG/M metagenome (GOLD analysis project Ga0181612, IMG submission 119630) | Hoatzin crop microbial communities from Cojedes, Venezuel. Combined Assembly of Gp0051906, Gp0051904, Gp0051908 | reverse complement strand
TCCAACATGTCTGTATCTTACCTGTGCTGAGGGCTCCAGAGCTGGACTCAGGACTCCAGGTGGGGTCTCACAAGAGCGGAGTAGAGGGGCAGAATCACCTCCCTCGACCTGCTGGCCATTCTGCTTTTTATGCAGCCCAGGATATGGTTGGCCTTCTGGGCTGCGAGCACACACTGCTGGGTCATGTTAAGCTTCTTGTCAATCAATACGTACAAGTCCTTCTTGGCAGGGCTGCTCTAAATTCATTCTCCGTCCAGCCTGTATTTGTGCTTTGGATTGCCCCAACCCATGTGCAGGAATAAATACACAGACTTTCACCTGCTCTCTTACTTTTGCATGCAACTTTCTCAAAGTCCACATTACATTTTTCCTTTCTTAATCAGCCTAAGGAGCTACAAAGTGTTGAGGTTGAGAAGCTGAGAAAGCAGATGTAAATTAAGTTCCTAGGAAACCCTACAGGTAGAGAACCCCACTTGTTGCAATTCTCTTATGAAGCCTCGTATCTCATGTACTTAAAAATTATTTTTGTTCTTTTTTTTCTAGAAACAAATAGTTTCACAACATTTTTAAACAAATCATGAATGCACTACATAATCAAACCTCCCTTGCCAAGCAGTAATTCATGTATTTGTGCCCATGTTGATACCATTAGGTGATACTGGAGAAACAGGGGGAGTTGTGCTGATGGGTTGATTATGTCACCTGAGACGGTTGATAATCTTTTGTCCCTTGTTATTTTAGTTGGGTTGTTCTTATTCTTTTCGCATTTTATTCTAAATAATAGATTAGAAATGTGAAGAGTTCTGTTCTCTTGAATGAAATGCAGATCAAACTTGAAATAGAAAGAAATCTGAAATCTAGAAATTAAATCTCATATCTTCACTACTACTGCTTCCCAGAGTGAACAAATAGTAATTTTCTATTTTTTTTATCCCTTGTTGTTTTGAATGTGTATCCAAGTTATGGTGAACTACACAATAAAATTAAAAAATCAAGTTGTATCACTGATATGGGCAGAAGAAAAAATGAGGGAGGAAAATTTTTTTCTTTTTATTTTTGATATTAAGTGAGAAGTTAACAATATACAAGATGAGATGAACAGTACATGTCTGCCAACAATAGCTGCATATCCTTCGCTACCTTTAAAGAAAACGTGCAGAAGTGTAAAACATGCAAGTGTTGAGTACAGTGAAGATTAGAGCCTGTGATACAGAGAAGATAAGAGTAATAATTTTCTGCTTAGGTTTTGCAAGTGTTCATGGTCTTTTCAATTCCTATATTTTCATTACTAGGTTAACATTTTTCCCATCAGCTATGACAGTTTAAACTTCTGATTATTTCCAAAAACATCTTGTGTTCATTAGAAAAATGTTACAAGTGTCATTTTAATATTTTAGTCTAATAACTGTTAGCAGTAATTTAAAATACAGTTTATTTTCCAGTTCATGCAGAATCTTCTATTCCTGAGAGGTCTTTACTTGATTTAACACTTATCTAGTTTTGCTATCATGTACTTTACCACTGAGTTTGATTTAAAAAAGGCTTGCCTTGGGCAAATTAGTAGTCAAGTGAAAACAGAGGTGATTTGTACCACATCTCAAGTAGTGTTGAGCTGACACTGAATAAATCTGTATTTTACCATTTAATGATCCTTTTGCAGTGCTTAAAAACTCTGTAACTGAAGCACCACACAATGGCACAGCAGTCTCACTTCCTAGCCTAGGTTGCTAGAGGAGAAAAAGTGGAAGGAATACAGCTATTTAAATGTCGTGAAAAGAGTCTGAAGAAGCCATTCACTACTCACTTCTTCAGATTAAGTTCATGACTGGAACAAGCTTGGCTTTTTTTCTACATCTGATGCAATTTTTGCTGACATTATGTTCTTTTAGTTGCCCTTACTATCATGCCTCTTGGAGCACCAATGGCTACTAACCAATCAAGGGAAATTCAAATATGAGTAGGATACATATAGCCTTGAAAGCCACCACCAAGCAGCCAAAGGGAAGATCTAGGGATATAGCAACATCCAAAAAAAAAAAAAAAAAAAACCCCAAAACCATCATTAATTAAATTGTATTAAAATCCTAAAAGCAGCTAGACTTCAATGGGTTATCACTACAGTTAGTGTAGATAAATTCAGGCTGATTTTAAACTATGTGGGTTGGTGTCTTTGTTTAACCCATCAGGACACTTGGTCAAGCTATGAAATTATGGAACTCCATATTTATCTGTATATATGGATAGCTTACACACATCTCACCAAGCCATGTGTGATGTCCTAGCATTGACTAACTACCGGAAAACATGCCCATCTCTGATGCTGGATACACCATATCTTTGTTCCTGCAAAGATTGACAGCTCCCTCTGCTGTTCTCATCATGACGTGCTCAGAACAAAGTCTAATTTTCCTGCACACAGTATTGGACTCTCACAATTTGTCAATAAACGGCCATCAGGCTGGCATGCTTTCAAACATTGGCTGGCATTCAGATGCCTGATGGCACCTTTAGGACACCTGCTTGGACAACAAACCCTTTTCAAAACAGAGCTTGATAGTATTATTGAAGCAAGGTATGAGAATCAAAACCTTTTTTTTTCTTCCCTACTTTTTTTTTTTAAAGCTTTCTATTTCTGTTTGTACCCATCTGGTCTATTTACCACAGATACAGATTTATGAACGCTGTGCTAGCTGGCAACTGAAGTTTGACTTAAAAGCATTGCATAGATGCTGTAACATACTGCTTACCATTCTCCTCAAACCTGGAAATATGTTCCTTCTTTTCTCCAATTTTCATCTCATCCTCACCACGTTTTTCATTTCAATGTTTAGTAGTTTATAAAGTCGTATTGATAAAGAAAGTGTCTCTTTCCTTTTTATTTTTCTACATTTTATGTGTCATTTGATCATTCTTTATGATTAAATACAGAGGCTAAATTAAATCTTGTTCTCCCTGAAAAGAAGCAGAAAAAGGAAGTGAGTGATGCATGTTCTCTGGCATGTTTAAGTAGTAGTGATATATGCTAGACTAAGCTTATCAGGGCTGAAATTATCTATGAAGGTTTGGATAGTACTGAGTAAGGAAACACTACATTCATTGGTAATTTCTTTATCCTAACAAATCCTATGCAAAGGAAAAAACATAGCATGAATCTAAATATTTTTTATATGACATATTTACTGCATGGGTTTTTTTCTCATCAAAGTCTGACATAATCTTACATAATTTTGAAAGTTATTAAAGTACCTTGCAGACACAGCAAAGCCCATATCACTCTTAAAGATAACTGTCACGTTGTACTTGTTGTGTAAATCAGTGGTAATATGCATGACATTTCCTGTACAGAAGTTTTGAAATAAAACCTCCATCTGCTATAAATACACACTAAAAATTCAGGGAAACTTTTTGAAAAGTAAGGTCTGAACCATTGTTTGCATGGCCAAGTTTATTCTTTCCTCACTTTATCACACAGAGTCTTTCATGAATTTCCCTGTAAGAAGAAATTCTGGTAATACAGATGAGAACTGCTAAAATTTCTATGAGTTTTTTGGCCTTGGTGAAAATAAAAGACAAAACATAAATACCAAGTACTGTACACAGAGGAAGGAATTGTTGCCTTCCTGCCTCTTTGTCTCACTGAACTAGCATACCTGGCAGTGTAAGGAATCGTATTTTCTGTTTAAAAATATTGCTCACTAGATTATTGTCCAAAGGATTTTGCATGGTAATTGAAACATTACATGTAATTTAAAAAATGTCTTAACAAGTTTTCTATCGGAGATGTAACCTTGGCATTAGTGTGCTGAAATACATTAGCCTCACTATTCGGTTTCAACAATGGGCTTCTACAAATGAATCAGAGTGAATGACAAAAATGTTTCTGCTGGTTCCCTGGAGGGCTGATCTCTCCAGCAGCTTTCTTGTGACCCACTTTAGACAGCTGCACCAGAAAAACTTAATATTAAGTATGTTAAAGATTTATCTGCTAACCTTAGAGATTATTGCTTCTGAAGGATATTTACGGGCAAGCTCTGTATTTATTGAAGACATTTTTTTCCCTAAGAACAGCTACTGTTTACCAAGCAGCTGTTCTCAGTCCTACTGCATTTTAGTGATGTCCTAGAAGAAATGCTAAATTAGTTCTCATTTCTGATGTAATCATCTCTTTCTTAGAGGAAAAGGATAATGAAAGCCAAAACCCTCTGCCATTCATTTTGCAAAAGGAAGAGACATTACAGTTACACAGTACTTCTGCTTTAAAGAAAAAAGTATTATTCTTGCTTTGCTGATGCATCTAAATTTTTCTTCTTAAGTATAACTTCTGTGCAAAAGATTTCTTATTGTCAATAGGTTTAATTATTTCTCTAGATGTTAAAAACACTGCATTAACCAAATAGCTGCATTCCCAGAACAAGAAAATACCATTTTCACTGTACAGCAGATATCTGGATCTTTACAATACAGTACACTCAGTATACGCTTTGTGTCTCTCTCTGTGCGCTGAGTATACAGGCATAGACATTCACACACACATTTTCTTCACTGGTGACACTGCATAAATTCCCTCCCATGCTTTATTATTTTGAAGATATCCCTTGTATAGAGCCATACAGTGTAAACTCAAGCTGTGGGTTGGCTCATTGCTGAACCAGTGCCTGATCCAATTAAAATGACAAGATACATATTCAAGAAAGTTTATTGGAAAAGGTGTCAGGGATGTGTACGAAAGCTCTGACTCTTCCCCAAATTTTAATTGATCATGTAAACAGCTGATGCTATGCTATTATAGCTTGTGCTAGACTTTACTATTCATTTACACTGTCCATGGTACAGTGATCTTAAGCTGTCTGTCTCCTTAAAAAGAAAGGAAGACATGCATAGATCTCTCTTTTACTCTCTATTTCACTGTATCTCCGAGCATTAAAATTTTACAGCACATTACATAGTTTTGCATAATTTTTTTCTTGTTGTGGCCTCCAGGGGTCACACATAATGAATTAGAATTTTCCATTAGACTAGACAGGATATGACGCAGTGATTTTATTTGATGATTACTTACTTATGCTAATGATACTGAGTGGTCCTAAACAAAAAGCGAGAGAATTACACGTCATCATCACCTGTACCCCAAAATGCATCACTCTATTTTGAATTGTCTATTCTAACACAAAGTTCTTCTTACTCTGCTTTTGTATTAACTGATATTTTCACTGTACAGAAGTCTGTCTGCATCCCCTTTCCAATATTAACTGCCATTCTACTAGGCAAATCTATCACCTCCTTTACATTATTTTTCCCAACATGTATTGAGATTAACTGGGCCTTTCTGTTTATCACTAATAAGGCACCGAATAGCCATTTTCAAGCAGGCACTGTTAACAAATCCTTTCTTCTGAAAGGTATACATGTGACCGTGATATACTGTATCAACTAACATCAGTTCACATCCATAGTTTATCATTGTTGCTGTGTCACTATTAGGGGATTATCCTGATTTCTTTTCTCCTTTGTAACACCCATGAAGCCTTAGGGTCAGGATAAGCTACCCATTAATCATGTTCTTACAAGAACCTAACAAATCTTCTTTAATTTGGATCCGCTTCAGTTAGACTTGTTTTGTAAAATGTGAGATAGCCAATTACACATGCATAAAGCTGAAACCTTTTGCAACTCTTTATCAGCATAAACTGATTTGAAATCATGGTGCATTTGAGATCTCTGACAAAGATATCATGTGAAAATGAACAGGAACAACTGATGTGATATAGCATTAGTACTTGGATTCTCTTGTAATTTTCTTCTAAATTTAAAAAATAAGCATCCTAATAGCATGGTTATACAAATGCTTTTCTCCAGATAGCGCTCCTTTCTTTAATTTGAAGGATGTTTCCAATTTCTCTTCATTAAATATTCCTGCATTTATAGTCTTTTTCTGACAAACAGGTGTGTGCCCATATGTATTATAATTCTTGTCCTACTTTTGTTAACCCCACATTTCAAAGTTGTAGCGGTATATGGATATGTGGCAGAAAAAAAAGTCTTCCAAGCTTTCCTCCCATTTGATTATGTTGATATTAATGCAAGGATGATTCAAGAACAGCCTCCAGGGAGGTAAAATGATATCACAAATTGTTTCAGGGAAGCAAGAGACTAACTCTGAAAGGCAAACCTCTCTTCAGAGGAATTCTGCTTCTCCTCGACTCTTGCAATTTAGACCTTCCTCCTAAAAGAGAGAGCAGAAGAAGAAATATTTGATAACATCTCAAATTTCTGCCTGTCATAAATTCTACCCTTCACATATAGGGTAATAGGTTTCTTTTTTTTAAGTGCATGAGGCAACTAGTAATTGGAATACGGGTATAAGATAAGTATGGGCAGTAAACGTTAATTCTTTTCAATGTTCCACTTAGCAACAAAGGGAGGCATTTTGACAGTTTCCTATCTGTCAGACTGACTTATGTGCACAAACCTGTGACACTACAACTCTCTTCCTAGCATTCAATACCTAATTCATAGATGTGGTCACAGCTCTCTTTTTGCCTTTTCCCCACAAATTATCTGCACCACAACCTTTTGGCAAAAGTATGGACAAAATACGAAAATGGACACAATTCCCATGCAATTCTCTGAAGTACATCTCTCTTCTTCTTACAGTACAGCTGTGATAGCTCTGCACTGCCAAAAAACACACCATTGGCCTAAAGGTAAAATTTGTGATTGCAGAAGTTTCCTTCTGAACAAAGACAATTTGTGAGGACATAGTAATTTGTAGTAGTCCATAACCCCCTCACAAGAAAAAACACAAAATTTTCTACATATACTAAAATTTCACAAACTTTCATGTCAAAGTGTTTGCAAAAGGGTGTGTTAAGTAGCTTATACATTATCTATGACAAAAGAGTGCAGCCCAACTGCAATAATGTTATTATTCACTTACAAATCAGAAAAAGAGTGATTTTGTGTAAAAAAATATTTTTCTATTGTTTCTAATGTTTAACCAGGTATTTCTGACACTAACAAAGATTAACAGGACATAAGCTTCCTAACAGTGCTAAGAATGTCAAGACTGACATCTGTAGTAACAGATTATGTGTGGTGACTAGGAAGAATAAAGAAAAAATGCAGATTGTGAGTTTTGTCATATGTAAAATATACATGCTGGAGGGAAGGGATGCCATCCAGAGAGACTTGGATAGGCTTGAGGAGTGGGCCTGTACAAACCTCGTGATGTTGAACAAGGCCAAGTGCAATGTCTTGCACCTGGGTCAGGGCAATCCAAAGCACAAAGGCAGGCTGGATAGAGAAAGGATTGAGAGCAGCCTTGAGGAGAAGGACTTGAAGGTTTTGGTTGACAAGAAGCTCAACATGACCCAGCAATGTGTGCTCGCAGCCCAGAAGGCCAGCTGCATCAACAGAAGCATGGCCAGCATCAAAAGCAGCATGGACACCAGCTTCAGCAAAGGGATTCTGCCCCTCTGCTCCACACTGGTGAGACCCCACCTGGAGTTCTGAGTCCATCTCTGCAGCCCTCAGCACAGGAAAGACATGAACCTGTTAGAGCAGGTGCAGAGACAGGCCATGAAAATGTTCTGAGGGATGGAAGACCTCTGGTATGAGGAAAGACTGAGAGAGTTGGGGCTGTTTGTCCTCGAGAAGAGAAGGCTGCAGGTAGACCTTAGAGTAGCCTTTCAAAACTTAAATGGGGATTATAAGAAAGACAGCAACGGAATTTTAGTGCAGCCGGTTGCAATAGGACAAGGGATAGTGGTTTAAAACTAAAAGAGGGTATATTCAGCCTAGATATAAGGAAGAAATTCTTTGTTATGAAGGTGGTAAGGCACTGGAACAGGTTGCCCAGAGAAGTTGTTGGATGTCCCTTCCCTGGAAGTGTTCAAGGACAGGTTGGACAAGGCTTTGAGTGACCCGGTCTAGTGCAAGGTGTCCCTGCCTATGGCAGTGGGGTTGGAACTAGATGATCCATAATGTCCCTTCTAAATCAAACCATTCTATGATTCCATGAAAATTGATCCCTTTAATATTTTACAATTTTTAACCATTACGGCACTGGTGAATACTCTTTGACTTGCAGAAAGTCTGCTTAAAATAATAAAAATCTCACAATGCTGGATTTTACGGTCAGTTAAGTTTCATAAAATTGTATTTGCTTTCTGTAACAAGAATCTTAAGGAAAATTATGAGACAGAGCTACAATCATCACAGACTTTGATCAAAAATCCTTATTAAAAACCCAAGTGCTTATTGGAGAAAAAAACAGGAAAAATGTCCTGAAAAATTATGAGATAAAAAGGACATTGCCTAAGGAGATGACATAATGAAGATTCAGAGAGATCTTCAAATGTATCCAAAGAGAACCAGCTACAGACATGAAGCGATATGCGTCAAGACAGTGGGAAAGTTTCCCTCAACTAACATGGGCTAGTGCAATGGATGGTGATGGGGCAATCGGCCCGCCAAGTGACCCATTATGAGGTAGTGAATTCTGATTTCCCAAGGATTTTTCTTTCAATATCCTCAAAGAAATGAATGAAATCCCCACATGTCCTTAGTGACCTCTGGACCCTTTTTTTTCTCTGCCCTTCCTTCTCTAAAAGCCTTGTAAGATAGCAAGTCTCAGTCTATGGAGGAAAACTGAAGTAATTATTTTAGGAACACACTAGTTCTTGTTGGGAAAGTGCACTTAAGAGCTATCACTATATATTCACTTTCTCCTTCTCATACAAAGTTACACAGTTTCATTTACTATGAGATCAGTGTTTGTGAGACTGAGGATAATTTATCCCTTTCCTGCAGACTGGGGGCAGCAGAATTGAATCCAGGTTTCAGAAGTGACCTAGGCAGATGAGATCCATTTTCAAAAGAGCCTTAGGAAGGCAAATTCTAATGACTTTTTCTTACAAATATTTTCATTAACTATACAGATGATAAATGTTCATCTACAAACTTCTTTAAGAATTCCATGTTAAATGCTGTAAATGAGAATACTTTTTACTTTCTTTTTTTCTGTCTTCCTGTGGCAATTTCAAGATTATCTCTATGTATAGTTTATTAATTTGTGCTAATTTTATAACAATTGCCACAATGTGTAGTGAGTTAGCCAGAGACTGACAAGAACCTAGACGTGTCACCTATTCCCAGTGGCAGAAGCTTCAAAGCAAACTAAAGAAATCATTAGATTTAACGACTATGTTCTGAATATTGAAAAGCAGGGATACAAATAGGAACAAACGCTCTTAGGCTGAGAAGATTTATTTGTCTTCAAGAAAAATTAATAACAAGGGATGCTGACCAAATGAGATAGAAAAAGTGACACATTCCAGAGGAGAAAGCACTAGCAGAAATGTCTTTGAAAACTGAAAAGCTGGTTGGTTAATTTCTGAAGTCTATAGCAACATGGCTAAAATATCGAGGCTGGTGATGATAAGTGAGCATTTTAATACTATGTTTAGAAGTATATATCTGCATTGTTTTAATTTTTTTTAAAGATTCTACTTTGGAATTCTTTGCTTCATGTTTAAACTATCAGAAGCTATGTGAAGGATGTATGAGACTACACTACAGGAAAGACCATTATCACTATGGAAATTGTTCAGAGATGAACAAGGTATTCACTGGGCGATGTTACAGGTCCTGTCTGTTTCCTGCAGGTTAAAAAAAGTGTTGAACTTCTGACGGAAAGGTACGTTCCCTCCCTTCTGTGAGAAAGTATGAACAGAATCATCCTCAACTGCTATAAGCACCAGGAATATAATGAATTCACTGTGGTTCCACTGTGATGACACCACTGAGATATCCAGCAGACAAAGATGTGATAGAAAAGTGACAACTATTAGCTGTTAGCTAATATTAGCTATTAGAACTTTAACATCCCCTTAATGGACATTATTCTATGCCTTCTGTTTGTATAGGATTTACCACAATGCAATTCTATTCTTTAGAATAACTCAAATATTGGAGGAGAATATATTTCCAGTCATGAATGTGTTACACGTGGCATCTCATTTTGCATTCCAGGACCTTAGAAGGATACTGAAAGGTCATATTTTGTAGACCTAACGAAGGGGCTCTAGGGGCGTGGGCAGGATTTTTCTCTTTTAGTTTCATTTTATTTTATTTCTGGTTTATGAGAAGGAAAAACAGCCTTTCACTGGAAAATATTAATGATAATCTCCAAAAATTTAAGGAAAAATATTGTCCTTCTAAAATTTGTGTCTAGATACAGAAATGTCATATGACTGGGAACAATTCAAAACAATGAATTTGTTTAAAAAACTACAAAAAAACCCCAACCTATTTAATCATACACTTCAAGAGGACAGTTAAAATTCAAAATCTCCAAATACATTACTATTCTGCCTGTGTGGGAAAATGTTTTCATTAAAACTTTCTAAGAAACTGATACTTCTTTGTTCCAAGTTATGAAGTTCTTAATTGTTGATCCATTGCAGCAACGTACAAGGCTTCTGTCTACAACCTGTGACCTTTGTTGGTAGAATTACAAGCACAAAAGGAAGAGACACATTTCTATTATCTCATTAATGTTTATATGTTTATTCCTATATTTTCGCTGTGAAAGATTGGAAATAAGATACAATAAGCTGGTTAAGGACAAGCCAAAGAAACAAAGTCTAATGAATATATAATACAATTTGATGTGTGACTTACCAAGATGGGTTTGTAGGATTTCGCAGATATTGTGACACTGGTGAGTCTAACATCGGGTTTAAAAACAGGCAAGGAATATACAAATGGATGCACAGGGATGAAATTAGTTTCTACTCAGTTCAAATCTGTATTCTTGCACAATGGCCTTAAGTAGTGTATTGGAAAGAGTAAGAATAAGGCAAGAAAATATAATGTTTTCCATGGATATCCTGCATGTCTTTAACAAAAGTTAATGTGCTGGATTTTCTAGTGAAGATGTGGTTTCTATATAGTTAGAAAGCTTCAGAGCATTTCCGTTCCCCTGATCTGTTCAGTCTATTTGAACCCATGCCAGCACCCTGTCCAGTCTCTGCCACTAGAGGTGCAAGGAAATAATTCATTTTTTTAATGCTGAATGAGTTCCTTGTCTTGTCCTTTACTTCTTCTATCTTGAGGAAGTTAGCATCATCAGAAAACTTTCTCATCTTAATGCTCACTTTCTTGTCCAGGATGGTATAAATGGGTTGAAGAAAGTAACTCCCAGCCCATAGCACTGCAGAACTCCTCTGGTTACACTTTTCGCTTCTGACCACTTATCCTTACTTTCAGTTTCCTGTTTTTTAAACAGTTATTGATGTATTCCAAAAGTTTACCTCCTCCCTACCATGGCTACTTACTTTGCCTACTAACCATTGGTGAGGTAGATTGTAGTTAAACTTCTGGAAATTCAGGTGTGTCGACTGAATTACCATTAGTGAAGTGTTCTACACCTTTTCAGAACAGTCCAATAGAGTTTAAAACAGAGCTTCCTTGTACAGCAGCCATGCTGGCTCTTCGTAAGGATATTACATTTATACAAAAATCTCTACATGTTCTATGTCAGAATGTTGAATAACTTGCCATGTTCAGATATCAGGAGTGTCCAAGGACACCTCTGGACTTATTTGTTTAGATTTTTTCCTCTCTTTAACTTTTTACTGGCATCTTCCGTGCCCTTTTCCACTCTTGTAGACTAAGGTACTTCTAAGTAAGGCCACATACAACGCTAAGCAAAAATTAGTGTGTCATATTAGGAAGGATATAACATGATTCTTGCTAGCTTTTTGGTTAAAGCATTCTTGATTAGAAGAATTTTTAGTCCATGATTCTTTTAAGCTGCAAGTGATACATACTGTTTACTGCTCACACGTGAGGAAAGAATGTTTGTAGCTAGCCTTTGTGCAGTATTCCTATAAGGTGTATTATTATTTTGGCATTTTTCCATTTTGTTTAGCATAATGAAGATAATACCGAGTGAGTTAACGTGTTAACTCCACAGTATCAATCCAGCACGGCTGCCCATTGTTGTTATGAAGCCTTTGTCTAAATATTACACGATAGGCTTGAAAGGAAATGATAAGCTGTATTTCTGTTCAACTCAGGAGTACAAGAAGTGACAGAAGATGATCCCATGCATTGATTTATTGAGTTAATATGACATCACAACCATTCCCCTTCCCTCCCTCACCCTCCATATTCAAACGACTGTCCCACCCCTTCTTTTTGGAGGAACAGTTCTCCTAATTCCAGAATGAAATGGGAAAATACACATTAGTTTACTACATATAAGTTTTGCTGCTCTGAGCTTTAGACTTCTGATACGATCTTTTTTTTACTGTTGTTTTCTTCACTCACTGTGGGATACGCAATTGTTTAATTTATCATAAACATAAATCATTTTTGTCCTACTCAAGCCATGTCCAGTTTAGAAAATGCACACTCACTTTTTTCTCTGTATAAAGTTGGAATTTTCACTTGTTTCATTTTTTTCACCCAATTATTGTGTATTATTTCTGAATATTAGGAGAGGACATTATACCACAAGAACACGACAGAAATAGTAATCCAAAGGCTAAAAGTTTTCCTATGGGAATTCCTGAAAAATGAACTCAAGTTAAGTTTATGCTATCATTTCCATATATTACTTATAGATCTTAGTCATCAGCTTGTGAACATCCACAGAAAAATTGTGTATGTAGAAAAAAGGAAAGCAGTTACAGCTAAAGCCCAAGTGACAAATACTCTTGTAATGAAATAAAAATTGAAAGACTGTACTGGATTTGAGAAGTATTGCATAATTTGCATAAACATGCATAATTTGTAATGAAAGAAAAATAATAATAAAAAAGAAGGCCTTCAAAGCTTCTGATAAAATTCACACTTAAAAAAAAAAAAGAGAAACACCCCCCTACCTCCCAAACCTTTAGACAGTGTAGCTTAAAAGGCATTTAAATGATTATTTCCTGCTTACACCATTTTCCTATTTACTGACACAAAGTACCAGCTGGCGCTATACAGCATCTTCCGATAGTTGACAAGCTGAACAGGAGGGGATGTTGCAGAATAAGTAATCAATATGAAGTTTGCTGAACTTGAAATACACTCTCTTATTCACTGGCCAAACACTGCAAGATGCAGTATTTGCCCTACACCTCAGAAATTTTTACACAGTAAGGACTGTTTTGTCTTAAATAGATACAAACTTTATGCATGTACATACATGCAAATAAACTGTGCAAAACAACACAGTATAGTTCAAGCTGATTTTTGTCTTTGAGCAAGACTATAAGAAACAAAATGGCTTCACAAATGACTGTAAAGACAGATAGTCAAATCTCTCATAACTTTGATGATCTGTAACTCTTGCTATCTAATGATAACAAGGTCTTCAGGGACTGTGGTAAGCTAGATTGCCTAAAATCTAGAAAATTCTGTGAGGTTCAGCTTGATCATCAATAGGTACTTCTTTAGTAGGGCTGTGCGTTAGGTGAATAAATGTATTGATTTGGAAAAATATGTGCTTTTTCACATTTATAGCAGTAATTGGATGTCAAACTTTTCATGACATAAGATGAGATAACAGGCAAAGAAAGTATTATACTCTAGTAATTACAAAAATGTTCATCATAAGTTGTCCTTTTTCCATTTTCAATGGTGAATTCAGGGTCTTAAAGGGAGTTTTGCCTAACTTCTTTTCATTAAGATTTATTGTGAAAGTTTTTTATTAGATTACCTCTGTCAGTTTTAATCCCAAAAGTCAAAATTCTTTTTTTCTGCCAAAAAAGAGGGGCATTCATAAAGAAACAGGATATAGTACTGTGAAAGTGATCTTTACAAACACATACTCATACACATGTATATATATACATGGAGAATTTGTGTGTATCTAGTCCAGTCCTCAGGTGATCATTCAAAAACTTCATAGTACTAAAACATTTCTGTTTGATTATAATTTAGAAGAAGATATTAGGTTTGATATCTTCCTTCCAATGTAAGGAAAGTATTTATATGGTGGGACTACATGCAAAAATTTGGCACTTGGAGCCTGGTCAAAATGGGATGTGTCTCATAATAAACAGCCTGATGAAGAAATAGGCAAGAAAAGCCAAACTTTTGGACAGTTATAAAGAGCACCCAGTGGAATATCTTGTTAAAGAGCTTGTAAATTCACAAGGGCAATACAGAGATTTAGAAATAACTTTTTAAAAAAAGTTTCTAATGTTCACAGTAAAATCTGAAGAGCAAAGGGAAAAAAAGGTTCAGAAGGGGATAAGGTATATTTAAAAAATAGTTAAGAACAGATTACTTCTGCATAAAAGACATGCAGTTTTTAATGACACCAAATTCTGTACTTTACCTTCAAATTATGATAGAAGACTACACAAATAGTAGGAAGATATGCTTCAGATGTTATCAGAGAAAGTTACCCGAGAAATATATATGCAACTTTTTTGGTTATATCAATTTAATTACGCTCCTTTAAGTGGAGGAAAAAAGCAACAAAAAAAACCAAAGCAAAAATACCAGTGCTGAAGAGAAAGTAGAAACACAGTGTTAAAGAGATTCAAACAATAAAGATATGATGGACTGCAGATAAAAGGAAAATGCCAGTTTCTCCGCATTTTAATCACCGAGATCAGAGTTTTGATGAACATGCCAGAGGGACTGTTTTGCGCTCTACTTGCACAGTGAGTGAAAGGAAAAAAAAATGAGAAGTTTTATCTTGAACATTCTTTAACAGATGATGCATCCTTTGGGATTAACATTAGAACAATGAGGAAGAAAATACTTACCTAGCTAGGGAAGTGCTACAAGATAATTCCAAGAAAAGACAGATATCTAAGTGTAAAATACTAGCAACCTTTATTAACATCTTAAAATAAAATTTCCTTAATTATTATTTTAGATCTATTCTAATTTTAAATGATTAGTTATCTGTGTGCTTAAATAACTATGAAACAAGGGAAGAAAACACAGACTGAAAAAAAAAGGGTCATTGATCTGCCATTCACCCCTGAATATCCCAGTTCATGCATAAAAAAGATTTTGGATTCTCACATGTATGGAAGAAATCTCAGTTTAGTGCAATACAGTCTAATCTGGATATGAAATGTAGGGATTTGTTTTAAACATTACATAAATGCTTGATTAGTGTTTTAAGGAATAATAATAATAAAAATGCTTACATAGTAATTTTGAACAAATGAGAAGGATATAATTATCTTCCAAGAAAAACTCCATACATTCTCACAAGGACTACTTCTCATACAAATCCTGTAAAATACATTAAGCTACCATTTGCAAGGAAAATAAAAGAATTATTATTGAAAAAAAAAATCAGACAATTCACTACAAAGAGATCATTTGTATCTCTGACCTGGAATTAGCAATTATGCCCAATAATATAATGATCTTATTAGTTGGCCATTGTCATGTTGATAAATATATTAAAATATAGAACAGATCTGAAAACTTGAAATAGAGATTTTACAAATCGAACAAAGAACAGTACTAGTAAAAGCTCTGTTACTAAGAAGGACATTAGGAAGAATCTAAACTTCAAGGGTAATATAGTGGCTTTCTTCTATAAGAGTGAGGGAGGGCTTTGAACATGAAAGAGTTGTTTTTAATACATGGCGCTGTAAGGAACACTTGAAATACTTATTTCATTGACATACTTTTAAAATGTCATGAAACATGGAAGAGAAAAAGTAGAAAGGGAAAATGGATACAAGAATGATATGAAACCTCCTTTACGGTAGAAGGATTAGGGAAACTGTTAAAACATTTTTTAGCTTTTTAGTCTCTAGGAAATACGTAATGAATAAGTCACTTCACCCATCATCAGTGTGGTGCCGTTTCTGAGGTAAAATGTGGCTTCTTTTTAGCAATATGAGAAGCGTTGTAAATCAATCCCACCTAATAACTTTGGCATGCAAACAAACAATTTGCAGATGGAACTGCAAGAGAAATATCTGAAGTTTCAAACTTCAAGGTGAGAGCTATGTCTGAGATTAGCTAAAATTATTCAGAGTTCTAGCTTTCTGTGTAGCTGAGTGGAAGGTTTCACTGATGTGAGTATAATGGAGATTATTTTACCTTCCTACCTTATAAACATGTTGTAATACTAAGATACAAACTCAATCTGTGTAGCAGATTACAGAAAAATGTTAACCTGAAGACTTCACTAGTAGGTTTCAACTTTAATGTCTGTATTTAGGTTCTTCAAGCCCTTTTAATACCGAAACTGTTGCAGGTATTGTAGCAAGACAAGGTATTGGACAGCCGAATTATAACTACAAATACTGCATTTTGACTGAGGTTTCAGAGTTAACACACTTTTATATGGATTAAATATTTTATTGTAGTCTGAAGAAAGCAAAAGGATTCATTAGTGTAAAGTAAAAAGACAAGTAATATTAAAGTAATGGTGAAGATAAACAGAGAAATTTGTTCATCATTTTTTACAAGAAGAAAGAGATATTCAGATGTTTGTCACTCATAACACAGAAATCTGGCCACAAAGATCTGAAATTGTGACAAATATAAGTATCTTTGCAATTTTAATTCCGCAAAATTCTACAAGACGTAAAGTAAAATTCAGTATTGATTGCAGTCCTAGCAAGCTAAGCCTCAGGCAAAAGAAACAAAGTTCCCAGGTTTGTAACATGTTCTGTGAGATATTACAAATTACTGAGAGCTCATAATCTTGTTCTTATCTCTCATTTGAAAGATGGTCTCTCTGGTTGCAGAGTGACTACGACTTGGCTTGTTTACTGATCAGGAGGGAAGTACACCACTATGTGAATCACACACACAATTGAGAGGGTTGCAGGAATGAAAATAATAAAATAGGTTGACCTGTAAGACCTAACTAGGCAGTAAATATAACATTCACATGAATTGCAATAGATTTCTGGCAACTTTCTGAACAAACCCCAACAGGAGACATCTGCTTCTGTAATGCAGTTGCCTTTGTGACTGGGTAGAAAGTCTGAACTTCTAAGGGATCTTTGAAGTTTTTCATTTGCTTTGTGTTTCCTTGTGCTACAAAAAAAATACTTAACATAGCAATCATTAAGGAAGATTGGGTTAAAAGACTATTGTCTGTGCGAGTCAGATTTAAAAAATATACATTTTTCTACTTGAAATTACACCATAGCATTTCAGTATAAAACAAAAGAGGAAAAGAGATTACTTTGGTATTTTTGAATTAGTAATCCTGTTTCTCAAAAGGGGCATACTGAATGACTACTTTAAAAACATTGTAAGCAGATGGATAGTCACTATGGCAACGAAAGATATCAGGATAATTAATTAAATTCCATCTTAGCGACCTATACCTTCCCATTCTACACCTATTAATGCTTAAAATGGTACAGTGCTTTAGAATTGTAAGTATAAGAAGTAAATTGTTTTAGCAATTTGGGTTTACGTAAGATTACAATTATACAAATAGAAAAATAATTAATGTAGCAACCCTCTGTGAAAAAATGCTCATAAGAAAAACTTGTAAATTTCAAAAAATAATGCCTGAAAGTACAATGCTTAATGTTTGAGATTGTAGTCGGATCACAATTGGACAATCTCGCTTAACCCAGCATGCTACAACAGGAATTCCTAACATTGTACTGATGAACAGATACACATGTGATCAAGACAATAACTGGCATCTCACCTACAGAATAAAATTCCCTGGGGAATAATGCAACAATGAATCCATATACACTCAAACTCTTTGGAAAAAATGGGACAGGTGGTTAAGAGCAATATTTTTTTGTTATATGAAGACCGTTTTAATGATACATAGCCTATTAATCAAAAAATTTTTCTAAAAAACCCTGATGTTTAATTTTTTATATATATGTATATTAATATATAGTACTTATATATATACATATATATATATAGTCCCAGGTTGCTGAAAAGCTTTCTACAATTATATTGATCAGGTTTGATCACATTGGTGCTAATAGCATAATCTTTTTGAGCTATCACACTGCTTGATGCAGGCCTAAGATGAATAAACCAATAATACAGCAAAATTTTTCTTATTGTCTTCGGAGTGATTAATTTATTAAGATGAATTATAAACATACAGTATGATTACCTTTTCAGCAGCTTTTCCAAATAACAAATCAGAATGTGATGTGAAGAGAGGACCTTTATCCTTTCATCTGGAGGGAATTTGTACTCTTCTACTCTTTGTGCTAAACTTCGTAAGTGAAGAAACAGACATTCTGGAAGCTCACCTCCATATTAACACACATATGCACATAGTTGTTTCTAAATTAGCAAGAAATCAGGCTACTGCTTACATTATCTACTTCACTATGATGGATCAGCAAAATGTTGCTATATCAAACCCTGTGTATTTTTGTTTCACTAGTCTAGCTAAAAGCATTGCTCAACAGTAAATTATAGTTTCTACAGGGAAAGAGGCCTAGAAAAATGACGCCAAAGCTCTTGCAGTTATATACAGGTTCTTTTCCTCACTAGCTTTTAGAAATATTCCAAAATTTTAAAAAAGTATATCTTTCACCTCCAAGAAATCTGTTCTTACAGATTAGGAGCAAGTGATTCAGTTCCTATGAACTGTTATCATAAATATTACTGGTGAGTTTGAAATCCATTAGAAAGACTGAACATTTTTGGAAACACTGCTGAAGCAAATCAGCTTCTGAGTCAGATGAGTCCCTGTTTACTCAGATATGACACCCTTTTTCTTCATAAGTGGACTCTCGATAACTCCCCCGGAGAAACTGTCAGATCTACTAGAAAACATAGGATTGTTTGACAACAAACTCTGAATGGTTTCTGAGGAATTAGCAATAACCATACGTGGGCACTCCACTGATAACTGCTATTACTGTCTGAGTCATAAGAAAAAGGCATACACATACAAGAGTTTCACTCTTTCCGTTTCTGAAGTACTTTCTTTCTTATTACTATCTGAGAAGGTGTTCCTGCAGTCACACTGGAAAGTTGGAAACATCTTTACTCAAGTCATGTCCCTCTAGCTTTCTGGAGTGCCTCACTCCAGGTCTATTTATAAAACACCTTTTCGAAGAAGCTGTCTCCCAAGCATTTTATAGAAGCTTCCTTTCTCTTTGTACTGCTGCTGCCATTTTTGAGATTGTCCTGGGTTTGGCCAGGACAGGGTTAATTTTCACCGGATTCCAGGAAGGG
>Ga0181612_112772_pt1 | contig 19170 bp, 7 predicted proteins | sample HoacroProtozoa21_FD_119630 | JGI IMG/M metagenome (GOLD analysis project Ga0181612, IMG submission 119630) | Hoatzin crop microbial communities from Cojedes, Venezuel. Combined Assembly of Gp0051906, Gp0051904, Gp0051908 | reverse complement strand
GCTAATGGGTTAAAAATATGGAGATACAAGATGTTTTCATGTCACTACATGGTCAGAGATTTCTCATTGTCTGTAAACTAACCAAAAATTCCTGATGCCTTTGAAGATATTCAGACACCTTTAAGTACCAGTGGGAGATGTACCCAACTACTTTTCAGGTTCTGTTCCTTAATTTCTTTCAACCTTTTCTCACATGCACGCAAAACAGAAACCTCCTAATTTCACGGGGAATTTATCTGAACCCAACACTGTTTCCCACACTGCAGTAGAAAGGGGCGTAGTGTAGTTACGGTAGAAATGCCTGTTCTTCAGGCTGTTAGAGAATCTGCTCCTAAAAGGAAGAAACGGAGATGGGGTTGGCTCGTACACTGCAGTGAAGTGGCTGAGCTTTACCGGACAGAAAGGAAACTATCGCACTCCCCTGTTAAAACCACCTGCTAGGTACAATAGACAGGACTAAGAAATTCAGTGGAAAAAATGTCATGACAGGAACAAGCTTTTTTCTGTGAAAAAGAAACTAAGGAAACATGCTTTCTTACAGATTTACGGCCACTTTTTCTAAAACCACCCGCTTCCTACTCAAGTTCTCAGCGATGTCTCCACTGAACAACAGCAGACAGTGTTGCTAGTACAATCTACATATACATAAAACAAGTCTTTCTATTTACTACAAACAATGAACAGATAGAGGTTAGCACCGGAAGACACAATCAACTTCCAATTCTTTCTAAATAATTACTACTATATTTAAAAGTTTGAAAAGTGGGAGGTTATTTCATTTATAAGAATAGTATACGAATAGTATATAACACTTATCATATATACAATAAACTATACATAATATTTACCTGCATGGAAGTCTATGCCCACAGCAAATGAAGTTCCAGATATAGGCATTAAAGCATCCATTTTATCATTTGGATCAAGAGGAATTCCTCTAATTCCTTCATGAACAGAATACATAAGAAATGATTCAATACCTATAGGAAAAAAATACAGCCAATGAATGCAAAGTGGAGACTTTCTCAATTAACAAGACCTGACAAATTAACAAACATCAGACATAGTTTTCCAATACTGCTCCATAGTCTTCCAAAATGATAACTACACCTTTTTGAAAATACGACCATGAATTATTAAGGTGTATTTCTTATTAAAAGATCAATGCAGTTTTATAAAGAGAAGGGAATCACTGTCCAGTTCAAGCATCACCTTGAAATTAAATAATTATCAGTAATGAAAATTAACACTTAAGAAGAAACTTGTTTTGAATTATGAGAAACGTAAGAATATTTTCAGTGCACATCTGCACCTTCTGTATGTATTCAGCAGAGACAATTTTAAAGAACTTGTGGAAAGCAGGACTCAAGACTGTAAATTGTCTTTTGAGGCATGGGATTCATCTTACCTCCTTTAGTCATGCACACTTTGCTTCAGACAACAGAGAGAAATACATAGTCTTAGTGAACAATGCAGCTGATGCCTTTTACATGTCTACTTTTGTGTTAGATTAATCACATTCCAGATGCACCTATTTCTATTAAGTAGGAATAAATTCTACTGTGTAGGGTCTTGCTATGTAGTCATTCCCAGTTGAGATGAATCACATCTAATTGTTGATAACCAAAATTAAAACAAATACTTTATTGACCTAATCTGTTCATATATCAGCACACTTCTAAGTTTAAAGGAAATTATGCAGCATGATCATATATGAATCGTATTTTAAAGAGTTTTAACTACAATCCACAAAAAAGTGCCTTTTTTTCCCATCAATTCTTTGAAAATTTCTTTCTTTGTATAGCACTAACTAGTAGAAGACCCTAAAAATATGGACTAAAAATTTTATTTACAGAATTACAAAATTTTCTTCTAGGCAAGAAGAAATACAGCTATCAAACCAAAAGAGCAATGCTAAACAAGTATATATACATAGAATAGTACTTATAATATTTTCTCCATGCATATTGAAGACAGAATAAAAACGTTTTTGACTCATGACCTTTTTAATTGAAGGAACATTTAATAATAAAAAGCTGTTATGATCTATAAAGCAGTATATATCTAGACACAAGGAAGGAATACATTTCAAATACACAACATCCACCATTTCACCATAACCCACACTGAAGGTTACAGTGTATCAATATTACAATATCTGAAGTAGTAACTGTAAAAGTAAAGATGACTATGCTAAAAAAAGAAGAACATATTACTGCCACATATGAAAAGCACTGAAGAAGTATAAATGACACATTTATGTTGCTTAATTCTGCTTCCATGCATACTCTACCATTAACTAGATAAGGTAGCAATACCTCATAGGAATAAATAATATTAAATTTATAGAACTTTAAGGCACCTTGACCATAAGGCTGTTTTGCATTATTCAGGCAAAAAGTAAGACTTTGGATGTAAGCTATGTTTTGATTTTTTTTCCTGCTCAAATAGACAAAAGATCTAAAATGAAAAATAATTAAAAAAATAATCAGGCCTTACTTTATATTAATGGCAATACCGTAGGATGAGATACACACCCTTTCAGACTCTGTAGCCGATAATTTAGTTTAAAGTTAAGGTATATGGCCTTGAACAAATACGTACTGCTAGTAATGATGGTGCAAATGGTCTGCTTTTCTTTCTAAATACCTAAAAAATATCCTCAGAGTTTCCACAAAAAAAAGCTATGCAGAACTAAATAAAGAAATTAAAAGCTAAATTTAAATCATGTCCTAACCACAAAAGACATTTCTCCATTATTGCTTCAACCAAGCCTATTAAGTATAGTTATTTAACTTAAAACTAATAAAGAAAGTTTATTTACTCATTACAGTGTTTCCATAAAACTGAAGTTAATTAAAATAAATACTGAAAGCCATTTTACCTTTGCATGCCATGCGGTTTTTTTGGAGGTTGTAGCCTACTGTACACACACAGGTCCTGGTGGTTTCTGATGTTGGTAAACAAAGCTGGGAGCATCCACCATTGTTTAACTGACAGGAATTGCTACCTATAGCATGATGGGAAAAAAATGAGTGTTGGCATCAATTTACCAAAATTAAATTTTGTTCCGCTATCTTCTTTGAATAAATGAGATATGCATAAAATATTTCATGCTATGCTACTATTCATATACTCCTCCATGTTTCACTCTTGCAGTATTTTATCTGTGCACTTAAAATAGTGTGTTTTTTACTTACAATTTTTCTTTTCTTAGAATAATTGTTTTCTGAAGAAGCTGCCAACTTTCAAGTAAAAGCATATGATAAAATTGAAAATACTACATGAAGTTTGAATAGTAATGCTGAAATCTCACTGACATTTGTCTAGAAGGCATATCTTTCTAGAATAAGACCATGAGCAAATCATTGATCATATTGTATTGATTCATCTAATGTTATATTAACCTCATACCTTCATGAACCACCATTCTTTTAGTATGTTTAAGATACACTCCAACAGGATCTCACAAATCCATGCTCCTACCGCTTAAACAATATTGACTTTTAAGTAATAGATGAACACTTTTTAATATCGTTAATAATAAACATTACACAATAAATACATCTCGGATATTTGAAGCTTCATGAAGAAACATTTAAGTCTACTAAGACATTCAAGGAGTTAGTTAATTACAGGTTACCAAGCCCATATGAATCAGGGAGCTACCTGTCATTTATTTTTGCATTCCTAATTCTGAAGTAGAAAACTTTTCTTCACCTGAAATCACAGGTGTTTTGTAGTTATCCAGCCATACAAATGGAAAAGACAGGTGAGGTTTGAAACTCTCGGGTCTCCTCAGACAAAAGTTGTATTTGTATGCAGAGAAATCTGTAAGTGCCCTCACATCATCTTTGCTCTCATGTCACTTTGATTTAATGACACGCAAGACACATACAAAAAACGCAAAGATTCTTTAAAAAACCCATGCAAGCATAAAGCTGAAACCCATCTACAGTGTTCAGTAGTTATAGCCAAAACCTTGACATTGCTCTGTCAAAATATAGATTAGCAAGGTGACATTTCACTACACAACTTCAGGGCTCTTGTTACGGTTAAAGTTCAGTAGTACAAAAAGACAGAACCGTTTCTTTTCTTGACTTTTGTACAATGGAAGATGCATATTAATACCACAGACACCAGATACTGCTATATGGTACTGCCACTCAGGAGACTATCTGTACGTCTCCATGGGAGGGAGTTCAAGCATTTTAAAGTCATAGAAACATTATTGAATGCCTAAATTTTTATTACTTACTGTTCCACCACATTTAAAACTAAGGGTAAGGCTGGCAAAGCACCTTTGGTGTTTCCTAGAATAGATAAAATGGCAAGTTTTCCCAGAGGTGCTCAATATGGAACAGAATTAATGTACTCCGCACATAGACTACTTATAGTCCATCAAATATCAGACAGCTTAGCTCCATCCTGTGTTCTTTTGGAAGTTTCTCCACAAAAGGAAATAATTTGTTTCATGTAGATCCCATCCTCATCACTTTTAGCGCAACCATCAACACTTTGAAAGCAGCTGGAATCAGAAATAATCTCTTTCTAAAGAATCTCCCAAGTGTTTTCATCTCCAGTCTCCAAATTCATAAAACTGTGTGCATCACCCCAATTAACAACTTTTCATATTATATTAGTTCCCAGTTTGCTGACTAAGTATTAGCAATGTTCCCCCATTTTTCTGCTGTCTCACTTTTGAATCATACTACTGTGACTTCCGTCAATTTAGATGAACTGTCTTAAACAAAGAGATAATAATTAAGAACATTAATGAATTCCCCCATAATACTTCACTTTCAATTCTTTTGGATGAGGTTCACAGGTTTTTTTTTTTTAATTAAAAACTTTAAACTTAGATTCTCTAAAAGAACTTTAAACTTCACTACAATGTAAGCTTCAGGAAACATCTGATAAATTAAAATACATCAGGCAGATATGCTGAATCAATTCTCCTATTACATTGAGTAATTTATTTAGTAATAAAATATGTTATAGTATTTTATCACTGAATTACAACAAAATATGTATTATTTTTTGTTGTAGCCATGTTTGGAGAATAACACGGGAAAAGATACTATGCAGTCTGCAAGTTGATTAAACACATTTAAAATTTAACATACCTTGCTGTGCTGCTTTATCATACACCTTCATATGTACAACACCTGAAGTTTTGTTTCGCAGGACAGTTGGGTTTCTTCCATCTTTTTTGTTACAGGTACCGATCTGAGCTAAATTCTGGTCTGCCCACCACAGCTTCTTATCTGTAAAATTTTCAAGTTTTAAAAATTAAGACTATTATATCATCCATGTTGGAAGCCTAAAGCAGGAAAAAGCTTTTGAGGTTAATTCTCAGATCAGTTTTAAGGAAAATTGCTCAAAGAATAAATAATGTCTTTTTTATTTTAAAATCAGAAATATTAGATTTATAAATTTATTTTTTTCTCTTTAGGTGACAGGTTTTCACAAATTTTTAAGTAGAAAAACTGAATTATGTCCAATTTATAACTGAAATATACAAAAACTTATTCATATATCTTATACTACTAACACAGGGTTTGTTTGCAAACTTCGCTATATCCATTCATTATGTATGTAGAAATGACAGGATCTCTGGTTCCAGGTTTTCATTACTGGACTTGAGTGTTAATCATAAAAGTAATTAAGAATCTTGTTACTGTCTTAAAGAACCGAAATTACCAACTTGCATCAATAGTAACTTTTCGATCATAATTTACACAAGATTTCAAAATAACAGAAAAAAATGAAACATGCTATGCACACACTAGCATAAAGCTTCAAACTATCCTTGTCATTCCACACATGCAGAATACTGGCGTCCTAGGATGTAGGACTCATCAAAAATTTGTGACAAAGAATCCTCACTTGATGCACAAGTGCAGCATATGCAACATATTTTTCAAGGGCTGGATTTCAGGTGCCTTTAGTCATAAAGATTTCACTTAAATTCAGACAGGATTCTAAACGACACGAGGATAGAACAGTAAGGTAAATCACATGGCTGTGGCCATACTGGTTACTGTGGAATGTAAATTTTCATTAAAAAATAAATTAACATACAAATGTCAATATTAATGTAAAGACAAACTTTGTAACAAACAACAGTGTATGAAGACAAGCTATTTAAAATAACTTAAAAAAACTGAAAGGTATAGCCGACATGTGTATCTCTACTAAATTTCAGTTACATCACTTCAGGAAAATCTTATTTTTGAAGCTCCATTAACATAATTTAAATATCACCATTAGGGATTGCTTTAGCTTTGTTCAGAAACACACACCATTTATCAGTGTTATGAGTTTGTCATTTTGAGACTGACTCATTACCTGCTGGAATTAATGCAAGAGTCTCTTCAGTTAAAAAGTTTGTTTGTCTTCTATTCAGTTAACAAAAGCTAGTAAGATGCCTCAGTATCAATGATTTATAATTTCTGTAAGGTAATAATCTTTACTACTTTTCCTCAAACTGGTATTGGGGTGGTATTCCTATTAAGGTTTGAATATTTCATGTTTCATGCCATCACTCGATATTACACAAAAGGGGTATAAAATAAGTCACCACAATCACAAAGCAAAAAGAAAAAAGCAAAGATGACCTATCAGGAAACACAGCAAGAAGAAATAATGCAAACAGAAAAAAAGAGTATTAAATACACACTTTTGAAAACCTTCACAGCAGCTCACAGAAAACCTGTATTTTCTACTGCTAAGGCTTGCAAGACAGAATAGGTTAACATGAGGGGAGACCAGAAGAACACTAGACATGCCCTTCACTCTCTTGGTACTTCTTTATACCCCTCCCTTTGCATATAAAATGCCACAGTTATTAGCTTTACTGTAGCTCTGAAGGACAACATCAAGACCACGGAACTGCTTTCTACAACAGCTATGTCCTGTCAGTGTTTCACCAGAGATGTTGGGGTGACGATGGAAAAGCTCTGTAGTAGGGCACTACTACTTGTAACGGCCATACTGTTCGGGACTAGAGTCAAGTGTCATGAATCAGGGGTCCCCAAGGACCACTCACCCTTGTATCATGTCTGAGACTACACCACCTTGAGAATCAGGGTGCTGAAGTCAGCCATGACATGCTTTTGTGATTTGCTGTGTGCCAAGAAAGCAAAAAACCCCAACCTCTAAATTTCACACGCGTAGGCACCAGCCTTATCCACCCAGGTGGGATCATTTGTCCAATGCACACTAACATACTCTACTCAAATGTCTTCCATGAGGCACTCGCCGATCGTTCAGTTCAGAGAAAACAAAATGCACTGAAATTGCAAACATGTATTTCTGAAAGGAAAGAAAACTTTTGTCAGATCCAAAAGAATGACATGGTAACGATGCTTACTGCCTAATTGTAACCAACTAAACAATTCAGAACGTCAACTTGCTTCCAAAACAAGAACTCGGCTAACTCAGAGCAACTGAATGTTTACAGTGAAGAGCTCCTTACCTAACCAATGCCAAGGCCTTCAGCTGTTTCCCTTCTAACATAATCTTTTCAGTTTTATCCTAGTTAATGCCAGCCAGCTTGTTCCCAGTATTCATCAAGCTCAGCGGTTGCTGGAAGCAAAGCAAAACAGTCCTTTCCTGTCTGGGTGAGACTGAAACAGAGCATACTGAAGATACAGAAAACGCTTAGCCAGTGCTAACTCTTCACGTCATCCGTCAGACACTGCACAACAGCACTATTTCAGTGGAGAACTTCCCCATGTTTCTAGATGTAGACAAACAAATCCAAGGCAAAGCACTGCCAGCTATTTCTATCAAGTGTAACGAGAACAACAACCACCTGTATTCTACTTCTCACGGCAAAGGCATCAGATACTTCTGCTAGCTTTTGGTAACTAACTAAAACCTTGGGAAAAAAAAAATCTACGCACAGAGCTAACGCAACCTTTGCCAAAATACATATTTCTTTTTGAAGCAAAATTAAGACACACACTTGCTATACTGCCTTGACGAACTCAAAAGCCACCCCATATTGAACCTTGTCTGACAGCCTCAGCACTCTGCAGAACTGAGGAAGGACCGAGCGGCTGGATCCCCAGGGTGTGCTGGCAGCCACATGGCCATGCAGTACACGCGCTGCTCAGGCTTCTGCTTCATGGGCAGCTCCAGAGCAGCAACAGCCTGCGCTTTGTTTTGACACAGAGAAGATGAGGAACGGAGTGGAGAGAAAAAAGGGGAATTCAAGGAATATATGAGGAAAATGGGGTATTGTGACAGCAAATTGTGGAATTGGGAATGGTAAGTGCTTGCAGTAGAGACATCTTGTGCAGAAGGGCAGGAGAGAAACTGGGCTGAGGTCTTAGGATGAAAGAGGATACGGGGTATAGTACTGGAGGTATTATGGAGAGACGGTTATAGAGAGAAGCTGAAGTTACTCTATTATGAAGATGCAGGAGACAGAAAAATAGTCTTTACCAGTTCCACTTTTGCTGTAACAACTGCTAATTTGAGGTTACTTTCATGGAAAATCCTCAATTAAAATGCCTACTTATCTATGGGAATCCTACTAACTTTACTCTAGTGAATAAATCCATTTTCACAAGTGAATGAAATTGCTTGTGAGGCTAAAATTCATTTTTCATTAAAAACACATTACAATCAATAAAAAAGAAATCACAAAAAAAATGGAAAGCAGGCTCTATGTCCCAATGCATCAGAACACAATTTTAAACAGCTTTGATATCAAACTGAAACTTCAGTGAATTAATGGCCAAACACTGACAAAGAAACGATAGCAAATCTTTTGATTTGAAGGTCTTAACACATTAGTCCTCACTGTCTCTGAAGTACACACAGATGTATGATGAGGCAGTCTCCATGTCCCAGGTTAACAAGTTCTACAGACCATAATACATTTCACAGTGTCTGTTTCTCATTTTCTTTGAATGCCAGAACACCCTGTCTGAGCCCTCGCTCCCTTCACAAGACTTAACTGGTACAATGACCTCCTTCCGACTCACTGTGGGTTATCCGTTTCTCTTGACTTAGTCAAGTCATTTGCCTTCGTGACTGGCTAATGCTCTGTAGCTCACCACTTCAGAAAAGAAGTTATGGATTTTTATGTTCTGAATTTAAAATTATACTTCTGAGGATCCACAACCTATTTTATTTTCCCTATACTCCCATATTATAAAGAAATTTAAGCTATTTCCTTAGTAAAATTTAATTAATCAAATGTCTTGTACTAGCCCCCTAGGAAGTCTCAGTAAAGAAACAAGGTTTCATTAGCCCATCTCTGTTCTATTCTCGAAGTTAAAAAATGAAAAACTAAGTGCAAGCTCTCAGCCTTTTGGAAAAGTATCTATTTTAAACAGACAGAACTACCAGCGTTGTTTTTGTGCGAATGTTAAATTTAACCATGAAAGGGCAAACACGAGAAAAAGGAAAAGAAATTACAGCAGCAATTTGAATTCAACTTTAAAAATACATGTGACAAGCTGAAGTTAAACTGGAGCAATGCAAATGGCAGTATATGGACAGTACCACATGCTTAGGTTACTAACAAATTACTGCCCTGCAGTGAGTTAAGATTTCAATCCTGACTAAATTTAAGGTATTAGCTCCCATGAAATACAATCTCGCAGCAATATTCTACATGAAGAAGAAAGTATGAGTGTTTGTTTTTTCTCCAAACAGTTAATTATCTTTTAAACATCTTAAATGAAATAATTATATAGGGCAAGGGTGTATAATTTCGAGTTTAACATCAACATAATTTTCACTTCAGACAGAAAAAGTTTAGTTGTCGATGAATCAAAAGTAAAGTTCTAGATCTCAAAAACTTTTAAACTCCAAGAAGACTGCCTTTCCAACATATATAGTGTATTAACTTCATTTTTAGTTAATCTTCTTTTCAGTTACATGAATTGTTGCTTATGCTGTAGTTCTAATATTTAAATAACTAATTTATAAAGCCAGACAGTTGAGTGTTTCATGATGAAAACTAGAGATCTGAAAAATCATTTCCATTGCAGCAACTGTAAAAAGTTACCAAACAAAAGAAAATAAACTGAAACTATCAAGGAAAAAAGCATTTACTGAGTAGACGTCACAGGTATGAGAAAACAATCCACAGAATGAAAATATTCTGAATGTGAAGACGTGGAGACACAAATGGAAGTCTCCAGTGAAACCTGGGTAAAATTTGAAGGAAATCTATCAATTTATGCATCCAGAGGTGCTAGAATTGACTGAGTGAAAAGATCATCCTGCGATATCAATCTGTTAAATTCATAGTAGCTTGTATCTGATGATTCTTTTATCGCACAATCCTTAGCACAAGATATTTCTGTGTTCAATTTTGATAGTGTGAATTATAACAAAAAGACAGATGTGAGATCAGAATATAAAAGCGACTATGGGATATAATCCGTAAGTGAAATCACGGAAATTTGATTTTGTTTTCTTTTTTTTCTGTGAGATTATGACCCACAATAATGAATTATCTACCTTAAAGTTTTAGGCTAACTTTTTCAATGAAATGATTGTGAAGAAGTGATTTTTAGTCTTCAAATCCTCTATTTGCCCACAGATCAGAATGGCCCATTAAATAATTCTGGTAATGACTGCTGTCTTGCGCACAGTGTACTAGAACTTGCTGTTTTACATATCCAAACCCATCCATAACATACGTTTTTTTATGGCTGGATTAGAGGAAGGAAGCAAAACACATACAGTTTTGCTGGTTTGCATTATTTGCTTGAAAGAAGCGATAAAACTCAGGCATTTCTTCAGTATTTTGTTCAAAGACTGATGCTTGGCTCTGGTTTCTATAGCCTCCCAAAACTGCAATCTGCTGACCTGCCTGTCTCTTTAGGGAAAGGAAATAAACATAACCCCCAAATAGCCAACTTTGCATATTCTTTTACCAAGAGATGAAGGTACGGCATGTGCTTAATCAAGAAGTTCAATTACCAGTAACTATCTACATCACGAATAGTTTCCTTTCTCCCTTTTAGTACTAGTACAGAACCAGAGGATTTCTGCGTCACCAACTGAATGTTCCACCATGTTCCTCTTTTGCTTACTGAGCTACTACATGTGACTATTCCTGCTTTCTTACACAGTTAACAGTACCTAGACAATTTCCATCAACAGTGTCAGATGTGTCAGATCACAGAGTTGTTCTTTCCCTCCCTTCACGACACAAGAAACAGAAATCATCACAGCATAAACTCATTCCTAGTCCTTGAAGTACTTGACTGTGAACCCAGTCTGAGTGGTCTCCTACATCACCCATACCATGAAAAAGGACAAATCATGACAAATCACAAGTGAATACTCAAAATACGCTTCATAATGATTCTTTTATCTTCCTCTTCCATCCTTGTTAACATGACACCTGCATAAACAATTCATTAAAAATATAACTTACAAAATCTTACTGAAGTAGTATCTATTCTTCTTTTACATGGAGGCTTTATATGGTGCACTACAAGTTTTAGAAAGAGTTATGGATACAGTATGGAGAGTTAAACGAGAAAAACAACTTGAAACGTAAGGTGAAGCTCATGCAAACCCTGCTATTTCAGGTACAGTAACAAAAAAGCCGAAACCACAAAACCAACCCCAAACAAAACCCATCAAAACCTAAACCAAACCAACCAACCCACCCACAAATTCTGAAGTACGGACAACTTCAGGTCAAACTTCTTATTGCCTACCTGCCAAAAAAACCCGAATTGGTCCCATCTGGCCAGTTATGCCCTAAGATCTAAAGAATATAGGTTTTAATTGTTCAGAAACTGCTGGGTGGCCAATACACACCACAGTACAGTCTCATACCAAAAAAACCTTAGTGCAGCTATTTTTAACCAAAATTCTAAGCAGAACTTTGGACTATTTATCTCTGCTTTACTAATACATTCTCTCAGTAGATAACTCATCTGCAATGTCTAGTACTAGGATGAATTTATCTACTTTTAAATTAATTTTAAAATATACTAGATGGTTTTACAAAACCACTTGACTTAGCATAAAGACAACTTGCTTTCAGAAACTAGGTTAGAAATAACACTATTTGAAACCTTTAAATATAAAACTGAAGTTAAACTATTTATTTGCTTAATTATGCTAACAAGAGTGTTGTTCAATCACTAATTACAATCTTGTTGCTGAAACTGGGTTATGATATACATTAAAATGGTTGTATTTATCCCTTTTGTTTGGTAATTAGCATTAAGCACAGCAACATATTGGGAAATGGCAATTTCAAATGCCAAAAATTGCTACACTAGCATTGTGGACAGTCCTTCAGAGATTTCAAGCAGTATTCTGAATGCAGATTTTGATGGACCATTAGTTTTCATTAATGGTGGTTTGAGTATTTATGGAAGACAACTATGTACTGTACTTAGAACTGGGCAGATTGCCTAGATATATTTCATATATTAATGCTAACATAATGAATGGTGTTATGGCAATTAGAAGACTGATGACTTAGAAAATTAAGGTGTATGCATTTGAAGTTTCCTTGATCAAAGCAGCCCCTTTCACTTTGCAATTTCATCCAGCAAAGTCACCGTTCCCACCATCTGAGCTACTAGAAATGCATTCTGGTGTTATTTTTGAAACTTTAAGATTAAAAAAAAAAAAAAAAATCAAATAACCAATACATCATGTAACCACATGATGAAAGTAAATGGCAGCATGAAAATATTCTGGTAATAAGAACACACATTTTCTGTCTAAAATGAAATACTGTAATTGTTACTGTTTTGGTTGTTTGATGATACACCTTGATGGCTGTATTATATACAGTTTGTGTTCAAAAGACATTGTTCTAAGACCTGCAGTCCCATTGAAAAGATATTATATATGTCTGATTTTGTTCTATTGCTGATTGATTTTTTTTTACATGAATTTCAACAGACATAGCACTTACAGAATTATTCATTACATGAAGTTATTCCATTTTCTACTACTAAACAACTAGAAAAAGGCCACTACTTAGCATCACCAATGCACAACAGATTATATGCTCATTATACACTCTACATTTTATGCCTATTTTGTAGCAAAATGAGCTGAGTTTTGTGATTTTGCTGTGAGGACCTGATACAAAATCCAGTCAAATACCTCCACCAAAACTGCTGAGAGAAGCCTTTGATATTTTTTTCTTCTCAGTGAGAAACTTACAGTAACTAATCAATACTTTTCTAGCAACGCTCAGTTTATGATTCAGAGCCATATATCATTCAAGAAAGAATACGCCAGTTGGGAAATACATCAGAAGTTGCTGCAAGTTCCTTTGTAATCCAAATCTTGTAATACAACGACTCTGCTCACCAATCTGGAAATACATACAGTTCTCACCACAAAGGTAAATTTCCAACCAGTTTCAGTTTCAGTCAAGGAACCATTTCCATGAAATAACTTGGAAGGCAGGAAATGAGACTTCATGCAGAATGCCAAATACACCTACACAATTTGATTACACTCAGACACTGGCTACCAGAAAAACTGCTAAAATCAGATACTGAAGCATTTCTTTAATGTTGAAAAGAGTATCGCTGTACCGTAGAAGAAAATCAGATATTCGCTCACATGGAACATCCTAAGTTTCCAAAACAGTGAATATATGTTATCAACTTTTAAGTGGTGTCAGTAGTAGGTGCTGAAAATTACACAGGCCATAGGGATGCTGTGAAATAGGTAAGCTTCTAAAAGACCAGAAGAAATTTCAGAGGATTTTGAATAAAATAAAATGAACATTTAATGTAGTAGCAGAAGAAAATTACTGCTGACCAAATACAAGACAATAAATAACGGGAGGTACTAAACAAAACATTCACATAGATTTTTGAATGGTAAATTAGCTAAAAATGACTGATCTTGCACGCACTGATATTTCACATGGTGAATGTGTATTTGACGAAAAAGTGGGAAAAGTAGAAAATCAAATGTGACTTCATCATGGATTTATAGCAACATCTTTATAATACAGAATGGTAACAGCAAAAATAAATTTTTGTAGGCATGGAAAACCCAGTAATTTTGTAAATATTCAAGTGCTTGCTTTCAAAATGGAGTGTAATTTTCGTCCCACCTATATAATGCTGAAAAAGACGTAGCAAACACAGGCACCAAAAGACTACGAATTTAGAAGCTCAGCATATGGAAAAAAGAAAGATGACTGACACTACTGAGCAGAAAGCCAGTAAACGAAAGAACCAAAATAGAGAAAGATGCAAATTATATAACTTATTTCCATTTCCTTCAAGGATAAACCTGAGTGTCACTTTGGCACCAACCTGTTTGCTAACATTATTTTTTCATGTCTTATTACCTTCTATATGCTCCCACTAAAGGATATAATTGTAGGAAAATGTTAAACAAGCCTGGACAGGACTAAACAACAGTAAACATCTGAAACAGTAGGGGTAACTTCCAAACAGTTTACAACAGCTAAACTGCAACACTGAAATAGAGGGATTGAAAGCAATGAAGTACAAATAATGAGGAGATTGAGGAGTTGTACTAAAGGCGAGTGGCATTCTTCATTGTCTGGTGAAGATCTGAACTACTCCATAAACTATATTAAAAAGCAAACCAAAATATTACTGATTTCACTAGCATTATTTACTGAGTTGATATCACGGTACATAACCATGGAGCGCCTCACTCCTCCTTTCTTTTCCCATTTCGCAATTAACAGGGTCAAAGATCAAGATGACAGAGACATCAGAGCAGCACAGAGATTATCAAAGTGAGAAAGAAGTCAGTCTTGGGCCAAGCCTTTTTCAGTCATTAGTTTTTTTATAGTTCTGAAAAATCTTCTGGAATGTAAACTGTAAGCTATAGCCACACCCACTGGAAAGTCTCAGCAGATCTGTTCGTTTTCTGTGCAAAAGGCTGTCCAGACAAAGAACGGAGGACACCAGCCCTTCATGCAGACCGTTGGATTATCCTCGGGTGTCTCTGGGAGCTCTTGCTTTCTGACAAGGAGGCTCTGATGGCTGGGAAAGATGCTAGTAAGGAGATGCTTTGCAAACAGCTAAAACAATTTTCAGAAGCAAGAAGGACTGAGGCTCTAGAACAGATCACCGGTGTAGTAATTTTATTAGAAATTCAGCAATTTTTCTGACAATCCTTTGTGCCCCCGTGCACCGACCCTTGGTGGGAGGTGCATGGGAACCAGGGCGATCTGCGATCGCATTACCCTGTCCCCTCAATCCATCGAGGCTCCCTCCACCATTTCCTTGCTTTAGCTTTTCAGACCAATAAAAGTTCTGATGATCAGCAACCACTGCCCAGTGTATGGCTTGGTGAGACTACGGTAAAAAGGGATTCTCAACATACCCAACTCTATCTCCTCTTTCTGCCCAAGTGGAAACATAACCCAGCGATATGACATGATCATATAATTTGAGTAAAGAAACAAAAATTATAAGATGTCAAAAATACTGTTTTTAACTGGGGAGACACTAAAAGACAGAAATATGCAAAAGATGGCAGAAGCCTACAGGACTATTGCGTTGCCTGGAACCTAAATGCCAAAGAGTTAAGAAGTTTGGGCAGGCTATCATCTGTTTTCTTTTCAGTCGCTGATGAATTCAAATGGTGAAAAGTTAGCTTAGTAAATACACAGAGAAGAAAAATGTTGGTTTTTATGTGTTTGCTGTGTTTTCAGATAAAAGTAGTCAAGAAAATTTATGAAAGGGACCAAAAATGATGCAATAAACATCACAATTACTGCAATTTGCCTGCTAAAACTTCTTACTAAACTTGTATGCAAAAAGATCAATGGGGTACTACATTTTCATATGCTATCATGTTAAATCTTACATTTACATATACATATTATTAATTAGGATCATTTATCAATTACAGATCTCTTGTCTTTCTTCATATCTCATTGGATTTTCTGTTCTAATCCATTTTACATGCACAAAAGCCTGATAAGCTGATATAAAGCCACCAGCACGTCAGGAAAATAGATGGCATTTACATCGCTACAGTATGTTCCACAATATAAAAACATACAGGAGAAATGAATACAGAAACTTCTCATGTTTTTCAATCAGCACATGCAGTACTGTTTATAAAACTGTATTCATTTGCACTTTTCTCCAGCAGATTTCTATACAGAAACATACTGCAATGTCATATTGCAGTTTATCACAACCATGGCTCCAGAACAAAGACGAAACCCAAAAGCAAAACAAACAGAAAATCCCAAACACATTGTAAGCTTTATTTACCAACTTGGAGTAGGAAGAATTGTCATCACCCATAAAAACATAAAAATTGTCATCCCAAACTAGGGATATTAGATGTATATGTGTTTAAAAGCTACGCAGCAGAAATTCTTGCATTTCCACATCTGCAAAAATTCAACTACTTTCACGCAAACAAGCATGAAACAATCTGCTTTAATTGATAGCTATGAACTGTTTATTCAATATCCCAGATGGAGCATCACTGTTGTAGCTTCTGTGAATTACAGCTGAAGACTTGATACCACAGACATCTCAGTGACAGTACGAACAAATACTCTTTAGAACATCTCATATTAAAGACTTCCAATAGCTCCCTAAAGTAAACGTCATCTATTTATTCTATTTCTAGGCACAGTCAAATCAACGAAAGACAATTTGTCTATATTAACATTCATGACTCCTCTTGACACAAAACTTGCATTGTTTATGAATGTATATATAAAAGCATCCTCTCTCCAACAAGTTTTGACAGCATTTAGAGTTCAATACCAGCCAAATATGTGTAGCATAAAACTATTTTAGCAGTTACTGTTTTAAAATATGACTTAATTTACACCATGTGCATAAAGTCTTTGGAGTTCTTTTAACATAACTTTCACAAGAACACCCTCTATATGTACATTATATAATTAATCAATCAAATAACATACTTCATAAAAAGACTCTGGCAGTTGACAATTCCTCTATCTAACAAAAGCGTACTTATCACCTGAACTTTTTCTGGAATATCCAAGCTAAATATAAGTAATTTTTAACTGAACCAGGACAGACGTCAGCAAAGCATTTGGAGGAAATACAGAAAGCTCTAAAGTTAACTCTAGAATAATATAAATACTAGTTCTGAGTCAGACTGGAATTTCTTAACACATTGTATCCTAGCTCCAGCAAGGGCCAAGAGCTGAAGAAGCATATGAGAAACAACCAATTTGAAGGAATATTCCCATAATATTCAGCAATCTGCAACTTAAAGACTTCCTGAATTTTTACAAAATTTTCCCTTGTTACCATGCTTCTTTTGATTTTTTTTTTGACAATTTAGATGGGTTTGAACATTCTAAACATTTCTAATGTGCAAAGTATAACACTTTTCTGATCTATTTAATACACGTAATATTAGAAAACATCTAAAAACCCAAATAATCAATTTATCCCAATCATCACTCATCAATTCATAACCCAAAGAGGTCTTCACAAAGCGCAAGCCAGTCCAACAAACTAGGGCTATTCTGAACTAAGACAGCAGGAAGAAGTGAGCAGCTGAAGAAACAAGGCATAGGTAAGTCTCTGTAACAAAGAGTATAACTCACCTCCTTCCAACCTGCTTTACAAGTAATTAGTAAATATAAGCCATCAGTCTCTTGCCTTCATTATGTGTATATATACGCAAGAGTATATTTAGAAACATACACTTGTAATACAGATTGTAAACTGTCTTTTCAACAAAATATGAAAGCATATTTCACAAACAAAACAGTCTCACTAGTGAATGCACTGTATTAATTATTTCGATTAAAGCAATAGCTTCTCCAGGCTTTTGATATGTCATTATTAGCTTCCAAACTTCTAAAAACCAAGTTATTACCATTGGACTTACCCATAATGGTTAAAGCTGTGGCTTTCGTTAAGTCTTCTTTCATTGACTCTATTATTTCAAGATTACCACCATCCAAGTTGCATCTATTTATGGTTCCATTTCCTGAACTGATCCAGTAAAGTTTGTTCTCTCCATAATCTATTGATAAACCTGTAATTAATGTATACAACTTTAACTGTGGCTTGAATAGACAACATACATTCCGTGTTAAGCTGTTTTCATAATGAAAATGTTTTATATATATACACACACAATTATGTTATCTATCCACTCATCCACTCAAATTAAAAAAAGAGAACCAAACTTGATCATTTATAGTGAAAAAGCCCATGCTTTTAAAAAGATTTCTGCCTTTTATTTCTCCCAACATCTAGAGAAATCAATCAGTGACTGACCGATGAAAGAGCATTATATGGCAATAAACAATTACTTGAATGAACTGAGGTCTTTAGCGAGGTCATTAACCACTAGTAAATGCAAACCAGAATGCTTCATTTATATTCTAAAATTATGAATACATAAAGACTTACAAAACAAACTACTTTTCATGATTCAGAACTACAAAAAGCCTGTTCTCTCCCTGCATGCACAGCCCTCTGCTTAGAATGCTGAAACCCCAAAACCTGATACTAGTTCTCAATAAATTTATAGCACTAATTTTAATTTTGCTTCACAGTGAACTAACCCTACGATCAGTTCTTCGGAGTTATAAGCAAGATAACTGTAGAAATAAAAACATTTTCAAAATAACCTACTAAACAAACAAACATATAATCTTCTGGAAGTAAGAGCAAAGAGCTAAGAGATAACGTATTTCGGACTTCTATAATCCTTTAAAAACATTCAAGTCATCGTAGCAGGAGATTTTCCACAGAGAAATACGCTTGGCGTGGTGACAATACACGTCATCATAATTTGCTCTGGTACTAGACTTTCCCCAGAATTCATGCGAGGTATCCCCCAGCAAGTTGCCAAGAAATACTGTATTTCGCTGCATAGGTCAGCCATAGGTACAGTACTCTTCTTCCACCCTGTAAACTGCTTTTGTGTGGAAAGTCAGATCTGTTTTCAGAACCCTGACAGGAGAAGGTAGTACCATGTGCTGCAATACTTACAGCTGGCATCACGCCACTGCCTCTTCAGGCACGTTTGACGTAGTAAGCCAAAAGGTGTCTGCTTTCTAAGCTTTTCAAAAACGGCTTCCCAGTTCCTTTGCAGTTACGGATACTTTTTTCCCATCTCTGCAAGTGTATCACCCAGAAAAAAACCAGCTACTAAGCTCGAGAGAGGATAAGGATCCTGAGTAGTTGCTGCAGG
>Ga0181612_135537_pt1 | contig 19171 bp, 12 predicted proteins | sample HoacroProtozoa21_FD_119630 | JGI IMG/M metagenome (GOLD analysis project Ga0181612, IMG submission 119630) | Hoatzin crop microbial communities from Cojedes, Venezuel. Combined Assembly of Gp0051906, Gp0051904, Gp0051908 | reverse complement strand
CAATAAAGACTTGGGCCCATTAGAGTGGGTCCAGAGGAGGGCCACAAAAAATAATCAGAGGTCTGGAACGTCTCTGTTATGAGGAGAGACTGAGAGAGTTGGGGTTGTTCAGCTTGGAGAAGAGAAGGCTCTGGGGACACCTTATTGCAGCCTTGCAATACTTAAAAGGCACTTATAAGAAAAATGGGGAGAGATTTTTTTACCAGAGGCCATAGTGATAGCAGACGAGGCAATGGTTTTAAACTTAAAGAAGGCAAATTTGGATTGGGCATAAGCAAGAAGTTTTTTACAATGAGGATGGTGAGACACTGGAACAGGTTGCCCAGAGAAGTGGGTGCCCCTTTACTGGAAGTGTTCAAGGTCAGGCTGGATACAGTTTTAAGCAACCTGATCTAGTGAAATATGTCCCTGCCCATGGCAGGGGTGTTGGACTAGATGGTCTTTAAAGTTCCCTTCCAATCTGAACGATGCTGTGATTGTATTTTTTTGCACAGGTACAGTGCCCCATTAAGGTTATCCACATAGGGGGCTGAATGAAAGTTTGCTGTCAGCCTTCAGTCTATATGTGTTTTTTTTTTCTTATGTGTACTTGGCTTTACAACTTTAATAACAATCTTTCAGCTTAGGGATTTCTTTCTACATGTGTTGAAGTGTGTGTGCAAAACTATAAATGATTTTTCATATTTTTCCTTTCCTTATTATTTCCGTACCTTTCAGTACTTTAGTAATCAACATGACACTCTGCTTCCTGAGGGACCATGTGTATAGAGGAATGTTTAAAAGGACTTTGGATATTTCTCCTCCCCATCCTGCTGGGAGGGAAGGGGAGGGCTGAGCGAGCAGCTGTCGGGTCCTAGTTGCCAGCTGCTGGGTTAAACCATGACACAGGATAATGCAGCTTGAATATGAGGCAATTTTTACCTATATAAAGCTGACAGAAGCAGCTCCTTCACTTTCTGTGCTAATTTTCTATGTAGCAGGCTAAAGACGAATTAGAAAAGGAGAAAGAAGTGATGTTAAAAACTTACTTTCAGCTAGTTCTCCACAGTGCTGAAGTCTCTGGAGATGTTACATCAGCAACATAAGTTAAAGCTGTCCCACAAATACATTATGTTGCCTTCAGGCCTCATTGATTAGCTGTGGGAGACCTTTGCACCATGCTGCTCTAATTCTATTTGTGTGCAGTGCAGACTAGTCCATAAAATTTGAGTCAGAGGATCATTAGACGAACTGGTTCGCTCTGTGTAGCATAAATGGTGGAATTTCACACAGAGATTTCTGTATCAAACTCTGTTGTAAACTCTGAACTAAAACATTTCTTTTGATATACTTCTGAGGTTCCTTGGCTTTGACATCATACTTGTACATCAGCTTTCTGCTGATAGCGCAAAGATTGATCCCGTACCTGGTCACTGTGAACAATGGGGAATTCTTACTGCCAACACATACTAACTACTGCTTTTTTCCCCCCAGGTATCTCTGCCTTTCGAAGGGAGCAAAGAACTGTCTGGCAAAAGAAGAAAACTTGTAATTCTGAACAAAGGGTTCAGAATTGTTCCTAATGAAGTCAACCTGCCTGTTCTTCAGCTGAGGCTGTCTAATTACCAAAGGGGCAAGCTTTGCTTGTTAAATAGTGTTCAGATGGAATTCCAATGTGGGACAGCTTCAGGAGACCTCACATGATATTTCAGGGTGATACTGTTAACTTTAGCTTTGTTTACAGCAGAAGCACTTTACAAGGAACATGGGGAAAGATGCTTCCAGCTTTATACATAAAGAGGAAAACAGAATTCGCAACAATATCTTCTATTTTTATAATTTTTTAAAAAGAATTGCTGCATAGTCAGGTTTTCTGGAATGATAGTTCAAAGCCTGTAACCTTATTTATATCCATGTATGTCTTCTATGGGAGGAAGAAGAGCTTTGTCATGACCAGACAGAAAATACATGTAGGTTTCACTGTACCAAAATTAGATTAAACAGATTAAACACCATCAGTATGATTTTGATATTTAGAAGGAATTTCTCTACTTACGTTTGGATGGTAGAAAATTCTAATGCTAGTATGACATGTTAATAGTCATTATTTGCAACTAGCATGGCTTCTGAAAGGATTGTTGTTTGAAAAACAGCTGATTTTACTGCTATTTCAAAATGTCTGTAGGTTATATGTCCATCTTTAGGCACACATTGTATAGGTCTGCGTATATAAAATGTGTTGTGTACATTAATATACATTTTACGTACACATTTGTTTACTGTTTAACAGGCTAAGTAAATTAAATACATGCTTTGCTGCTAATCAAAACTGTAGTACTTAAAAGCACTTTCCGAATTTCAATATTTATTCACTTTGTATTAAATGGAGGTAAAAATATCTCAATGCAGTAGCAGAGAAGATATTTTTTGCCTGTAGTTTAGTAAGGAATACTTATTAAGTACAGAAGATTTTCCCTACAGTTGATACTGTGGTAATCATAACTGTTGAAAATAGCCAGAATGTACTTGGTGATATAGCTCTACTAACTCTGCTGAAAATTATTAACATTATGGTCATCACGTGATTACTCATAAGTAATTTGATACAGATGTATCTTGTGTACTCTTCATAGGCTGGCAAAGGTTTGTTTGTAACTATAGATAGCTGACTGGCATTCATTTCCTAACCATTCAAGTGTATTATTTCACCTGTAATGTGTGACTTCAACATTCTGAATTGTTAAGTAGTGAAAAAGGACCCAATGGGCAGTGTAAAAGCAAACAAAAAAAATCTATCCTTTTCGCATATATCTGGTGTAGAAAGTCATCAGGTGTACAGTGGTACCGTAATGACAGCAAAGGTCTGTTAAGGGTCAAGACATGTGACTCTTAAGGTACCACCAGAAGGTAGTTACAGTTTCCGCTGTGAATAACCATAGATGATGCATTTCCTGCAATGTTACCACTAAAAATCAATTCCTCTTCTAGTTCAGAGTTTTGCTTTGGTAGGATGGAGAAAGGGAATGCCGTATGGTTAAATCTGATGGATTATGAAGTAACTCCACACTACGTATGGCTGCCAGTGGAACTGATTACACTGGTATTTTACCCAAAAAGACTTCAGTTAAATTCAACCTTGATATGCTGGTTCTACTCAAATTACCTATGAATTCTCATGATCGTTTTCCATTAAAGTAGTGTAAAACCAATCTACACTTAAAGTAGCCTATTTTAATATCTTTCTGCAGAATATTTTATAATTTTAAATTGTCAGAGTGCATTGAATGCCTTAGAAATAATTTCGACCTTATTTCAAGCGTGTATTGAAGTATCATTGTTTATATTTTGTCTGGATTTGTGTGATAGTGTAGTGTTCATTCATGCTTGGCAGCATTATATTTGTTGAGAAATAGAGTATAATTAATTACTTGTGTTTCTCTTAATGTATTTTTGGTGCTGTTAACTTTGAAGCAAATTCTGTGCTTGTTTTTGTGACTTTGAAAAGTGGAATACTATCTGGTGGCCAGCGGAGGAGAGCAGATTTCTCTCCTGTAATTAGAAGATGAGAGGTGGGTTGGTGGCATGTACGGCTGCAACCACCAAGGCAAATCAAAGCAGGGAATCAGTGGTCTTTTCTGTTTCTTTCCTAGTGTTCACTGGGATTTTTTTTTTTCTTTCTTCCCTGGCTGCAGCTGAAGTGACATGCTGCCTGTTGTAGGAAACAGCTGATGCATTTTACATGTAGGGCAATTAACTGCCACAGAAGGTTCATTATCTAAGCTGTTAAGTAATTTATGGCAGCAGTACATAGATGCACTCCACTGAGTGCACTGTCCATTGTGTTTCCCATTGTATGAAAAGTAACAAGAGTCAGTTCTACCACGAATAATTTCTGTATGGTTAAATTCTGTATACAAAATATATATATAAGGCATATTTAGGGAAAAACAGAAACCAAAAATAAGATGCCCAATATCATTCAGCAAATCGTCAGCAAATTTGAGAATGGGACCTACTTCTCCCAAGTTCTAGTCCAGTGCATAACTGGTATCCTTGAAGGGGCGTATCTTTTTTTCTTGTATGCTTGTAATCTTTATTGTAACCTGTGCAAAAATCAGAGAAGTAGGCATGGCTGCACACATTATTTACCTAATTGAAAAAGATTACACGAAGTTTGGTACTAACAATGTCGAAACAGTGTGTTAAACTACAGCTATGTTTTGATTATTTGTGAGTTAATCATCTAGACTGTGACTTATGTAGGCCTTTCCTTCAGTTTGCTTGGCTGCAGTGAAGTACCTGAGATTATGTAGTAGTCTGCCTTCTATTAGTCATACTTACACCTACTTTCTATAGTCATCTGATCACAAGTATTTTCTCAGGAGAAAGCACTGTGTGTGTATTCTGTGGCCTGATTTACATATGCTTTGCCATGTCTGAATCATTTCCCAGTCCCCTGTCATACTCATGAATAATCAAATGTTGACAGATCAAATCATTAGTTTTATTCCATAAGGGAATTCCTGTTTACAGTCACAGAATAATGTATTTAAAGACTGTATTTCTCGGAGTCATTGTAATTTACGGAATTACTGTCTGATTATTGGTATTTCATATCAAGAAATTTGACAACTAGTTTTATGAACTTACGGAATCATGTTAATAAAAGAAGAAAGACCAACAGTATTCCTTGCTAAAAACAAGAAAGCTTCTAGCATTGACTTGCCCAAACTGAATAATATGCACAATTTTAGCATGTATGGATTCTGGCTTGCTTTTAGGACGAACTGGTAATTCTAAATGACTGCATTTCAGGAGATGTGAAAAGAGGAAGCCACTTGAGAGTGTTTGGTTTTAACTGTATGAATTTGCCATGCGTTTGAATTTAAAAAACTTCTCAGCTGAGAGCTTCATCGTTCAGTTTGTCTAGGTAGACCACGGCAATTGGGAAGAAAGATCTTCTAATTAGTTTTGTTTCTTGACTTGCAGGAAGCTAAATCATGTGAATACTCTCTGTTCAACCGTTCTCAACAGGAGATGGTGAGAATTGTAATAAGAAAACTAGTCATTTAAAAATATTTGACATTTAAATTCTCAAATTTCCTGTCAAACTAAAAACTTGCATCTAATAAGGTTTTGCTTCCATAATTGAGCTAATTGTCCACTGTCCGTCCTTCCGTCTGTCCTTCCGTCCTCCCTCCCTCCCTGAGGCTGGTGGGTCAGATAACTTGCTCTGTGAACCTAGTTATGGTTTTCACATCTTTTCCACCTGGTCCTCAGGCAACATAGGGATGGAGTTGTCCCACGGACTACCGTCCTGAGTTTCTTCCACAGTGTGATAAGTATACGTTCTACAAATACATAAATACAATAATTGAAACAATAAATACAGTCATTGAAACAATGTTTATTGACTTCATTCAGAAGGGTTTTTAAAATTTTGTTTCAATTAACAGTATCTGGAATCAAAGGTTTACATTTCTTCAGCTTGATCAGCATGATTAATTCTTTACCTTTTCTCAGGTCATGATACAGTGGAATTATACAAGATGATGAATGTTGGCAGAACCTGTCAGTTTGATGTAGTGGGTCAGATGCTCTGGCCCACAGCCGATGACACAGCATGTGCCTGAAGGGTTATGTATCTAGTGTCTGTTGTGATTAATTTGTAGTCCAAATGCAACCAGTGAAAATAACCTGGAGACAGCAATGTGCCAAGCAGAAGCAGGACCAACCAATTTTTCACCTGTTAGCGGTGTTGGTATGAATGGTCCTCTTCTCAAGATCTGTAAGAGCTAGCAGCAGCACAGTAAACTCCAGAGACTTCTGTAAAGCTCTACAATGCAATCTGTTAGTCTTAAATTATGTTGTGCTGAATTGATTGTTTCTGCAGTTAGGTTTGTATGGCAGAGTTGCCATTAAATAAATAAGGGAGGTGTAGCACTCCGTAACTGCAGACAGCTATTTTTAAAGATACCTTCAGTGAGGCTTACATTAATGTTGACCTATTTGTCATCTTCCCTTCTTTGAGAAAGACCTTTGCCATGCTCCTTTACATACCGTCTGAATGCCTTCTCTGAATATGGAAACCTGACAGCTGATGAGAGCTCTGCCTTAAGTGACCTGCCTGCTATCTTTCAGAGTTTTTCCTGAGAGTTCATTATTAAATGTAGATGCAATAATAGTGATTGAAAAATAATTGTAGAATGGATGTAAATAGATATTCCTGCCATGAAGGAGTAATGGAAAATGAAAAAAACTGTGTTCCTGAACAGGTTAATCAACAACGAACTTATTTCTCATGCCCTGATCTTAGAAGTGACTGCTGAGAGATACGCTGGTGGAAATTGGTGGAAACAAACCTTTTTTACCAGTAAAAAACTCACTTCATATTGAGATTTCACTAGGAGAAACTGAGTCTGCTTGACAGAGCAGAATTGTGGGACAACTATTGAAAAGGTCTGGTAAATGCAAAGCACAACAGTAATAATTCAGCACTGTTCTGCTGAAAGCACTACACATTGTGGAGCATTTTGAGTATCTGATCAGGCTACCGCTCTACAGTTTCAGTTGTTGAGACAGAAGATTTCCCGCACTCACAAAATACTTATAATAAGGAGGGCGACCTTATTGTTTCCATGAATGAGACTCCGTTAGCATCCTTCATGCATTTTCTGAACCCTGTGACGTTTGCGTTGGTGCATCTAGCGATGAGGTCACACACAGAAGGTCAGAATACATTGCTTTAGAATCTGGGGATTGAGGAATTCCTGTGGAGGAGGAATTCTTGCAGCTTTTTCTTACCACTGTAACAGAAAAATATGCAATACGGCTGCAATATAGAGCTACAGCAGTGAGCAAACACCTAGCACACAGACTGTCCTAGTGAGTACTCAGGGACGCTTACTTTGTTGAAGCTGCCACTATGAAGGCATTGTGGAAGTTGGCTGTGCCCCTTTGTAGGATGCCTGGAAACGATATTTAGCTTCCAATCAAATGGAGTTTTCTTAGAGTTATTAGTGGAAAAAGATAAATCTCCGTATAAACCCATGATATGCCCAACCATTGTGGCATCCAAGCTTTAATTCTAATTTTAAATCAATTCTTAACATTAGCTTTTATCACCTTCTGTTTCAATTGCTTCACGTGTTCCTGCCTTGTTTTTGTCAGCCTATGAAGAGAAGAGAGCATACTTCTATGTAGGGGAGAGATGCATTTCCTCAGGCTATTTTCCAAGATTTGTTCTTTGATTTTGTGTGTTTCTCTGTAGCTGCACTGTTCTTTTTACACCTCGGAAGGATCTAGACGATATTCTTAGTTCTTCATCCAAACATCCTTGGCAACAAGCTGAATCTTTTGTTTAATGAAGATGGGTTACTCTTCTTTTTTAAATGTGTGCTTGTTTGCCCTGCCTGGTCTCATTCCTGTTATCAAGAGTGCACATTGCAAACGTGTACTGCTTCAAAGAGAAAAGCCCAATGCATTGCATTCAAAAAAAGCCCCAAAAAATGTTGAAGCATATCCTAAGACGTGTTTCACCATGATCTGCACAAGAAAACACAGTGAATTTTGGATTTAATTTCTGTAATCATCACTGCAGCACATACTGCTTTTTCGTTTTCCTAAATGAAATGATGTATTTCCTCTTCACCAAATGTGTTAATTGCTTGGCAGTAATTATTCTACATGTTTGCTTCATTACCATGTAAAATATTAAGGCCTAAATATCCATGATGATAGGGACTAACATTCTGTAGCTTTGACTGATTTATATGTTTATAAAAAGCCCTCAGTTTTGTTGGGTGTTTTAATAGTATTCTTTCATATTTGAGGAAGTTTTTTGCAGGTTTTTTTCCATTCACTTTTAGAAGGAGGTGAAGATTATTACTGTGTGTCACTGTGATGAAGTAGATAGAGGAGGAGGGAAGAAGACTAGAAATCATGGTAAATGTTTTGAAAAGTCATTATTGCATTTGAGAGCCCAACAATACCAGTTCTGTTTAGATGAGACAAGGCAGCTGTATTTATGTAACATATGGGAGAACTTAATAGTAATTTGCATTCCTCTACAACTTTCCATCTAAGGCTCTGAAGTGCTTTATAAATATCAACGAACGAAGTGTCTTAGCACCCAAACAAGGTAAATATTATGATCCTCATCTTATAGGTGCAAAAGCTATACAAAGAGACAAAGGAACTAGCAGTAGCTTAGCTCTTTTACCAATGGACCAGAACTCTGCTCAAAGTTTTTGTTGAGTGAAACATCTCATATCATGGATGAGAACAGCAAGTTCTTGAGAATTATTGTGGACCTATTTTATTCCAGGCTGTAGGATCAAAGTCTCTTGATTCTTTGTCTTGTATTTTAGCAATTACATCATCTTTCTTCTCTCAAAATACAGATCTTGCATCTAAGAATAGTTCTATAACTATTTACTTGTTTGAAAAAATAAGCTTTTCTACCTGTTCATGAAGAGGAGATAAAGTTTAGTTTCTATGAGCTTGATTCGCTTTCCAGTCCTGTTACTCACACCGCAGTCAATAATTTATTTAAAAAAATAAAATCCAGAAGCAGAAATATAGTGATATATAGAGCTGTGTTTTGCCATCATTCCTAGCTGTTGTTGATGCAGCTGATTGCATGGATGTCCTAGTACTGGCACTAGCAAACTGAAAAATAGAAGAGGACAAAAACTGGAATTGGGGGATGGGGGTGTGCAGGTGCAGCTTTGCAGAAAAGGGCCTGGGGGCCTGATGAACACCAAGCTTAACAGGAGCCAGCGACGTGCCCTCGCCACAAAGAAGGTGAACAGTATCCTGGGCTGCATTATGAGTTTCGTCAGAAAACTGAAGGAAGTAATCCTTCCCCTCTGCCTGGAGTACTGTGTCCAATTCTGGTCTTCCCTGTACAAGAGACACATGGATTTTCTGGAGGTACTCGAACAAAGGACCACAAGGATGGTGAATGGAATGGAGCACCTCTACTATGAAAAAAAGGCTGAGAGAGCTGGGACTGTTCAGCCTAGAGAAGGGAAGGCTGAGGTGGCATCTCATCAATGCGTACAGAAACCTGAAAGGAGGGTGCAAAGAGGGCAGAGACAGGCTCTTTTCAGTGGTGCCCAGTAACAGGACAAAAAGCAGTGGGCACAAACTGAAATACAGGAAGTTCTGCATGAACATCAGGAATCATTTTTTCACTGTGAGAGTGATGGAACATTGCAACAGGTTTCCCAGACAGGTTGTGGAGTCTGTATCCTTGGAGCTATTCGGAAGGTATCTGGACATGTTCTTGGTCAACCAGCTTTAGGTGGCTCTGCTTGAGCAGGGTTCTTGGACCAGATGACCATCAGATGTCTCTTCCAACCTCAACCATTGTCGTTCTGTGAATTTCCTTTGTGACCTTATAGCTGGCCTGCAAAACCCAGAGGTTTATAACTGGTCTGCAAAACTCAGTTTTTAATCACTGCTGTGGATGTCAGCACTTCCAGTGATAATCACAGATACAATAGTCATGAAGGAATATGAGCCAACCCTGCAGGCTAACATTAGGACAAATTTTTGGTTGTGAGAATTCTAACTGCTGCTGTGTGATAGTCTTTCTAGGTGGTACTGACTAGACAAGAAATGACTTTCTATTTTAGTTATATGAGCGGTAAAGGGGAAATGGTACAATGCGTTGTTGAAACAAATAGATAAAATTTATACGAATAATGAAATGTGCTATTTAAATAGGACTTTGTTGCAGCAGTCATTAGATCTGTCTTTCTTCCTTAGCTTGTTATATCCTAAAAAACTTTCTGCAAAGAATATTAGGATTGTAAGGAAAAAATCTACAAAAGGTAAAATCAAGAATTTTGGCACAATTTGGTCTTTTATTGCTAAAAATATATTTTTATGAAACTGAAAATAACCCACAAATAAAAGGCCATGGAAATACTAGCATTTCAGAGAGCTGTGAGAGATAGATTGCCTGTAGCCTGCTAAAGTAATGACCACAATATAAAAGCTTTTCTCCTACTCAACTTTATTTATTAGGTAGGAGAAGATGGCAAAGTAAGCTGTCTCTCTGTATTGAAGACAATATTTTCAATGTATTAATAAGAGCTTTTGTATTTATACTGCTTCCTTTTGTATTGTTTTCATGACTTCATTTTTTTTCTTCTTTTTTTGCGTATTTCTTAGAATCTGAGAGATGGCGTTAGAGGCATCTGGAAACATTTGGCTCTAGTGATCCTGAGAAATGTGCTCTCTGCAGTGAGTGTTGGAATGTGCACGGAGTGCAGGCTTTCTGTCTTCCAGCCGTGCTGCTCAGGAAGTATCATCCATTGGTACACAGCACTCCCTGACTCTTTTTCTTGATGACATGTATGTTATTTCATCAATCTCTATGTATACTTGGGGTTGGAAGTTAGAAAATTCACGTCAAGTATTCTTTCGTTCTTACTATTCAGTAAAACCATGTATCTTACATGATGCCTGAAACAGGCAGGTAAAATCTGATCTTTGTAGTTTCAATCTCTTGTCTTGGAAATTCAGAACTACTGCAGTATAGTGCCTTCCACACACACACCTTTCCCTCCTCATTTGGCCGTACTTTGTCCACTCAAGCTCTTTATATCATCATTAATTTCAGATCTGTGTAGTAAAACTCTGTGTAATTCTTCTTTCTAAATGTTTGGGATGTTGTTTATTTGTTCACTCCTTACTTGTAGTAGATGTGTTGCTGATTCAAAAGACACTCATTTTGTTCTCTGTTAGTTGGAAAGCTGCAGGTGTTCCAAAGTGCCATCAGATGGACTCAAAACCCCACTGACTGTCATAGTCACTAAAATGTCGGTGGTTTTATTCACAGAATTTAGGGACATAACTAAGTTTTCTTAGCACTCAGTGAGGCATGAAGTTTTATTTATGCCTTCTAGAAATGTAAGTTAGGTATACAAATGCTAACCCTCCAATTGTTTTGTATTTTATTTTACTTGCTAATACTGACAGCAATGTCTTCAGTGTTCTACAAATTCCTGTTAGCTTGTTAGCCTGTGCCTCAGGTGCAAATGTAACAAAGTTTTTTAAACGTGTTCAGATTTTTGTTTCCTTTTTGTTTCTAGACAGTGTCATTTGCTTCCTGACTGTTAGACTTTTTATTTAATATGCATTAGCCTGAAACATTCAATGAAAAATGTCTTGAATGTGAATTTTAATATATTTCAGAGACTTAATAGGTATTAATAGAGCAATAATACCTACAGCAGCAGGCACAAACTGGATTTGTAGCTTTACAGCTTGTAAATTACAGCCAATGTACTGAGGGCAAACACCATTAAGAGAACATAATTCGAGCGTTAAAGAGATTGTGTTTGCAATCAGGACATCTGCCAAAACCATATCCAAAGATGTAGAGGTCCTCTAGCACACTTCTTTTGCAGCATGCATTTATACAACCCGTGATGTCTTCATCTGTCTAATTGAATTAAGTATTTTAAAGTACAGCCAGAAGGATAATTACTACAGGAATACCAGATAAAAAGACAACTGAAGTGGAGGTAATGTTTGCAAAATGTGGTCTGCCGACAGCCTTGGAGATAGAACTATCTACATGAGCTGAGGGAGGGATTCCTGTCCCACGTGGGGCCTTACAGGGAAGTCCAGAGAACTGGCTAGTTGCTCTGCTACTCTGTTTTCAATCTCTACCTGAAACTACATTGGCTTGAGTCGATCACCTAGATAAGGACAGATTCGAATACAATGTTGCTTCGAGAAGAAAGTGATCTTCCCAGCTGGAGCTTGAGTGTGGCTGAAAATCAGAAGGGAGAATCGTCTGCGGTTTAGAATTTCCCAGGGTTTCTGATAGTTTGTCTGTTTTGAGATTTCTGTTGAGCAAAGGAATCTAGCCTTCCCAAGTCTTTCTCCGACCCCTGTATGACATACTGTTTTCTTCCCAACCTTGTTAACATCCCCAAACGCTTAAGAAAAATCCCAAACCCAGGACCTAATTCCATGTTGACAAAGAATTTTGAAAAATGATTCTGGTAAGAAGGGGTGAAACTTGAAACGTAAGGTTATCGGTCTGCATTGGACAGTAAGCCTAAAATGTGATTAAGAACAGGCAGATGCAGTGGACATTTAATCTTTTGCACAAGCAGAATTTTGTATACGTTCAGTTCTTGGTTTGTTTGATGCAACTACCAATAAGGGGCTGCTTTGCATCAGTTCTGATGGTAGATTTTGATATATGGTATCTATCAGTGGGCAACAATTTCTCTGAACTCAAAAGAAATTGCTTGATGGAAGCTGGACATGCCAGATCGATAACAGATCATGGATGGCTGATGACAGCCACTGCTTGTAAAATCTAGTCCCAAAGCAGTGACTGAGAATGGAAAGACTGGTGGAAAAGCTATGGACTAGTCATCTAGCTACATGGTCATCACAGGCTCAACAGCTGTTTCTTGTCTAGCTCAGCAAGTCACGAGTGACTTTAGGCTTTGGTTTTCTTGGCATGCAGCTAAAATTCTTGAGTTTGCTCTCTAGGTGATTCAGACACTAGTAATTTACTATTTATGTGTTTGAATCCTGCCTGTGATTGTGTAGCATCTTTTCTTCCTTTCTGCAGTGGCTGTTAGGTGCCTCCTACTCTGTTTCCCCTGTCTATTTTATGTTTTGTTTCTGTTGGTCTCTAACACTGTCCATTGCAGCGAGCTTGTAATAATTTTTGCCAAAAGCGGGCTGGCTTCTCAGGTCTCTTACAAGGGCTCCACAACAGAGTGAAAGCCACGTACTCTGTAGAGCCTTCGTAGTGTCATTAAGGTTGCAAAAGATCATTAAGTCCAACCATCAACCCAACACCACCATGCACAGAAACTGCTGAACATTATAGACAACTTACACCTGATGAATTCAATGACGATTATAGGACTTTAAAAATTTATTAGTTAATGGCAGCAGAAAACATATTTCTACACCATATCCAAGAAGCAGCAGAACAGTGGCTTTATAAGCTGTTAAAACATACTTCTTCTAAGTAATATTGAGAAACAAAGCCACACAAACCAGAAGGTACACCCAAAGGTCTTGAGAGACCTTTCTCATGGCAGCTTCCCCTCCAAAGGCACCGTGGCTGCATGCGCAGACCTTGACATATTCAAGCCCTCCTGCAGCTTCTGCAGCATACTGACCTTATGACTGTGCTTCTCTGTACTCTGCAGTGCCCCCACTACTTAAGTGAATAAGAATGGGATTTTAGAGATGGCTTTATATGGAATGCTGGTGCTTATTTCACTAGCACAGACTTTGTTTACCATGTACTGATTTCTTTCTGCCAGAAGAAGAGAGAACATGATATTCTGGTCCTCTTTGTGTATGAACCCTAAATATTTGACTTGGCAGCATGTGTGAGATGTACATTGCATGTTACTCTCTGGTAAAGGTACATCCATTCCCTTATTGCCATAGTCTCCAGCTCTAGAGATCAAGTGTAGCCACTCTGCTGTAACCTTACTATCTTCAGTAAATATTTCTTCCATCTCCTCTAATCCATCCCATACAACACTGTGGTCTGGGCATCCATTTAAGTCAGATACACAGTGTATGTCCTCCATCACTCACCTAATGACTAGAGTCATAGATAGAATACTTTCTTATTTTATCATTATTTTTAGAGATTGAGAGGAATAGTGAAAAATCTGGTAATGACCATTGATTCCCTCCTGTGAGAAGGCCAAATTGTCTTCCATGTTAATGTTCATCTTTAAAATGTATAATATAGTCCTGCTTGAGATCAGTAGCTGAATAAATCAGCCGAATAAAATAGCATGAAGAGAAGAGCAGTTCCTTCTAGATTAATTTTACCAGGTTTTGTTCTGTAGAGGAGGCAAAATTTTTGTTGCTCTGACTGTATTGCATTGTATTTCCAGCCAAAGATTCATGAAGTTAAAAACCCAAAAACTTAGCATCTGTTGCCTGCATACATCAACATCTGTATTCATATATTTAAGCAAGGATACTCAGTGGGGATTTATAACCCACCAACAACTAACCACAACGACTTAATCCTACAAAGGGGGAAAAGGGAAGAAGGGACATAAAGGAGGACTCATGGATAGGATAAGGGATTCAAAGACCTTGATTCATTGGTTTGTATACTGTGTTGTAGATAAAGTCTGCTGCCAAGTGTTAGTCAACAGCCATTAAAACAGTGTTCCAGAGTGCTCCCTTGTTAAACAATCAGCATGTTTAAGTCAAAGCTCTTAGATCCAAGTAGGTAACCAAGGAGGTTACCAGGAAGAAAGGAAGTACTGCATCGTGCAGTCATGGGGCTGGGATGCAAGACTACTGGGTCCCTTTCCTTGATCTCATCTAGATGCACTGGAAGCCACTTGCCGCTCAGCTCGGTTTCTAGTTCAGTTCTTCACTGCTGAGTGTCCTGTGTGTGATTTTTAAAGATCAGGAAGAAAAGAAACAAGCAACAAATAAGTAGAGGTTTGGTCCCAGTAAGCCAGCTACTTAAGAGAAGGGAATGTAGACCAGCAAGTAGTTACAGAGATTACACCACAGGAGATCACCTGCAGAGTGCTGCATAAAGGCTTTGGCCAGAACAAGGCAGACTTCTACTCACCAGTATAGAGTCACAGAGCAATAAATAAAAGCCACACAACATAGACATGCGGCTTGGGACATTTGTGTTTTTCAGGAGTTTTAAATTATGCTGTTTTTTTCTAAACACTGTCAGAAATGGCTGATGCCCTAAGCTAGTCTAAGTTTATATGTGTTTCATCTCTTCACGTGCATGGAGACAACTCTTTCTCTATTTCATAATGCAGCCAGCAGCTAGATATTTTTGACTAAAAATAGCTGAGTTTCTATAGGGTAAAATTTCTGACTCAGTCATTATTTCCATCTAGTAATCTAAGTCTCAAACTGAATCTGTTTAATTCGAACCCTTCCCTTCTTCTGGGGGTAAAAAAAAAGAAACAAACCCACAATTCCCACACAACCAACACTTCTCCTAGTAGAGGGAATTTGCTAGGCAGACTCCGCCTGTTGACTTCCTACCAACTCAGCCTCCAAAATGGAAATATTTGCAGCCTTAAGAGACAGAGTGAGAGGGAGGAAGCATCTGTAAGCCAATGAGCTGCCCCAAGCACTGTCGCTAAATTAATTTTCATCCTTGCATATACTAAAGCGATGTAGTGCAGAGTCAATCCATCCCTGGCATCAGGCTTCTTCCCTTCTGTAAGGATGTTCCTGTTAAGGCTTCAGTAGGCTTGAGTGAAAGACCAGGACTTGGACATTACCTCTGTGCTCACCGAGTGATACTGATGAGTGCACGTTTTTCTGCCCACCTTGTGCCACCTCTTCCACATGAATGTCATGGCCTGATCCTAAGCAGGGAAAAAAAGGAATTTGAAACTCTTGTAAGATTTCAGTAGAACAGCAATCAATGGTAAGTTGTTAAGTATAACTCTAAGTATGCTCTAGGTGACCCTGCTTTGGCAGGGGGGTTGGACTGGATGAGCCACACAAGTCCCTTCCAACCCCGAACATTCTGTGATTCTGTGATAGCAATTCCTCCAATGTTTCATTTATAATAAGGAACAGAAAGCAAACAGAGGGAGAGATAAGCAGGACAATGGAAGATTTTAGCTTCCAGCAAGTATTTCATGTTTAATTTCCAAGCATCTATCAACTATATTAAGAAAAAAAAAAGACTCCTTTTTTCTCCTGTCTTGCATCATCTATCCTCTGTTAGTGCTTTTTCAAACTTTATGAACTCATTGGATTGTTAGCATGCATCAGTGCGTTAGCGTGGCATTTTCAGCAAAACATCCTAGTCATCTAAATAGCTTGCTGGGACTTCAGGCTCTGTGTTAAGGTACGAGATGCTTTTCTTATCTGCATCATCAGCAGGAGATGCTATTCAACATGGGCCCCCTCTAACAGAGGAAAAAAAAAGCCCCCCCCCCAAATTCTTGCAGATAGAACAAGATACATTCAAGTTGCTGCTGACGTCAATGAGCCAGAGTGAATGTGTTGCAATTAATTTTTCCTTTGCAATCTAGATATTAGCATATGTGCCACACACTTCAACTTCATGCACCGTGGTCAAATCTATGAAGCAGATATAACAGGTCAAATCGAGGATAGTAAATTCCAAGACTGGCTGAATTCACCTGGATTTGTCCACAGGTATTTTTCCACAACTCTTAAGGTTTTAGGCGACAGTGTAGCATTTCCTGTGTCTAAAGCGTGGCACAGGCTAAGCAGAACACATCCCGACAAGTAAGACTGAGCTGCCTTTTCCTTCCACTGTATGACACCCTGAAAGCACAGGCTGCACTGTTGACTGGAGACACAGCCAGTATATTCTCAGGGAAACACTGACTTCAGCCAAAATATGTAGGCTTTGACAGGCAGATTTTGATGAAGCTTCTTCACTGAGCTAGCTATTGTCCTCAAATATTTAGCAAAACACAAGTTTACTGAAGGTGCTTGAAAGGATTTGTGTTAGTTCAAGTCACAGGTGAATCAGAAAATCAGTGTGAACCAGACTTCACATCTGCCGAAGGCATAAAGACTAGTCAATTGCAATGGGCACCATTCTCGGAGGAGAGCTAATTGCTTGGTGTTAAAAGGATTTCTCTCCTTCTTCAGAGAGAATCAGCTCCAATCTGTGATTTAGCGTTATGGACAGGCTTTGGCCTTCCTTCTGCATCAGACTTTTCCAGCTTCTGAAGATGGGGCAGTTGTCCCTTCGTCCTTGCTGGGAACAAAGAAGTGGCAAGCTTATCCATGCTTTAGCACCCTGTGCCAAGAGCTGGAAATTCCTTGGCTGTAGAATTCATTGGCACAAAGGCAAATCAGAATCCTACACAACAAAGCCGCAACAAATTGGCAAGCTGTGTTTTCTCTTCCTCCTCTACTCATTATGCAGATAAAACTGTTCTCAGGTGTGGGTCTAGCAAGGCTCACACAGAAACTATGCCCAGTCACTACTATCAACTCAGCTTCCACCAACAACCAGAGAAGTTGGGGCTTCTCTGTTTGGAACTGGACACATACCAAACTACACACCCAACAAGCAGTACCCTAATACCATGGAGTGGTGGGCTTGTGTCAATGGTGAACTGGATGCTGAAGTCTGAGTGGACATTTCTAAGGGCCTAACTCCGAACATCCCCTTCAGCCTTTGTCATAAGGAGAAAAAAGATGACAGAAAAGCATATACTTTGCATACAAAGTAAGTGCATACCTGACCTTTGTTGAAGTAATGGTTAAATTGTAGATTTGTACATCCCAAAAACTCTTGTTTCCTTCAAACTGCAAGAGATGCAAGAACAGCACATGGGGCTCATTGCAGCACAGTTGCATTTTCAAGTTATGTTCTTTCTGAGCAAATCCCAATTTTTAGACTGATCAGACAAGTTCATCGTGAAGACTCACTGAGATCATTCCCTGAAAAAATAGCCCTCTCCAGTTCTCAGAGGCACCTTCCCCACGGTGCTGGAGCAAAGGTGATTTGGTGTGGGAAACTGAGCTGTACTTCAGCTGCCTTTTGAGCTGCTGGCCCAGGGGCAGTAGGGTCCCTCCCGCACTCTGCTGAGGCCTTTCATCACGCTTCACTTCAGTGTTGCAGTTGTAGGTGAAATGCTTTACACAAGACAATATCAATTTACAGGACAATTTGTGATAGGGCCCTTTTGAATGGCAGTGTCTCCAGTCCACCTTACAGGGCTGTGACAGTGCTCCTCTTTTGCAAATTGTCTACGGAAACCGGTCGTTCATTCCAGCCACAGGTAGCACGTCCCTGTCCTCCAGGCACATTGCTAGCTTCACGCCTTGTTCCAGACTGCTGCAACAGTCACATCTCATCAAGAGTAATGAAGCAGAACCAAGTGGTAGCCTCTAAAAGAGATTAGGCCATATGAAAATATTAAATTAAACAGACCTAATACTTATAGGGAAAATGATAAACATGCACCCAGTTCTCTCTGTGCAATAACAGCGTGGAGTGGATTTACTGCATGGCAGACTTGTTATTTGTTTTCCCCCTCTTCCCACCGTGTGGGATTTTAAGTTAAACAGTTTTATTCATACCCAGATTCACTTGTGTATCCAGAGCTGGCTGCTTGACAACTTTGCTGACATTTCGGATTATAACATCTTAATCCAGAGGCATTACAGAAACTAGGAGAGAGCCTGAACATAGGAACAGACTCTTTCCTGCAGAGTTGTCTTTGGGATTTTAATGTAAAAAAGGCACTGATATTAATTGAAAGCTTACCTGGAATGGCAATATCGGTGCAAGTGCTAGCGTTGTTTACGTGAGTCATTAAGAATGCACAGGAGCATGTAGTATTTGCACTCAGCCTCAGAGCAACGCTCAGCCCAGGAAGCCTCAGTTTCTGGATCATTTGCCCAAAGATGCTAATGATATTATACATAATGTTCCTGAAAATTTGGCTCATTTTCTAGACAGCAGTGAGACAAAGATTTATAGACAAAGCACGGCACTGTAGATGAGTCAATACTGCACAGGAAGTTTTGGCAACTTAGACTAGAAGGAATCATCTGTCTGATGCTGTAAGAAAGGTCTGAGAACAAAGGCTCTCATTTCCTGACTTTCCAACTTCTTAACATGGAGATGACATATTTTTTGTCCTGGAAACGCACACACATGCAGACAGTCTGGTTAAACAAAAATTCTTTATGGAATAGGAAAATATTGTGAGTTAATCCATGACCTCAGTGAACATCTTCCAACAGATATGACAGAGCTGTTAATGTTTGTAGAGAGTGACATGACTTTCCATACTCAGCCCTCTCTCTTTAGCCTCACATGGATCTACAGGCCAACATTAGTTATTCAACACCCTCTGCTTTTGGTTTCAAGCCAAGATGGAGGGTCTTGAGGAATCCTACCTCTTCTTAACAAAACTTCATGTCTTTTCAAAGCTTAGTGTTCTGAGGGGGTATACATGATGAATAGTCATTTAGTCAGCTCAGCAAAAACCAGTCTAATGGAGAACTGTAGACACCCATGTCCTTATTTTGAAGCATCTCTTTGTGGTTATGAGGTTAAGCTGGCAAAGGGGCCTGCCTAGCCATGGCAACCTGCAGGCAGAAAGCAGAGGAGGTATACACAGCAAAAAGACAGATATGAGGCAGTTGCAATATAAACCTACTCCTTGATTTCTGT
>Ga0181612_173027_pt1 | contig 19173 bp, 7 predicted proteins | sample HoacroProtozoa21_FD_119630 | JGI IMG/M metagenome (GOLD analysis project Ga0181612, IMG submission 119630) | Hoatzin crop microbial communities from Cojedes, Venezuel. Combined Assembly of Gp0051906, Gp0051904, Gp0051908 | reverse complement strand
CTGAATTTTTTACTGTGTTCTGAAAAATATACATGATATAGGGGAATCTAGAAATCCACATAGGATCCTATTTTTAATATTACCTTCTGCGATGATTACAGTTTGTCTTTGCCATGGGCTTGTTCTCCTATAGCATGTCATAATGTTTTTGCACTTGGCAAAGAGCAACCCATTTACCCTGCAAATAGCTGTATTGTAACAGGCAAATTTCCTTAAATTCAGCTATATTCCCTTCTACTTTTAACCCAAGATATTCCTGAGTGAATAATGCATAATATTTCACATTATAACATCTGTAAGTTAACAGGAAAGGGAGGAAGGATGAGCCTCCCCTACAGTTTACCTCATATCTCACACAATTTCTGTGAATCACTCTCTCATTGGGACATCTTGACAAGAGAGCCCAGGGAGCTCAGATAGCATTTTGCAGGGAAAACACTTTGCTGTGGAAAGGGCACGCTCCTGAGAGAGCCACCTAAAAGCATCTTTGTCTTGATCTCACTTGACAGAGCAGAGCTGTGCCAGGGCTACGGGGCACCACGTGGGGTGAGAGCAGGTTTCCTCCATCCTAGCTCGTCCTCGCTCCCTGGAGATTTCAGGTCACTGAACTCAGCAGTACAAGATTTATGTTTTTTGTTCCTTTGACCTCTCTGAAACTGGGTAAAAACAGTAGAAGCCCAGATTTCTTTGTGTGGTTTCAGGCAAGGGCAATTTTTTCAGCTCTCTGTTTACAGAACAGCCAGTGCTGTGAGCTCCTCTTGCTTCTGGGGCTGGATGGCATGTCTGTAAAGCAGGTGGGGATGCTGGGAATGCAAATGCTGAGTATGTCTCAAGTATTTGTGCAAAAATCCAAGAAGCGTCTCATAATCTTCAATATTCTGTTTCAGTCAATATTTGCCACGCTTGAATTGGTCATTCATGGGCGTACTGCCCTTTAGCTGTATCATTTCCTAGTCAATTCATAGAATAATGTCAAGCTGGCTGACTGGAAATCTTTGCTGCAGTATGTACACAAATGGCAGATCTATAAAGCCGACCGGGAAGCAGATATTCACACAGTTGATTGCTTCTGGCTTGGCTAGCGCTGGCGAGGTGAAGAGTTGCTTACTGCTGGGATCAGGGAAATCGTACCCCACCACAGGTTGCTGCTTTGCTCAGGATCATAAAGATTAACACATGGAAACATAATGATATCCTGCCTTGTAGTTCAGGTTAAAAGTTTTATTGATCTCACAGGACTTAGCACTGCTTTGAATGTGCAACATCTGGCCTGTGAGAAATAGAAATGCATGCATGTGAAATAGATACTGTGTAAAAAGCGAGAAGTAAAGGATAAAGCTAATAGCAACGCTTTGCCAGAAGTGTTATGGATTTAAATATTGATGTACACATCAGCACCTTCTTTCATTACTGACTAATGTGCAGAACTGGCAGTCCCAGAAGAACTGTTGTAACAGCGCTCGTATTCTTTTCTTAAAGCGTCTTCCAAATTAACTTGACTTCATCTCTGTCTCCTCTCTCTCCTTCCCTTCTCAAGTGTTCTCTTGCTATGCATTTATTCACTTCAGTTTCTATTGGTCTTTGAGAACACAAAAAAATGCAGCACTTGCATATGGGTTTGAACAGCCTGACTCATAGGGCTGCATTTTTTAAGGATGTAAGTGACAGTTTTAAAGAGTTTTACTAGTGGGGCTGTTGAAGATTTTTTTTCTGCCTTCACGAGGATGTTCTTCTTTTCATGTTTTTAAAATGGAATTTTCATTTTCGTTTCTATTGCTTGAGGAAAATAAAACCAAGCACCAGGAAAGGTGACTTTCCTCATTCAGATTAGATTGGTACATTTTCTCACCTAAAAAAAAAAAAGCTAAAAAAGCTGAAAAAGGAGAAAAAAGACGAAGTGCTTGACAGTGCACCCATATCAATCTTCCCAGACCTTAATTTTTGGGAGGATGAGGGGTGTCTGAGTTAGTCTTTCATCAGACTGTCAGGACATTATATTCTGTTATAAGCTATAGGTTCTGTTTGCATTTCTGTAGCGTCTTCAATCCCAAAGGACTGACAGCACTTCACCTTCTATCCATCTGGTCTGTCTTCACCCTCTGTTGAAGTACATCTGCCACAGTCTCAGGAGCACAAATTGGAAATGTGTTTAATTGTGTATAACATCTGTCCCACAGTGAAGGACAGAAGCAAAGCAGAATCCAGTAGAAACAGCAGGGGACCTTTAGATAGAAGTGTAGCTAAAAATGAATAATCAACTAATACAATTTTCTGAAAATAAATCTCACTTCATCTCATCCCTTACCTGTTTTAAGCCTATTTGTGTTACAGGCATCACGTGGAAGGTATCTGGTCTACCTGTCACAGCCTATAGCTAGTATTTTGATCAAAACCTGCAAATTTCTAGTTGTTTCTGAATTTGCTTAGGCAGGAGATGCTTTCTGAATCTCAGAGGTCCTCATGTCCTTGCCGAAAATCAGTGGGTACTAATGGAGCCCAGCTCACATACTCATCCCACCGAAACACAGGCTCCCTAGATAGACCAAGTCAGAAGTGTCAAATGGATGCTTGCTCCTGAAAATTTTGATCATAACAGCCGAACCCTGATAATGCACGACAGACACATGTCAGGAAATCGGTCAGGATCAGAAAAGTCTGTTCTAGCTAGTAAGGCACTTCAGGACCTGAAGTAACCACAGGCAGTCAGGGGTTACAGGCACTATAGATGATGGCACTTCTAACGGCACAATAGCACCAGTATTCTGGGACTTTAATTCAGGGACTGGATGGTCAGTGGTATAACTTTGTGTAGCTTCTGCACTGCTCTCTGCAAGAAAACGGGGCAGCCAGCACAGCAGCCCAGAGCGTACGTTTGATGTGCCTGCTTTTCTTCGGCGGAGGCTGTTCTAGTGGTGAAGGGAGGAAAACAGAGCAGAGGTGTGCTGACAAACACGGGCAGGGCCTCTGGCAAACAACCCCCAGAGTAAATGGCTTATTGCATGGAAAGATTTCAGCCCCAATTAGCTGAAATTATAGGGAAGAATGTTTAGCTAGTAAAAAGGGCAGAAATCTGTTGAAGTCTGTGAAATGCTGCATGTTTAAGGCAGACGAAAGTACCGAGGTCATTATTGTAGATAGTTTTTTGAAAGTCCTGTTTTCACCAAGATTATTCAGATTTAATAACACCCTGCATCTCCATGCTGAGGCCATGTGCATGGCAGTGCACACTCTAGAGTCGTCTTTAGCATTGGTCATTTTTCTAATTGTCCCTGAATGTGATTTGTAGGTAAGCGAGTCTGCTGAGGAGATTTGGTATTCATGGTAGCAAGCCACTTCCTTACCTTCCAGTCATCTCGAAGGACTCATTTAGTGATGTCTATCACATACGATTATGTTGGAACCCCATTAATTAATTAATATTAATTGCTAATGGTTATGCAATTAATTGCATTTTGAAGAATATAAAATTGAGTAAATAACTTCAAAGTGTTGAGTCCTATTTGGCAAGCTAATACAGCTCATCCTGCCCAATTACACTGATAAGATTTTAACCTAATTGAGCTCACACTGTGTCTCTCCATTACCTGACATTCAGCAGCTCACAGAGAAGATTAGGGGGATTCAGCGGATGGTGTGCATGTAAAACCAGGAATAGTCATTCCTGGTTCTCATTTAAGCATAAATACATATTAATTCATAACTGAACAATACTTTGTATGGAGGTTGCCATAGAGATGAGCATTTTAAGAAGTTTGAGGCTTTTTCTGGCATTTCAGGTTAAAAATAATGACCCAGGTTACTCAGGACCTCATTACACAATGGCAGGTGCATATTCTCCAGTCTAACCGGTTGCTCACCATAGCATCAAAGGAGCAGAGGGCTTGCCATACTGGATTAAATAATTTGTTCATCTAACTTGACATTATGCCTTCTGCACAGATATTCTTGAGGAAGGTGGAAGGATCCCATAGTCCCTATTACCTATCCAATTATGTTATGTGGTGTACATGGAAGAAACATCCATCCAGAGCCCTGCAGGCAATTAGCTGACACCCAGAAGTGTGATATTCAATTACCCTTATTATTTCAGCACGCTAAGCAGCAAGAGGTGGTTAATGACTGCATGAAATTATCCAGCCTTTTAAAAAACATCTACTCAAAGTTACCAGAACCTTACATAGCATGCCAGCAAAACCCATGAGGCCCACTAACAGCAGTAAAACTGAGGGAGGGTGAGTGGCAGATTATTCACTTGCAAGGCAAAATTAATCTTTTTTGAGCCTGTATTTCGTACCCATGGAATCAGTCCTGAGGGACATTTTACAGGATGATAATGTTCATCCAGAAGCAAACCTATCACTCTCCCCTACTGAAGCTCCTGTTTGTTCATTTGCTGTACGGAACTGGCTATTTTTCAAAAGTTTTGGGCTGCTGAGCTCTCAGTTTCTGTTGCAGCACTTTGGATTGAGAAGTTGCTGATGACTGTATCCATGGTATGCTGACATCTTCTGCCAGTCACCAGACTCCCAGAAAAACACCCCACAATAATGGATATGATCTGATAAAATGCTGCAATGCTGTGAAGAAATGCTTTTGGAGGATTAATTACTTTTCATTGAATAAGAATGGGCGGCTGAACTAATTAACAGATTAAGTCCTTGGAGAAGAAAACTAAAGCTCCTGAGGCGTAACAAACTAAATATAGGAAATTGAGTTAGCTTTCAACAACTGTCTTTTAAAGAACTTTGCAGTAGAGTTCGCACTTGAACAGGTATTTCCATTGTCATGGAAAACTGGGGCCAAAGATGCCAAGCTCCATGTAAATTATGCAGGAAGACAGTATAAAAATATTCCCATTGATCAACAGTGACTGGGTGCCATATCAGACCATATAAGAAAGGAGGTGAACTTTGTCAAACTGATGTTACAAGTGGGCTGCAGGTGAATTTGCACAAGACCTTCAGTCTCTGAAGGACACATACTCTGATTAAGATGTATTGAATCATTACTTATTCAGTAAAAGACAGTCAAGTTCTTCCTGCTAAAAATTCAAGCAAAAAGCTTTATCTTTAAGGCTTAAAGAAAGTAACTTCCATTTAAGTATGAAACTGTCTGCTAATGACAAAGGTGGGGAGATGGGTGCCTCTTATGGCTGCAGACCACCATCCAAGTATTTAGGGTGTCAGGGTGTCAGTTAAAATGCAGTCTCATACTTTTCAACAGTACTGATTGGATCATGTGTATATTCTGTAAACACATATCTCTCCACTGATGTGCGTGACACTGTCTCAGTACATACCAGGACTCATTATGACCTGTTTCACATTTACCAGGTAATCATTTAATTCAACAGCCTTTGTAGAAAAAGACTATTTGACTAAATGGGCTTTCAAAATGGACTAGTTATGGAAAGTGATTTTTAGTCTCTGAAGCAGATGATGGCATTTTGGGCATGGATTTGGGATTCACAAAGTGGGTGTTGTTATTTATATTCCGCAGTGTTAGACCTATTGCTCATGGCAGACAAAAGTCAGCTGCCTCCTCATGGGTCACAGTGAGCACACAGAGAACAAAATACCACTTTGCCAAACTTACTTGATTATTGCAAAATTCTTTTTTTCCCTAATATCTCTGTTTCTTGTAGCAGGTGGTAGGAAAATAGGAGACTGATCAGTAAAAATGCTTTCTTTTCTGCGTGGGGATTAAAATTTCAAGGTGAGTTGTCAGTTCAAATATTCTTGAATACCTACAACTGTAGCTGATTGAATAAAACGAAGGGTAAAATAGAAAAATGGGTGGGTTTGCTTATCTCATTGATCAGGGGAATAAATTGCATTATGAAGTTGATGTTTTCCTGAAACAGAAAAGAAATGATTCTGTGAAAGACATGTAGGAAATAACACCGAACGGGTGCAAGTCTTCTAGTAACTGCCGCCAAGAGCTGCAAACATCAGAGGCAGATGAATAATCACGAACAGAGCAGAACAGCCATTAGACATCATGATAGAAAACCTGCTTTCACACTCACAGACATCAACCTCTCTGTGCAATTTTGAGTTAGCAGAGGCAAACAATTGGCTTTAAAACAAGATAAAGAGCTATGAAAAGGACCTGGCTTTTTGCTTCAAGTGAGTGGACTGTGAGTGAATTCAGCTGTTCTGCTTGAAAAAAGGAACAAATGAGAGCATATGCTTTTGCACTCTGCAGAGAAAATTCTCTGTAAGAAAAAAATCAAACCATTTAAAATTCTTACTTCTTAATAAATCAAGCAAGAACTACCCAAAATGTCCAACTCTTCTGCAACTCTTTTGAAGCAGAGCTAGCAGGACCTCTCAGGAGAACCTGTAGATTTATGTCCCTCCTGAGAGGGGTGCAGAGAAATGGGGTGGTGGGGGGCTGTGTATCACTAGCTGCTGAACAGCAAGAGCAGTTGAAGGGGGAACACTGTAAGTCTGCATCTTCTTCCATGGTATCTATTTTGCTCTGGTGGAGTGCTATTGACTTCTTACGCATCACTCACACCAGTGAGAGGAGAGTAATTTCATGTCCTGTGTGGCCCAAAATGCTTTAAACACTATTTGGTTTAGTATTTCATTACGAGTTATTTTTATTCTATGAAGGAAGTTGTCAAAGAAGGTGGGAGATGTTATCTGGGGGGCAAGTAGTAAGAGATACTGACTAAAGAAGAGACAATTTAGAGCAAACACAGAGGAAGTGTTCCGGAGACAGAGAACAATTGATCTGCTCAGTGTCACAGAATAAAACCAAGATAACGTGACTTTGCAGGGTGATTTCCTTGTGGGTGCTTTTCTTTCCGTGTGGGTTTGGGAATTTGAAATATAGAACTGTGGGATTTGGCTGCTTTCATTCTCCTCCCCCACCCCCCTTGTTCTGAATGTATCCTAAATTCTAATTTCCACATCCTAAATCTCTCCAGTGCCAAGTGGATAGCAATATTCCACTGGTCACCATCTTTAACAGACTCCAGCTAATTCATGCTGAGATTATTGGAAAAATGCAAACAATATATCTCATCACTGAGCAAGGGCTGCATTTCCCCTGTGGTCTCAAGTATTTTATTTTTATATTTAGGTAAGATTATAGACTTTTAATGAAGTCCTTACCACAAAAATCAGAGAACCTGGAGTTTTAGAATAGAAGAAAATAATTTTCATAGCATCAGAAACAGTTTCTGATTTTGCTGATTCCAAACTGAAATGATGGTACTGGCAGTCTTCTAAATTTTAATTAAAACTTTAAGGTATTCTGAAATTTCAGAGTTAAAATTTATTGTTATAAAACTTCTGCAGGGAAGCAGTTTCCTAAAGAACAAATGACAGACTAGAACAAGTTAGTGGGCTCTCAGAAGTCAGGCTATTCCATAAATTACAATGAAAAGGAGATTCTTTTTAATTTTAAATATATTTTGACCCTTCTTGCTTATTGTAAGCAGCATGCCAATCTCTCCTAAAAAAAGAGAAAATGTTACCATATCATAGAGCTATAAACCATTTGTTCTATACTGAAATGCAACATAAAGGGTTTCAGTTCTGAAATAATGTCATTTTTTCAGCTCGGTTTCAGGAAAAAAAATATTTATGTTCTCTGCTGCTGAAGGATGATCTTGTTATGAATAAATTAAGATTCTTGGAATTCAGACCATTGTGCTGTTTGGCAGGTTTAGTTTCAGGACTTCTATAAAATGATAGGTTGAGCAGATGTTTTTCGATCACTATTTGCATAGTAATATTTTAAGGATATAGAGTCTTTACTCACACAGCTATATTCCCCAGGGAGTCAACAAAATAGTGTATGTAAATCAAGAGAAGTATGACACTTGATTTTGTAAAATTGCATTTGAGGTAACCACCTTCAGAGTGTGTAGAGACTTCAGAGGATTGTACAATAATTTGAAAATGTGTGAAAAAAGTGTCAGCGTGACAGAGATGAGATCCCTTTTTCAGAAAAAATATAATCAGTATTTCTAAAGTACTGACTGATAGAATAGTGTAAAACAAACCAGACTTGTTACAGGCAATTGAATAAATAACATACAAGCCTGAAATTACTTTATGTACTGAATTTACCTGATAGTTCTGATGACTTTACTAACAAGAAGGTATTGCCTGTCAGGAAAGTGATTATCACCATTTCCTCCACATCTCTAAACAGGACTAAACGCGGTCTTCTTGCATAAAGATATGCAATAAGAAGCTGCCACAGAGTTTGCTGACAGATGGTTGTTGAAGCTCTGTCAGTCCTGGTGCTGGAGGAATATCTGTGTATCTTGATAATTTCATCTCCAATATGCAAGGTATTTCCACACAAGTACAAAACCAGTTAAGAAATTTCCAAGTTATACATGTGCTTTTATATATGTATGATTTTCCAAATTATGTATGTGGAAGTTCTCAGTGGTGCAAGAAAGCCAGTTAAGTTTTCTGTTTTCTGTGTAGTTCTCACAGCCTGATATCTGCAGACCCAATGCAGTAGGTGCTATATAGCAAAGTAGTTTTCACTTATGTGAGTAGGCCAGTTGAAATGAGGGCTACTTGTCTGAGCTACACTTGGCACAGAGATTTATTTACATGAGGAGAACCCGGGGGAAAAAAATATGTTCTGCTCACATAGACCTATTATGCAGTCTCTATCTAAATGAATGTATGTTATTTCTAAAATAAACTAACATATAATTACTTTCCTGCTATATAAAAATATCTTTCATGACACAAAATATTTTTGTTAACTTGTAGCAGTGTTGTGAAATGCTGTAGAAAATGTAATTTGATTATAATTCTTTACTATTTCTTTTTAGCTGTATTTTAATAGCATGGTGAAAGGCATTTTATTGCCTAACTATGCAAAAATTGCTTTTCTGGCTTGGTTGGTTTGGCTTACAGTGTTCACTGAAGGAAGTTCTAACACAAGTGCTTGGCTATTAGCATATTAAGGTATTGCTGTGTGGGAAAGCAGTTAAACACTTAAGCATTTCATTGAACTGAAACCACATGGTGTAAAACCACTGAATACCACTGTATTGCCATTCCACAAGGATGGAGAGGATGGAAACACTCAGAGAGAAGGAAACCTAGCTGTTTCTCAGAAGAAGTGAGAAAAGATTAGATGATCTTTGTTACACCAGAAGATAAAGGAAAAAAGAAAGATAGAACACAACATAAATTCCTGTCCTCTTGCCTCAAGAGGAGATCAGCTTGATCAGTGCAAGATCGAATCCAAAGATGCTCGTGGAGTCCTGCTGAAATTGTTCCAGAGCACACCCTGTTGGTTTGGTTTTCTGCTACAGGGACGACAACTAGCTCTTACCTACCTCTGCTGTCAAAAATATTTAAATGCTGTGCTAACTTAGGACTCTAAGTTAATCTCCAGAGTTCAGTTTTGCCATTGAATTCTCCATGGATTGCCTAAACCCAGGAGAACTGTTTTTCTTCTGCTTTATCAGGAAATGGCTTTTATTAACAATTTTACAGGACAAATTTGCAGGCTGAGCTTCATTGTCTGTTGCTTTTCTCAGTTTCATTCAGTAAGGCATTTAAAACTCCAGAAAATTTTTACAGCATTTGCCTGCCCCAACTGTAGAGACTTATGTAGGGATTTATAGTGTAAACAAATAGTAAAAATCCTGGCTAGGACCCCTCCTGTGAAATTTGACTGTTCTTCTACTGTCACATTACATTTAACAGTATGTAAGCTCTACACAAAATAAACTTCCTGCAGGCTTTGAGCTTGGTTCTCTTACTGGAGAAAAAGTATCTTAATTTCCCTGCCAAATATGTAACACTTTCCTTGTTAAATATAGATATGTATCTATAGACAAAACCATATTTCAGACATAGTGATATTTGGGGTTTTTACATGTTGCTAATGGATGATGTCATTCCTTACTTTCTGCAATAATTCCCTCAGTAAAAATACCTTGCAAGTAGTTTTAGCTTTTCTCTATTGGTTTGTTCAAACCAACACAATAACTTGGCCTGAGCCACTCAGTTACTAAACTACACTTACTAGACACCCGTATGTGCCAGGTCCCAGGGATCCTGGGGGTAAGATCGTTCCTCTTCTCTCCTAAACAAAAGAAATCTGAGAAAACCAAAATCAAGCATGAATTCCTTCTGTTACTTGCTATTTTGTCAAAGATGTCTGGCATTAAAAACAAAAAAAAAAAGGAACAATGTCTTTAAATGTGTCTTACAACAGCTCCTTCCTGATTGCTGAGAAAGGTACTTTTCCCCAGAGAGAACAAGCTCTGCACAAATAATTTCTGATGATTTCTCTCCTGTGCAAGGCCTCTCCTGCAACTCAGAATGACTTGTGTGTGTCAGGGCTGCCCCTGGGTGTGCCAGGAAAGAATGTAAAAATGCTGTGACCAGAAACAAGACCTGTATCCTTTAAAAATGAGAGCTACAGACTTCTCTTTGTCATATGTGTACTCACTTTCCTGTGTGCTCATTCTCTTTCTTTTCTAAATTTCAGCCTCAGGGTCTCAGAGCTATAGCAGCACCTTGGCTAATCTGTGTTACCCGGCACTCTCTCTCTGGCAGGTATTTACATCACCCAGAAACCAACAGAAAAGTAGTTTGATATCTGAAGTTAAAAGTGTTATTCATATTAACATCTCAGAGACATTTGCTAATGAGATATTGTTGCAACAGATTTAAAAATCTTTAGTTTGCTACTGGCTTTTAACTTTAGAGGAACTGAGCAGAAGATGATAGGGTGGGTTTTTCCCTTCTGCTTTTGTTCATGTCAAAGCTTTTGGAACAAAGATCTCTTTGGCATTAATGCACTCAGCAGCTGTGATGGCTCTACTTTCCACAGACCGGCAGCCAGTTTGTCTCTCACCATTTGCTGGTTCACCACCACATCAAGAACTCATTGCTCATCCAAGCACCACCAATTGTCAGCAGCACCGGTTCCCCATGATAAAGCAATCATACCCTTGGAAGGTTCCTATTGCCCTCATCATATCTCTAATTTCTGCATGATTTAAATGTGCAGTTGGCACTGCTGATTAGCGGGACCCTGCTGCTGCCCTGGGCACCAGTCCCTGCAAAGGGTCACAGTTTGTTCCCAAGCTCTGAACAGCACTAGGCTGATACTTAAGATCTTGTCCGAAAACCATGGTGTGATGGTTCTTTTGAAGGTCAGTTTTCCTGAGACATGCACAATACACTGCTAAATCTCTGCGAAGCCACGGAAATGGGGATGCATATTTTGCCCAAAACATGACATGAAATTAAAGAACAATGTCACAATGATTAAGGCACTGTGAGGTAATACAGGTGTATAAAGCTGCCTGCTTGTCTGTGTTTGTGATCACTGATTTACTCCTGTAATCTCCAACTCCATCTTCCAAAGGCAGTCTCTTAGTCAGTATGTTCCTTCTGTTGTTTTGTGTGCTCTTCTTAAGCACAGGACTAAGTGCAGAAATAGAATTTTCCTCATGGACTTCTTGGGTTGCTCGTCATAGTATTTGAATTCATCATATATTGTCGTAAGAACCGGGTAGAATTGACTGCTATTGTTGCTCTCGATTTACGACGGGGACACCAAAGCAAAAGGCAGTTAAAGTCGAAGTGACCAGAAGAGCTGGCAATCATGTAAGGTCGGAGTGATGAGGGGCCCTTGAGAAACGCCTGAGGACTAGTTTTCAAGTTTTTAGCACCCCCTGCTTGCTGCCCCTCCTGCTGCTCTGCTGCCCAGCAGCATCACCCTCTTCTGTCATCTTTCACAGCTTGCTCTGCATTCTGGCTGCTGCAAGAATCTCCCTCCAAAATTTAGACTGGTGGCAAAAGCTATGGTTTGGTAGCCTCGTGTAAATTAAAGTGCTCCTTAGCCCAGGCGATCCTACTGACTTCAGTAAGAGTAATAGTCTGGGACTTCCTGTGTTAATCAACAGCAAAAAAAAAAAAAAATAAAGGAGTTGGAAATATACTTTGTATTTCACCTTGGCTGTGAAACAAATATGTATTTTCTAGTACTCAGTTCATGTTATACTGACTACTAAAACAAATATATCAGATGAGAAGACCTACACACAGGCTCATGTTTAAAGGCAGTAAATCCAGCAGAAAGTGAAGAACTGTGTGTTACTGTTTCAAGAAAGCACAACGATCATGCAGCCTCAGAGCTTGCTGTTGGATTAAATCCACAAGTTCTGGAAAAATAAAGCATTCTGGGTCCCAGAATTCATCTTTTCATCTCATTATTTATTTGCAGTTTGTGTATGCTGAGCTGGGCAGACAATAAGGGAATGATGAACAGCATTGAGTTGCAAAGAGGAGCCTTCTGAAGCTGGGTTGTGCTACTGTTTGGATGTGACGCCTTGAGAGCAGCAAAGCTTTGGTGTCTTACGTGACCAGCTATATCCTAAATGAAGGACTGGATGCAAACTCTGAGATAGAGGCTTGGAAGAACTGCAGGGGGGAGATCCATGCCTTATTTGCACTATTTCCTATAAATTTTCCCTAAGCATTTTCTGCCTTTTACTGCTGGGGTTGGGATTGTGCGCTAATTTGACTCTGCTTCTTACATCGTGTTTGCGGGGAGGGAAGGTGAATGCCTACTTTTTAGTCTAACCTAAACTCAAAATCCACTTCAATATTTTTATAGCTACATTAAAAATATTTAAGCAGAAGTTTCAGTTTCTACATCCCTTAGTTTATAGCCAAAGTTCTAAATAGTTTACCAAGACTATTCAATTCACATGTTAGATTCTCTGCTTCTGAAAAGAGGTGTGAAAAGGCACTGCCAAGGTAATGGCAGAACTGTGTGCCACGATGTCTTTAATCAACTAAAGGGATTTTGCTTCCCCCCGGACTTGCATGACTGTGTTAAAATCTAATAGGAAATACGTGTCTCATGCTTCAGAAAACAGATTTTTCATGAACAGCTATGGTTAATGACCACAGTTATCAAGATAAAATTCTATATTGAGTATTCATCTATTCTGATGTTCTCCAGTGCAGGAGGGGAAAAACCTTTCCTTCTAACCTTTTCAGTAATATGCCAGTCTCTCGGATATCTCAAGTGCTAGGTGAAAATGCTTTGTTGTTGTTGCTTTCCAATTGGGTACCCCAGTAAGAAATTTGGTTTGGCTGCATTTTAAGAGCTTGGATCAGGTAGGCATCCTAAGCTTTGCTTTCTGCACTTGCAACTCCAAAAAGACCTAGCATTTTCTTTTTTACTGCCCGTGTAACGTTCAGAGTGCTGTATGGAATCAAAGCCTGGGAATTTATACTCAGTTAAGATATAATGATTCTCCTTTTTATAAAACAGCTGTAGGCAGGTAAACAGTTCAACATTCAAATCAGAGAAAAGAATCTACTGCTTCCAAGAAAGAAGAAGGTGACTGGTAAGAGGAAATGAGAAGAGGGGCAGGAGCAGGAGAAGAAAGGTTGTAGTATGAACGGGTGGCTACCTGAAAAGAACATAAAGCAGGGTTGCTGTAGAGCTTTGCGGTGTTTGGTAGCTTATCATGAAACTGTTCAAGGTTTGAGTCTGCGTCCCTGGGTATTTCCAGGCCCCTCACCTCTCTTAACTACCTTGGAACGTATTCAAACTGCAGACTTGGTACCCTCCCTCAGAGTTCAGCGTCTTTCTGATGGATGCCAAGCAAGATAGCTTACATTTCCCTTCGCAGACCAAGATTAGCCATCCAAAGCCAACACCAGCCTCCGGCATGCAGTAATGCATCATTACCAGGGTTGTTAAACTGCTCAAAGAGCTGGCAGAAAGATAGTCATATCTCCTGATACGGTTTAAAGCTATATAAATATCCTTGACTCCAGGAATAAACCATCTGGCTATATCTCCACTCTCAAAAAAAGGGGGATGCTAGGCCAGCTTTTTTGGTGGAAACTGCTTTAGAGGAGAAGTGGATGAACTTGATATCTTTGTAATCTTAGATGCTTTCAGATAAGCTTTGATCTTGACACTCCATGAAATGCATTTTGCTAGGAGACTTCACAGCAATGCAGAATTAGACTGCTATCTGACTTTTCTAAGGTCACATAGAGGACTAATATCACACTTTGAAACACATCATTTTTACATCTCTAATTAAGAAAAAACACATTGGTTAATTGCTTATTTCCAGGTATAGTATATAGTCAGTAATGTTAACTGCTACATCTGTTTACATCTGGAAGTAGGTGGTAGCAGCAGGAAAGTCTAGAAGTAAAAGAGCAATGACAAAGGAAATTCATACTAAAAAATAGTTGCAATCCTCTCACTCCCTCAAAAAAGCTTAGATTGCAAAAGTAGGTACTAGATAAACTGGCACAACTATGTGCCATTTGAATGTGCTATTCTCATGATTCTGAACCACCCTGGTATTAATACAAAATCACCTCAAAGTCTGTTAAAAATAATGCCAAATTAGCCATCAAATAAATATTTTTAACAATATGGTTAGGCATGTTTTTTATAGAGTCTATGACTTACGAAGAAGTCCTGCTACACAACAGAAATGCTTCACACCCTGAATTGTACAAGCTGAGTGTGGAATAAAAGATGACACCAGGGAATACCAATAAGACTGCTGAAGAAGCTCATGCATAAACAGTGCACACATATAAAGTAGGGGTCACATTTTGGTGATACAAACAAGATCAGGAAGCAAAAGCTTGCTTTTTCAGGCTTCAAGACAGTCATGAGAAGCACTATGATTTTATTAAAATTAGAAACCTGTCTAAGTCTTTTTCATTTTAATATTTCAATTTTTAGTTCAGTCATTTAATGGCTTGTTCAAATCTGTCCTCAGTTATTAAAGGATCTCTGTCTGAAGATATTTTAACAGCCCAAGGGCTTGCTTTAAATACATACTTAATACTAAATAAAATTGAAACAGGATATCTGCAATCCTTCATTTTCATACTTTACTTGTACAAAGCATCACTTAAGTAAAAGGAAGCAAAGGGCTGAAGGGTGATAAGGGGTCAATGTGCTGCTATTGCACTCTGTTTTGCACCTGTACCAACAGTATTACACTTGCCTGCTCTGCATTATGCCATGAAGCCATTTCAAAAAGCTTGGAAAGAGCATGTTTTTGCTGTAAACATCAGGAGAGGAAGCTGCTGACTGCAGAAGGATAAGAGTTTCTTTAAAACAGGGACGAGGAAACAAGTAATTCTATGTCTGTGCTCTAAACAGACAGCCCTTGCTCATGCAGAGAGGTTGGCGAACTGTGGAACTGTAGAAGGAAAATGATGCTGGGGCACCTCATGTACTGTGTTTTGGTGCACTCCATTATTATTGTCTCCAAGATGGATGTAAAATAATACTTTCTACTGTTTCATCTGTCTTGTTTAGCAGTTAATCCACAACCATCTGCAAGATAATAGCTGATGTGCAAACTGAGACATCCTTTAATTTAAGGATAGCACACACCAAAACCAGAGGTGATGAGATCAGTCTGCTTGGTTTGCAGGTCAGCAGGTGGGGAAAACTGGACGGGTTAAGAGATACCACACAGAAAACCATTGGCAGGGCAAGGAAGAGCACACGAATGCTTTACTGAACTTTCATCCCTTAAAGCACTGTCCCCTCTGTTTAAACTAACGGTAGCTTTTCAGGACACGATGAAGAGAAATTGGTACCTTTTCCATTTTGCTCCTAAGTAAGACTTCATGCTGTTGCCTTAAATGCTGTAGTTTTCAAAAAACAGAACAAGCACCGAAAGAAAATGGGCCCATTATCCCTTTGTTCATGGAAGGGTCTGAAAAATGCCCAGCCTGACTGGTGTGCAGCTCAGACATCTGCTGTGCTAATGTGGAGTAAGGAGAGCTGACCTGATGAAAAGATCGGAAAACTCAGTTTCTGTTCAACCCTACTCGTAGTGTCCCGTACCAGTTTGGCACTAGTCACGCGTAGGTTTCCGGGGTTAACCCCAGCTCCACAATGATCACCTCAGGCTCTTGTTCCTCACAAAGCATCTACTGCACTTTTTTCCCCATCCAGAGATCTGAGAGTTTCTCACATCTACGGTTTTATACTCTATGCTAAATTATTTCCTAATCAGTCACCACTTACCACAGCCTTTACTGGATGCCTCTGCCAAAATTCATAGTGCCACTCCCATGGCCAGGGCATTTGAAATCCTTTCCAGAGAAGAGTTAACCCCAGAAACTGGCACAGCTCTGACTCTCGTTACTCTCCTTCCCCAACACCTCGCTCCCACCCCAGCTCACAGCGCAGCAGGTACAGCCAGCACAGGCCCTCCTTTGCAAACCCTGTACGACCACACAACTTCTCCTCCTGGGCTGGGTGTCTGGGATGTGGAGGGAGCAATGCTGGGATGCAGAGCTGCAGGGAGGTGGGAGGATGCCTTCCTCCCCCGGCACGGGCCTATCTCTAGAAGCAGCTGTGCTTGGTGGAAATGTGGATAATGCTGCCCGTGGACACGCAGAGCTTCGCTTTTTCTTTTTGAGTGCGTGTGTGCAACATACAGCTCTGCTGCAGAAAAGCTGAATCTCATTTTTCATGCCCAGATGGGAAATTTCCTTCTTTCCAGGTTCATCTGCTGGTGGCTACTGGGATTTTCTTCCCCTACACTGGTCAGTTCTGAACTCTGGTTGGGTTTTCTCTCAGGGTTTAACTGGTTTCTTAGGGTTTACTGCTGTACTTGCTTGACAAAGTACAAGAACCCTTTGTTGGCATTGGGGACAACAAATATTTAAAATGTAGGAATGCAAAAGAAAAATTATTGAGCTATTTCTGTAAGGGCTAAAAACTTAGATATGATCTTGAAGAACTTGGGTTTTCTCTGTGAGCAACAAGGGTACACAGATATGGTGCAGACTGCAAACATGTCAAGTTCAGCTTTTCTGTTTAACAGGTCTGCTGAATGTCACAGAAGCAGCAGCATCACCCAGCCCTGCAGTGGGGCAGCACTGTGCATGGAAGAGGCATTCCTTGCTTTCCACCTTTCTTGACTTTGTGCCTACATCCAAGAGTGACTTGACTTATTCCCACTTCACCAGCTGGTAATTTTTCTAATTTTTATTAATAAAATTTTTCTGATTTTTTTTTTGCTTCATGACCTTATCCTTAGTTCCTAACTGGTATCTATCTTCTTTTCCTTCCCTGCCTTGTCTGTCTGTCTGTCTTTTTTCTTATCTCCCTCCAGGCCATACAGCTCTCTCCCCACCTAAAGCTCCTGCTACAGGATTTTCCCGCACTTCTTCATTCATACAAGAACTATGGGGAAAATATATTTGCTGGTCATTTTCAGGGTTGTTTTGCTGGAAACGCTTTAATTGTGGAAACTGTTGTGGCAATGTTATTGTTTTTCTGTTGGGCTGTATTGGAGACACTAAAGCAGTTGTACATCTCAGTGTGGCAGTCTGTCTGTCACAGGAATATTGTAGCGAGGACAGACCAAAGACACAAGTAAAAGGAGTTTGATATGAAATTCTTCTGAGGGCAACTGAAATAAATGGATAAAACAGACCAGCTTTGAAGTAGGTAAATCATTCTTCAAGAAGGCTGATATGTCCAAAAGCTTGTTTGATTTCTTTTTCCCATTGCATCAGTTATTTTAACTGGAAGACACTACCTCACCCCTCCAGCCTTGTCTTGTTGAAGCAATCCGTGCAGAAAACAGACTGCAGGGTTTTTTTGAGATAACTGTCCTGTTGCTATAACAACCCTCACGTAATGTTTCACCCAGTCTTGATATTCACAGAGTAAAATGGAGTGCAATTTCTAATATTTTCCTGTCTTGTGTTCTGATATTGTGTCTCCAATGTGGCCACAAGTGAAACTTGTAACTCACCCAACTGTTCTGCTACTGCTTGAGTTTGGACTGGGACGAACATCTTTCCACCGTTCCAATTAGCAGCATAGCAGTATGATGCCAACCTAGGACTATTGGCAGAATGAACAGAGATAGCAAAAGGTCAAAAACTTATTTGTTAGTTCTAGCTGTTTGGCCCAGTTGACGGAAATGACGTGCTGTAGACTGCAGGTAGCAGATATCAACAGTTGTACCCAGTTTACTTTCTTCGCAAGGCCAATACACACTCTCTGCTCTACACTGAATTCCCAGTTCAGTTTTGAAAGTCTCAGGGTCTGAAGGTTTGAAGTTGGAAAGCAGAGACTCTCCTGGGAGGTACTGTGAACCTTCTGAATTCTCCACCTGGAGAGCTGAGCTTTCATTGTTCCCCGTTACAGAGCTCATTCATGGTGTCTCATTCCCTAGATTCAGTGTAATGTTTTGGGTTGAGTGACTCCCACAGGAGAAGGGATGGAAGGAACCACTTCTGCATTGTATATATTATAGGGCAAAATACTAAAGGAAAAAGTTTAATGTCCAGAAAATTCCTTTGAATTCTCCAGTTCTCAGCGAAGACAGCAAGTGGACTAGGAAGTAAATTTTTTTTTAAAAAAAAGAAGTGATTGCAAACAATTAAAAATCAAACAAACCAGAAAATGAGATCTCCTTTCAACTACATGTTCCCAATCTTGCCAAGTCCTTTCATGCCAGAAGATGCTACAGAGATTTACCTTTGCCATTTTCCAGCTTGGATAACAAAACCAAGGCCTGAAACAGCAAATCGCTGTGGTAGTGTGGAATATTTCAGTTGGAACAGGGCAAATGCTCCCAGTAGGTGAATTACTTCTTTTTGCTTGGAAGGACCATAGCAGTCTACTTACTGCAATGTACTTCGTTTGGCAACAGTAACATTTGCTTTCTAGAGAAAATTTCAGAGAACAGCTAAGTGCGAATAGGGTCTTGTGAGTACAAATGTGCATGACCAGCTTGGAGCACATGAGCTTCCCCACCAGTGCCCTGAGTTCCTCTGTGGTCTGTGTCGTCATCTGCATGCGGAGGAGGTGAGGCTAACGCATACCCACGTGGGCACGGTGCCTCCTGCACTGATTTTACAGCAATAGCAATCACTTGGAAAGAGCAAAAGATTGCAGACTGTATGCCATGGCTAATGATATTCCACTTTCCTCCTGCCTAGATGTTGTGTATCTTTACTGACCCATGTGATCCCATGCTATGCAATGTTTTGGGGGACGTGGTTCAGCATAAAAATCAAAGACCGCTCCTTCTCTTGCTGCCTGCTCTTTTCACTCACAGCTTCCTCCACCTCTCCGCTGCACGCTGCTGCAAAGGCTGAGGGGGAGCAGTGGGTTTCAGGAAGG
>Ga0181612_131669_pt1 | contig 19173 bp, 11 predicted proteins | sample HoacroProtozoa21_FD_119630 | JGI IMG/M metagenome (GOLD analysis project Ga0181612, IMG submission 119630) | Hoatzin crop microbial communities from Cojedes, Venezuel. Combined Assembly of Gp0051906, Gp0051904, Gp0051908 | reverse complement strand
CAATTTAGAGACAAGGACATCATGTGGGACAGTGTCGAATGCCTTGCACAAGTCCAGGTGGACGATGTCAATTGCCTGCCCTTTGTCTGCCAATGCTGTAACCCCATCATAGAAGGATACCAAGTTGGTCAGGCACGATTTTAATACATAAAACTTTATGAAATAGGACATGAAAGTCCTCTTGCATATACCTGTTTTTAATCAGTGTCGTATTAGATGAATACAACTCTCCTTACTAAATTTAATGGTTATTTTAATAACAGGCAACCTATCTCTTAGAGCTGTTGTAGCTTTTTCTCTTAATACAATTATACTCAATGCTTCTGTTGTATTTTTTTGTTGTGGCAGCTTTATTTGTAATTACTGCACGCTCATAGATGTGCTTTGATTATTTATCAGGAAATACCTCCCTATGAAACAAAAGGAGTGATGAGAGCGAGCTTTTCTTCAAGAGAAGCAGATAATCATACAGCCTTCATTAGAATAAAAACAAATGCCTCAGACAACACAGAATTCATCATTCTCCCTGTTGAAGTAGAAGTTACAACGGGTTTGTAGAAAAGTTTTTTTGGGGGGGGGGGGGTTTGTTTTTAAAGTTATTTAGCTTAATGAACTTCTAGTATAGTAAGAAAATGGTAACCTTTCTTTTTTTCTTTAAAGCCCCAGGTATCTATTCATCAACAGAAATGCTAGATTTTGGTACACTACGAACACAAGGTAAACTATACTCAGATATGAAGGTATTAATAAGGAGTAGGATGGGGAGGGAAAAGCCCAGTTATCTTTGTACTATTTAGGGTTGCTTGTGGAATGATGCTTTTTAGAAGGCAGAGTTTCAAAAGCAGGATAACAGTGTGTTAGAATGGTGCGCAAATGTATTCGCCTGCAAATGTACTGGAGATGTGTACAAGCAAACAGTAGTTTGCACATCCAGCTGTAAGTCTAGTAATAATGTTAAGTCTTACACAGTTGTGCATGGCTTAGTCTAAAAACCGCTGTCAGTTTGCTGGATTTTTGAAAAAGATTGCTTTACATCTGCATAAGTTTTAATAATCTTCAGACACAGGGAGTGGTGAAAGTTACAGTAGTGAAACTTAAATCAGGTTTGTTACTCGTGATCTTTTTTTTAAGTGCTACTTACGTGTTTGTGCCTAAGATTTTACATTTTAAGTTAATATTGTTTAGTGAAATAATATATATGGCAGAAAGTAGTAAAACTGAAGGTAGCTTTTGAAACTGTGAAAGGGATTCATTACTGAAGCAAAACAGTATATATCTTCTTTCAACTAAAAAAAGGTAGCTTCTGAAGTACTTTTCCTTGCAACTTGATTAACATGTAAAGATTTTAAAATAAGATCAGTTTTTGCTGAATATTGATGCATCTGACAAAATAATTTCATTGAAGTATTTTTAGCCTGTTTGTTTCTTAATGTGTTAGAAATACAAGTAGTAAGCTGAAGCATGTAATACCTACTAATACACAAAAATGCAGTTTTTAAGTGTGTCAGATTCTTGGGACTAGCTATTTTGACTGGCTGTACTGTCTTGTTAGTCTAACTTTTTAACACTGAACAATAGTGGATTTACATGAGAAACCAGCTAGTGCAGATGACTTTGTATAAGGTTTTGATGTTAAAATAGCCTAATAGCCAGGTGTGTTTTTTGTTCTTTAACAGATCTGCCAAAAATTTTAAATCTGCATTTATTAAATTCAGGAACAAAAGATGTGCCAATTACAGTAAGTTTTATTTCCTTTCAATTTGAAACTTTCTACTTGAATTTACTTTCTCTGTTAAAAATTGATCATTCATAGGTTCACCATATAGTGTTCAGAATAAGAAGCTAGGTAATGTGACTAAAAACATAATGTAAGGCAAATACTCTATGTGCATGGTAAAATTAATTTACTTCATAGCCTTCTCTGAACAGCTGTTTCAGCATTTGTAGGCTGTGCCTCCAATATCTGAGCCTCTGGAAGCTTTTACGCTTGAGTAACTCCAGTGAACAAGAGATTAATGGAGAGTCTGTAGGATTCTTTGTCCTCATCACAGGCTCCATGAGAGTATATAAAGTGGTTGCCCAACATAATCCTTTAAGACGAGCAAAGAGTAGCTTTCACAAGCAGACTGTAAAATGACCCTTGTTTTCTTGAGGTTATCTGCTTTGTAGCTTGAAATAAGTAAAAAGCCTGCAAACACCCTAGAGCCCTTTCCAGTGAGATCACTGCAGCTGCATGTAAAGCGCAGCCAGCTTCAGAATTCTAGGTTCTGGATTTTGTGCTTTCTATTTTTGTTGCAGAATTTTGGCTCTAGTCTAGTAGTCTGCCTTTGTTCATTCATACCTTTTTACTCTGTAACTTTTCTCATTGCCCACTATTTTTCTCACTTCTTCCTTCTCCCCTTTCTGTCTTCCTTGTTTATGTTGAGAAGAATCCAGAGGAGCCAGAAGAATGACTGAAGGATTCGCAGAAGTTTCTTACTGAGCTCTTGGAGAGCATTTCTGTCTTATCGAAGCTTATAACTATAACTGTAGGGAATAGTGTTTTAATAGTAGAGGTCTAGCAAAAACTTAAAATAAGATACTGGAAGCTGAGGCTAGATGAATTTAGACTGGAAACTGGACGCATTTTTAGTAACGAGGATAACTTGCCACTGTGATAAGAGTCCATTTGAATGCCTGCTACGTTGTTGTTCACTAATAATTTTCAAGTCGAGAGAAACTCGTGTTATAGTGCAAACAGAATTTAATTGATCGAAGTACTAATGCTTATTGCATGAATGAGGTCAGGTGATCATATAAGGTCTCTTGTGGCCTTGTAAGCTATGAAGCTGCTCCCATGGAGGGTTTTTCTTTAAAAAAAAGACCTGTATATGATTTTATGATCAGAGGGTTGGTAAATTTATTATTTTTCCAGCTATCTCGGCTGTCTTGTATCATGTCAGTCTTCTTAGGTTTGCCAGGTTTTTGGCATAGGGACAGGTTTTTGTAGGTGGTTTCTTCCCCCCCCCAAGTGTGTAATATACTTCATGAGTACAGTGCAAATAACTATATATTCAAATCATCAGTATAATTTCTAATATCTGATAACGTAGTACCTAATTCATACTCCTCCATTAAAAAAACCTACCCAATATTTTTAAGCTATGGTCTTTGGACCATAGACTGTAGACCGTAGACTGCAGTCTGATGGAAGGATATAATTTGATAACCATTATACATGTCATGACAGAACTTTTCCAGATGAATCATTCTTTTACAGTGTATCAAAGCAGTAAAATTGGTGGTCTGAAAGCTTTTAGGACTCACTTTTGCAGTGATAAGGATACCGCATAGGTCCACATATGATGTATTTTTCAGTGTGTCACATACGGCACATCAAGTCAGTTGTTCTTTCTCATTAAGGTACAGCTTGTTGTGAAGTTCGTAACCTTTCTAGTATTTGAAGCACTGTGTGAATTTCTGCTGCGGTGCAAGTCGAGGAATTTCATAGTGGTAACCAAGAGTAAAGGATTTTTGGAAGGAGCCTGGTGAATAGCTCACTTTTAGGAAAGCTTGAGATAGGGATTTCTGACCCTTCAGAGCTCAGGTTTAAAAGCAGTGAGACAGCTCTATGACAAATTTCATCTTAATGTCAGAAGAAAAGGCCAAGGCTATATTTAGCATATGTTTAAGCTGGGTGCTGGAGGAACTAAATATCTTCAGGTCATCTGTGTATGAGAGACTGCTAATGCTGTGGCCAGAGTTGTAGTTGTTCTGCCTCTAAGTACTTAGTCATGCTGTGGTCCAACAAATTGGTTGAGGAAAATAAGAGCGAGTCACTTGACTTTGAGTTCTAAAACTCCTTACAGAAACTTCCTTAATTACATGTTGTAGGGCCTTCTATATTATCAGGGCAAATCATGTTTATTTCATGACTGGATGAACTGTTGTCATGCTGCAACAATGGACCCATGCTGTCAAAAATCTAGTAAATGTAGATTGTGGAACACTTTCTTTTATCCCTTCTCTAGAATGAAAATTTCGCGTTTCCTTAAGGCAGTGTAAATGTATTTGATTGCTAAAAGCAAAGACACTCTTGAAAATTTGAGCTTCTAATGCTGTTTGATGCATAAAGAGCCAGGAACTTCAGGACAGCTGTATGCTGAAGCTGAGTTCTATCAGTTTGAAAATAGAAGTGTTTTTATAAGGAAGTATTTACTTACTTCTGTCACAATTCACATACTTCAGAGTAGATTTTTTTCACTGATCAACCTGCAAGAAGTAGTTTACTTCTGAGTTAGGTTTTCAGTCTGCACATTTGAGTGCAGGCATCTCAAAGTTGCCAAGAGAAAGTTACCTTAAAGGACTAAAATCTAGTAGTAGTTTATTCCATGGCTGTTCTGGATGGTGCTGTACGGTGACAGTGAACTTCAGTTAGCTGTATCCCTGTTTAAACTGAAGGCCAAGTTCTTACTGACAAAAAAATTGTGTCTATAAAAGCGATTAAAACAGTATAGAGGTGCTTCTGACACTCATTGAGCCCGCCTTAGTCTGCTGCTTTTAGCCACAGGGCCTGTTTCTCTTGCAGCAGGGTGGCTGTATCTTTAGTAATCTATAAGCGAAAGCCTACAGTCTGCTCAGTCTTTAGAGCAGTATGCTAGGTGGACAGGACAAAACTACGTGTGGGAGCTTGCTGACAGGTAAACAGCATGAATGAACATGTGCCAGCATTTCAGCCCGTACTCTTCTCTGCTTCAGTTTATTAGAATAGGTATAATCTGAGAGTCCTTCAACCTTCGATATCTTTCCCAATAACTGCTGCAGTAGCACAAAGCTTTCTCACCCCTCTGTGTTCTCTAGAACATTTAAGGTCCTCATTTTCTGCTTTTGTGCTAAATATTGAATGTATGCTCATACATCAGGGTCAGAAGTCTTGACAGGGGCACTCCATGGAAGAGCGATTTGTTAAATGAAGCATGTCTGTTTTAGATTCTGCTTCCCCACAGAAGTTGCTGTCAGGAGATTTTCTGAGAGAATTGATGGTATTAGATTCTTGATGGAACTTGTTTTGCATGTTTTCTCATGACCTTTCCGTATTTTATGTTTTTTTAAGGCACATCTGAGGACAAGTTTTGCATGGGATTTATTTGAAATAGGTTAAAATTTGAGGAGAGTGAAGATGAAAGGATTCTTACAGATCTTTGTTTTTCCTTTAGTTGTCTTAATTCTGTATTTCCTTTTATGGCATGGAATCAAGCAACAAATGAGAAATGTACATGATGTAGTTAAGAAATTTTCAACAAAACAATGCTAAATTCCTTCATTAACTAACCATTAGTTGTAGACATTTGGAGTAAACACATCAAGGTTTGTTACACTTGTGATTTAAGAGCTGCACCTCTGAAACCTGCCATTTTTCTGGCAACAGGCTGTCCTTTTGAATATTTCTGATCTGGTTTAAATGAAGTCAGCATAATTTCAAACTTCAAGAATTAAAAAGCCAGCCTTTTACATAAAAAGAGCTACTAGAAATGGTTATCCTTTCTGGCATGCAAAAGCTGTGAACTTGATTACAGCTTTGGTTTCGTCTGCTCTAAGCGGTTTTTCTTAAAGACACCTCAAGATCTCAGTTTTGTAGTATGGATTTCATTAGATGCAAATTGCGATAATTATGAATTGACTCATGAAGAGAAACAGCAAATATCTGCTCCACAGGTATGCAGATGGTCGACAAAGGTCAATACTATAAATCCAAAATACAAAACTTACAGGTAACAGAGATTATTCATTAGCTGCAGGAGCAGTGCTGCTTGTTTCCTCCTAGGATCAAGTGCCCTATAGAACTTAGTTACATATGCGTGATTTCATGGCTTTAATTTACAATCAAGGACAGCTTAGCTTGGAAGAACTGTAATTGGTTTGTACCACTCGCTGTCTGCCCTGCTCCTCTCTGATCAAGAAGGGCTCAGCTGCTTATGAAGCAGGTGCTACACCTCTGCAGCTCAGCATAAGGCAAACCAGCACTCGTTTCAGTTTCCTTAATACAGCGTCCTGTAATTTGCAGTAGCTTAACAGCTTCTACATGAGCAGCTGAGCTGCTCTTACAGCAGGAGAAGGCAGCTGGGAAGGAGGAATCATGGCAGCCATACTAATTTTAAGCAAAACAAGAATAAGAGCATTTAAATGCTCCACACCCAGTTTCTCTCCATGGAATCTAGGCAAAGGGTTTCCTGGCAATCTTTATGGAGTCTGCAGATACTGACATGGAATCCATAATCCTGCCGCATAGCAATGAGTATCTATACAAATCAGCTCTGGCTAATAACTGACATAATTGCTATTCCAGTAATGCCCAATTCACCTCTTCCATTTAGTTAAAAAGCAGTAATCCTCAGATACAGAAGGTCGTCTTGTAAAATGTTGGTATAGAATGAGTGTTCTCTGCACGGTTAATAATTTTTTTTCCTGTGGCAGCTCTGCAGATTTAGCATGGGATCAGAGACAAGGTGGATGTCTGTATCTTCACCAGTAATTACACAAGTCAGTTAACAGCTTTGTTAAAGAGTGCACCAGAAACAAATAGTCTAGCTATTGTAACCCTGCAGCATTAAGAGTAAAAAATAAATCTTTGTTTAAATAAAGCATGCTTTTTATTTTATTAACGTGTTTCTGTCCATACTGTCACTTCATCCAACATGTCCAAGGAGAATGCTCTATTGCCCACTTCCCTGCATACTGACTGAGTTATTTGGTGGACCTGAAAAAGATGCTAAAGCCTCTTACAATGCTGCTTTGTTATAGGAAAGACAGACCTGTAAGAACTCAGCCAGAACTAGTTGCTGTTGACGTCAGTCACTTTGAAGGATGTGCGAAGGCTGCCCAGTGTGTTAACAATGATAAATTTACAGGTGTTTCGTATTTTGATTGTTTGCAGAGTGTTAGACCCACACCACAGAACGAAGCTATAACAGTACATTTCAAGCCAGTGACGTTAAAAGCCTCTGAAAGTAAATACACCAAAGTTGCAAGTATTAGCTTTGATGGTAAGTACTGCTCCTCTTCTTAGAACTTAAGTGCTTCTTAAAACTTGATGAAACTTCATTAATTATTTCCCACTCTCTTAACAAAATGTAATTTGTAATTTTGAGAAGGAAATGAAATTGTCCTACCTGGAAGAGGCTTACAGTTCTTCTGACTTGTTTCTGAAGGGATCATCTCTGATCATAGTCAGCAAGTAACTTAAACTGGTAAATGCTGATGAGAAGCGAAGGAATACTTAAGCAGTCTTCTATGTGTATCTGTAAAAACTGAACATCGGATTTCTATTGAAATATTCTTGTGTTAAGACACATAGTATTTAAAACGTATTGTTAATCTGAATAGGCATTTGTTTTTGAGAAAAGCTAACAAACCAGGACACGCTCCTCACAGTAATATCTGTTAGAGGGGAGTATATCCATTGGATTGCCCTTTGATCCTTCCGAAGTTTAAAAAAGAATCAAAAATCTTATTTCTAAAAAAAATTACATTTTATGTTGGAATGTGCATGGAAATAGGGTGCTCTCATGCTCTTGAGAACCTTGCTGTGAAAGTTGGGGTATTTTATTTTGCTGTCTTGAATTCTCATTGAAGAAAAATGGAGGTGAAGGTGGAAAACCCTTTTACTGGTACCTTTCCTACAAAGTCATGTTATGTATGCTGATACTGACTTTTGTGTATACCTTTATGAAAGAAGTGCCGGGTCATTGTCCCTCCTATGTAGTGTGACTGTAAATGTTATGCTGACATTTTGTAGAAGGGCCCCTCTGTTTTTATAGAGATTTTAATCAACGGCCTGAATGCTGTTGACCTGCTTGAATGTTACTGCTTTGAGGTACTAGTTGATGCTGTAAGTCTCTCTGCCAGGGTTACTTAGAAATGGAAGTTTATAGATATTTTTCAATTTCAATTTTGCTTTAGGTAGACATATTTTAGAAGTCGTATGGATCAAGAGGAGAGGGTTGATTTTTCTTGTTATTTATTGATTAGCACTTTAGATTTTTAAGAGCTTACGGTTTGTAAGATGAGTGAAGTATGTTTTACCCTATAAATAAATTCTGAAATAGCTAAACTCTTGTCAACCTGAGGTGGTAATATGTTCAGTTTTCGAAGCTGGAGGGAATTGTTGTGAGGACCTACTGACTAACATACGGTAGATCTTGGAGGGAATGGTAGTTGGGGAAAAACACCCAGTCAAACTGCTTAAAGGGACTGACTTGGTGAATTCTTCTCAGTGAAGCAGCCAGCCCTAGATATTTGCTATTTCAGCTGTCCTAATACATGCAAGGGCTTTAGAGGCTGGTCATTTCTCCTAACTTTGGCAGCTGGACTTGATGATCTTAGAGATCTTTTCCAACCCTAATGATTCTATGATTCTATAACTAGTATTTGAAACCCTTGACTTTTCTGGCAGTGTTGCTACCAGGGTAACATTGCTTGTTTTGTGATCTTGGAGCAGACCTGTGAGCTTCGTTCTTGAGGGTTGTGTAGTTTCAGTTCTTACATAGGTTCTGATTCTATTTCTGTAAAGTTTAGCATGTCTTTGATTTCTTCCTTGTTAAAATGTTGCTGCATTCCTGGTCCAAAGTCCTGCTTGACTGGGAGTTGTAAGTGAGGAGCCCAGCCATCCCAAGTTTCCCTGCTGTTAGTGTATTCCATATTCTTAAGTGGGGAATTCAGCTCACCTGGGATCTGAATTATCCTCTGCATATGTGCAAGTTATTTATTTGACAGGAACAAGCAGGCTTCCCTGTCATAGATAACTCAGGCAGGTCAACTAACTGGTGTGAAGGGGGAGGAACTTAGAACTCGGATCTCGTACTTCCTAGGCTTATTCTTTGTCACTTGCTTACTGAAATTACCTTAAGATCCATTTTTGTTTTCTGTGATACTTCATCTCTGGGCTAGCTCTGTGCTTTTATCCTCCCAGTCATTCTAGTCTAACCTAATGGATCGTTTTTTTGTCTGCTTTAACAAACTTCTTATATTCTTGTGCGTACAGCATCAAAAGCAAAAAAAGCATCACAGTCTTCTGGGAAAATAACTGTTAAAGCAAAAGAGAAGAGCTACTCCAAACTTGAAATACCATATCAAGCAGAAGTGTTGGATGGGTAAGCTCACAGTAATTGAACAGAATTCAAAAACTAAATGCTGTAAATTAGCGCACGTAGCAGGGAATTTAGCCTTTATAGGGGGAGATGGAATATAAAGAGGTGATACACAAGTTTTCTGAATCTGGAGCTCATTCAGAACTATAATTACTTGTTTCAGTTTTTTGGTTTTACACTAGTAGATGAGGCAGTCTTAGTAATGCATAAGCTGGTTTTGAGGCTTGGGTTCAGAGTGACCTTAATGAATTGGTTTGCAGAGCAGTTGAGGGCTGCAGATGTGACACTGTAAAAATGCAGTATTGGATATTTTTCTAGTTTTGCATTTGCTGTTCTATCACTATAGGAAGTAAGGGTAGGGAAAATATATTTTCTTTTAAGCAAAACTTTGGAAGAACTGTCAGTGCTTCTTTATTTTTTTGTTACTTGTTTACGAAGTATGGCTAAGTTGACTTTAAAATTGTTGTTGAAATGGGGTGCTGCTTTATCGACAGAACTGACAGAGTGTTTTAAAAGTAAACAAACTAAGCCTTACCTGTCAGAACTTCTGTGCTGCAGATGCACATTTGGTTAATAAGGAATAAGCATGATTTGCAAACTATCCTAGTACTCCCAACACTTACTTTTAGTCCTCCTAATAATGCTGAGTCACCTGTTTCCTTACCTCGTTTGAATTACTGAATTATCAGTGTCCCTGTAGTGCTAATAACGTAGTTTCAGCATGCAGTGGGGTATATACCTTTTTTGCTGTTGGATTGAACGAATTCTAGTCTTTTGTGTAAGAAAAACACTTTATGCTTGAGGAAACTCTTCATTTTTCTCATACTGTTTTTTTATAGATATTTAGGATTTGATCATGCTGCCACACTCTTTCACATCCGTGATAATGCTGCTGATTCTGTGGAAAGGCCAATCTATCTAACAAACACATTCAGTTTTGCAGTCCTTATACATGATGTTGTGTTATCAGAAGAAACAAAAACAATGTTTAAAGTAAGCCCCATTTCAGTTAACGTTTTACTTAATAGTAAATGTGTGATGTGCTGCACTTTTTAAAATTGTAACACTGTTCTTCATTGTTCACTGATCTAGGTCCAGAACTTCAGTAAACCAGTCTTAATTCCGCCTAATGAATCCAGATATATTTTTACACTTCGTTTTATGCCTTCCACATCATCTATTCATATAGATAACAATATTTTACTCATCACCAATGCTTCTAAATTTCACCTACCTGTCCGAGCATACACAGGATTTTTAGATGTAAGTATTTTCCTTTTTTAGCTACATTAGACTTACAGGGGCAGACTTCATAGGACTGTTTTAATTCTTTATTCTACTTCTGTAAGAGGATGGCTTTTTTAATTCAAAAATTATTTTACCAGTTCTTTCCCTAAACAGCTTCAGTTACTGCTGAATAATTTTGGTTTATTCCCTGTAGTTTTACTTAGAAAATTTATAGAATTTTGAGCTTGTCACGGTACTGCTGTATTAGACTTACTAATGCATTTGTTAATGAGCTGAGAGTTTGAGCATGTTTATATTTAACTTATGCTATAATACCTGTATCAATCTTTCTAGTACTTTGTACTGCCTCCAAAAACCGAGGAACGTTTTATAGATTTTGGCATACTGAGTGCCACAGAAGCTACCAGCATTTTATTTGCAGTCATCAACAGCAATCCGATAGAGGTAAGGATGGATCTATTTTTAGTTTGCCTTTTAAAAAATTTACGTCAGTGTTGTTACTGAAAACAGTACCTTTTGTTCTTTTAAAGCTGGCTGTAAAAAGTTGGCATATTATAGGGGATGGTTTGGCCATAGAACTTCTAACAACTGAAAAAGGAAACAGAACAACGGTAATTGCAAACCACCATGAACTACAAAATGCTAGTGCATCCGATCAGTCTTCAGTAAGTAATCCTTTGAATCCATTGCTTAAAGCAAGATTTAGGAGGGGGGAAATAAAGAGACAAATCTGTGCAGCTTCTTGCAGTTTCATTTTAGCAGGGGGTAGGGAGGATAAGAATTTTTAATTTTTGTCTGAATTTGAGTACAATAAAGCACAAAGAATTTTAAAATGTATTTTAAGAACTAGTATTATGTTCAGATTTGGTTAGATTTTGAAAGGAGAAGCTTCAGAAACAGTAACTTCCATGCCCTCAGATGATACTTGTCATTTGTTTTGGAAGAGTGGAATTTATCACTTCAAGGAGTAGATAATTTTTGTGTTAGTAACCTAAGTGTTTGAATTTTTCTTTTTACCAATGACAGTTGTTTGAAATGGATTTTGATTCAGTTTAAAGAAATAAGAGGGTGTTGCGTATGCTTTTATTTTTTTGTTTAGTGGAATACAGTGGATGACTCTTGTTCTACCATTTACAGGTGATACTAGCATCAGGGTATTACGCTGTGTTTAGAGTAAAACTAATAGCAAAGGAACTGGAAGGAATTCATGATGGAGCTGTACAAATCACGACAGATTATGAGGTATTTTTATTGTGTATTCATGGATATTGCCCAAATGATACGTTCAATTTTTAAGCGTGACGTTCTAAGAGTTGTATTAGTGGACAGATTGCAGTATCGAGGAGAAGTCGAGGCTGGAAAGGACCTCTAGAGGTGAAGTTATCTCTGCAAGTTAACCCTGCATCAAACAGCAGTAATGCTACTTAAGCTGTGTCTTCTGTAAAGGAATGAAGAAAGACTTGGATTATTATTTTTTTTTTCTGCCTTTCAGAAATATGCATTTAAATCTGACCTAATGCTTTGCGTTATGGGTTATTCAGTGGCTTGACACATGCTCAAAGAATCAATGCATGGCTCTTTTGGCATAACACATGCTCACAATGTGCTTTTTGGTACATTGTCAGTTACTGAAATTGAGCTATAATTTCTGAGGGTTTTTTGTCAAAACCCAGTGTGAAAGTTGTTTTGGAGAAATCAGTTTGCTGACAGGTGATGAAACAGAGTCATTACACTAAGATTAGTAAGGGAGAGAAGAAAAACCAATTAATTTTCAACTTCATATGCCTTTCCTGTTAATAAATTGTTTTGCAGAAGAGAGAGATTCTAATACGTAATGGAATCTGTATTTAATATATTTGGGTGGTACACACAGAAAAGAATAAATGTGACACACAGTGCTTGTGAAGTCAGGAAACAATATAGCTTGTTGTGTGGTTCTGATGAAGCTACAAAAAAAGGGAAATTCCTAATTTCTGCCAGTTGTCTGAGATTTTAAGCTTGTTTTAAATCTGTCCGTACATGTATATGACCCTGCAGTTATATAACCTGAAGCAGTTTATTTCCTTGCTTGTTCTTACAAGTTATTCTACTTGTGTTGGTAGCTTTAATAATACACAGAAAGGATCTCATTGGCGTCCCTACCACACTCTTTTCTAAGTCTACATCTCTCGAGGTCTTACGATGACTTCTAATGTTTTTTGCGAAGTTTGATATAGCCTCTTCCCTTGTGATCATATACTTTATAGATGCTGTCCTGCTGTTTTCAATGCAGGAAGCCCCATTCACGTGAGACCTATATAATGCCCCATCGGAGAACTTATATTTAAACTGTGCTTTTGTGTTCCCTGTTGAGCGGTGCTAAGTACGACTGAGCAAAGGTGTGTTTCCTGATGGTATGGAGTGACTGTTCTCAGTATGATGACGTGTTGAAATCTTAATTCACGTCTCCACGTTTTAAATGTATATATAAACCTAGACTATGTGAATTGTAGAATTTCAGGGTTTTGTTATTCTATACAATTTAGAAGTGGAAGAGACATTTAAAGGCTGCAATTCAAGTATTTTTTCCCTAAACTTTTCTTGGTTTTTGTTTTTTGTTTTCCAGATTTTAACTATACCAGTGAAGGCAGTGATTGCTGTAGGCTCACTGACCTGCTCCCCAAAACATGTTTTTCTTCCGCCTTCTTTTCCGGTAAGAGAGTTGGGTCATGGCATTAAATGTTTTATTGCTGTGTCTTTTATTTGTCTGTCTTTTTCAAGAGAAACCACAGTCTTGAATTGTTGCATGTCAAATTGCTGGAGAGATTGTGCTGCCAAACTGTTACGATTCAGTTTGTTGCTATTTTTTGGTGTGCTTTTTTCCCCCCCCATGTGTTGCAAGCGTAAGTTATCCTATGTCTCCTCTACTGCCCACTGGGATGGGGTCTTGGAATGCTGATAAGATCCCAACCCTGATTCTTTGCAGCTTCCTTCGAATGAAGCTGTGGTCACTTCCATGTGCGTTAGCACCCAGAGTGAGAGCGAGATGAAATTGCTCAAATGCATTTTTCAAATTCCTGAAGTGTAATACCAAAGACAACAAAGCCAGCTAATAAAATGATGTTTCCGTTTAAGAAGTCCTTGATCTCCATGGAAGCGTTGTTGTATTATTTCCACACTGAAAGTAGATCTTCTCAAGGCTACATGGTGGAGTACATGAACAGGACAACAGGAAAGCTGTCTGAGTCTACAACTCTCTGCAAAAGCATGTCATGGCAGTTTTTGTCCCTGCTCCTGCAGCAGGTTTTATTCAGTGAGTGCGGAAAGCAGCTTCTTTTCTCATGGCTGCAGACTCCAGCAGCAACCTCTTAATCAGATGGTGGTTTCTTCTCACTGGGCATTCATCATAGCCACAGAAGCATGTGCAGTCAAGGCGTATTGACTTTGCAGTTGGTATTTCATTGAAGTCTGAACTTTATGTGACTTTCTGATGAGGGGGAATGTAATATGGTGGAAAACATGAGGAAGAATTTCTTCCTTCTGAGGGTGACAGAGCACTGGAACAAGCTGCCCAGGGAGGTTGTGGAGTCTCCTTCTCTGGAGATATTCAAGACCCGCCTGGACGCGGTCCTGTGCAGCCTGCTGTGGGTGTCCCTGCTTCGGCACGGGGGTTGGACTGGGTGACCCACAGAGGTCCCTTCCAACCCCTGCCATTCTGTGATTCTGTGATTCTGTCTGGAGTTTGTTAGCGTACGTAGTGCTGCACAGCACCTTGTAAACTTGACGCATGCCCGTACCAATTTTACCTCGACTGCAGTCTGCCCCTCTAAGTGGGGCTGGTCTGGCTCAGGTTCAGCCTTCACTTTAGTCACTATAATGAAAACTAATCTTGGTCCTCCCCTCTCCGACGGTAAATAGGCAGCCTGTAACCAGCACTGCGTGTTTCCTGCGTAGTCACTGCTAACAGACAGAACAGCTGGTAAACTAGACTTCTGACAGCGAATCTTTGCGATATCAAGTCTGTGCACGCGACGGTGGGTCACCTTCTCTGTCATCTGACACTATTTGCTGAAGAACACACGGAACAGAGCATTTGGCTTCAGCCAGCACCAGCGCAGGTTTGCAGACACTTCACCTGGTCTGCTGCTGTACTGTGCTCATAGCCATCTGATTCTGAATTCACTACGCATTCTTTGGGAGCTCAAAATACAAATAAATACAGGTTAAAATAGAAAATTTGATGAGGAGGAACCAAATGGAACTCTGTTTTTGAAATGAATGAAAAACAGGCACTTGTGTTGTATTACACTGTCTCGGTGTAAGTGAACAGTTTTCATACATATGATTATGTATGCATGTCAATAGTTGTCAGCAATCCAGAGTGCTCTTGTTTTTCTCTAGATATACTACTTGCTCCCATATGTCTTCAGTGACAGCACTCTCAAAGGCAAGTAATGTAGCATCACGTAAAGATAGCCATTCTCCCCCCACCTGCCCTCTTCTTCTTCTCCCCCCCTTCTTCCTTCTCCTTCCCTGAAAAAACCCCAACCCCAAGCAACCACCCAACGCCAAGATGAAGCTGGTGCTTGGAATTTAGCGGGGAGAGCGAGATGGCGGCGAAGGGGCAGTGATATATACCGGGGGGGGTATCAGGAGGATGGGACCAGGCTCTTTTCAGTAGTGCCCAGTGACAGGACAAAGGGGCAGTGGGCACAAACTGAAGCACAGGAAGTTCCATCTGAACATGAGGAAGAACTTCTTCCCTCTGAGGGTGACGGAGCACTGGCACAGGCTGCCCAGGGAGGTTGTGGAGTCTCCTTCTCTGGACACATTCAAGACCCGCCTGGACAAGGTCCTGTGCAGCCTGCTGTAGGTGACCCTGCTTCGGAAGGAGGGTTGGACTAGATGACCCACAGAGGTCCCTTCCAACCCCTGCCATTCTGTGACTCTAATCAACATTTATTGTAGCAACTACATATGTAAATATTAGTCTGAAGCTGACATAAGGGCAAAATTTTGAAAAAAAAAAAAAAAAACCCAAACCAAAACCACAAAGCAAAGCAAAACCAACAACAATCTTTCAAGGGATTTAAAAACACAAATCGGCTTTTGACTTCTTGACACCTTTTTCACATGCATAAGGATAACCTGAACAGGAATGTGTGGTGGCCTTCTGAAGTTTTGGGTTTGTTTTATTTTAATTTGTTTTTAGAGTATTAGGAACATTAAATTTAATCCACATTAGGAGCCGCAAGAGTACTAAGCAGTGCTCTTAAATAATGTATACAGTTTTGAGGCCAACTTGCATGCCTTAACTTGAAAAGGCAGATATAGTCCTTCACAAATTATCTTTTTTCTCCAGAACCCTATTTGGCAATTGACCTTAAGTAACTTCCCCTCAAAGTGAAAAAAAAAACCAAAACAAAACCTCACGTTGTTGACTGTCAAACTTCCCGATGCCTTCACTTCATGACATTTCTCTCTGAAAGTCTCTCCTGCATGTAAAGAAGCCTTAAAGACAACCAAGTGCCAGGCAATAAGAGTTTCAACTTACGGCATCGCATCACTTCTACCTTTTATAAAAAGCACGCCACTTTCACACACATAAAAGCCAGCACGGGTGTCTGCTCCTCCCTGATTTCCACCCAAGAGAGAAGACTTAGCAGCAATTTAATAAGCTGGAAAGACAACCACCATGGGTGGCAGTTAAGTCCTGCTGACAGAGGTCTGCAGCAGGTGGGTAAAAGGGAACTGCCAGGGAGCACAAGGAGTCCAGGCGTCCTCCTCAACATCACTCCTGGTCCCACACGGCTTGGAACCTTTGCTCCTTCAGCTGATCATTGACATTCTCAGATTAAACTAAGTTTCAGCCTTTTGCTGTCATGAAAAAAAAAAAATCATGCTAAGTTTACACTGTAATTAGCTGGAAACACTGATGTTAAACAATACTTCAGGTATGTTCCCATGATCTGAAGGCTTTTCTAGTCATTAAAAAAAAATATGTATTTTCCCCATAAGCTTCTTGTGCAACCGATGAAGTTCGCAGAGAAGGATCTTTTATAGCATTTAGTAAAAATTTGCATTTCTTTATTGGATGGTGTTAACAATTTAGTTTCTAGCAATGCTCGCATGAGATTTTCTATTACATTTCATAGAGACAAAAGGAGGAAAACACACCTCACAGACACATGCAATGTTTCAGAGACAGCAGTCTACATTTTCTAACCTTTTAACTTGAGTGGTGTTAAAAGTGACACCTTAAAGCAAGAGTGACAAGATTAGGAGAAAGTTCCTGGGTATGTTTTGAGAGCTGTGCATCAGTTTTGTTATGCTGTAACCATTTCTGTACAGACACCAACAGAAATTAACCGGCATGCCTACAAAACTTTAAAACTGACACAGATGTACCCTTTGCACCTAACTTTACACTATTATTTTCTGAAGAAAAACTGAATACGTTACTTACAATTAGGCACAAATATGAACCCAGCATAACAGCATACAGTAGTATGGCAAAACACCCAGAAGAACCGACAGCCTTAATACCTATGCTTGACCGTCATGTTACACACACAGCAACATAAGAAGAGAAATAAATCTATCACTAGCTACAAATCACAGGGGTTTAGGGTATGAAAGTAGGGAGAAGCACTGCAAGAACAAAGAAAAATTATTTGTTCTCAGTCACTACAGCTTTATTCACTTTGATTTTCTCACTAAAAGGCATTTCAAATATTCCTCCTAGTGAAATAAAAATGTTCAAACAGCAATACGTTCACAATGTAAATATATTTACACTATTTACATTATGCTGGAATATTCCTCGGCCAGTCTAGGTAATCCCATCTGAACCGTCAGGATAAAATAATGAAGAGCTATTTATTCATTTAAGTTTCTATGCCAAGTTCTCAATACAGAATATCAGTAAATTAAACCCCTAGTGTGCTTCATAAATCAGTAAGAACAGATGAATTCCAAAGGCAGCTGACACTCCCATCATTAACACAAACGTTTAATAATTTTTTATTTTATATTGGGCTCTTAATAAAATGTAATTAAAAGTCATGATGAGACAACGCTTTTTCCAATTAAGGGAAACTGAAAATCGTTCTCTTCTGCTGAGCTTGTGCCTGTTACAGAAGAGTAAAACAGATCACACATAAAAAATCATCCCAATGGTAGTATCATTCACACAGTAGCAAACTAACCAATACTAAAATGATTTTTTAATTCACTCTGTACAAACATAAGTAAAACTACATGTCACACTTGTAACTTTCAAGCCATGAGTTAATGATACCACCCACGTGAAATTTGCTTATACAAAGTCATCCTTAAGTTTAAGTACTGGAGTAAGACACCAAAGCACGTATGCACTCCTTTTCAGCTTTACAACTCAATTCTCCGAGATGGGTATTAATTTGACAAAAACAATACAGGAAATACTTTTGGAAATTACTCTTAACAGTGCTTTTGTCACATATATATGTGTGGGTGTATTTCATAAGGCACAAAACCTTTTATAACATGACTTAGAAGGATTGCTTTCTAAACACAGTTTTCCCCTACAAAACAATGTTAAAACAAAGCTCAGTCCACGCATTATCATAACAGAATTAGTATTACTGCAAAGCCTTTGATCACAGGTCAAATGCGAATTTTGTCACAGAACTTTGTTCCTCTGCTAGCTTATCAAAAGAAATACAGGAAATCACCAGGCTGGATCAGTTCTGAAGTCCACCTGTTCCAATGTCTTGGCTCTGACTGGTTTACCAGTGTCAAGTGGGGCAGAGATGAGCATCAGAAGGCTCCTGTCAGGTCTTCTGCTTTCCCTTACCTTAGTAAGATCCTCAGCAGCAACTGATTGAGCCTCAAAAACAGGTATCTGTTTCCCTTCTGAAATCAGTATTGTGAATAAGCTGCAGTAATTCTGTCTGGTTTTGCCCTCCATAGAAGTCTGAGTCTTTTTGAAGCTTGCTAAATTCCTGACTTCAGCAATGTAATACAGCACGGAATCCCTATGCCTAATTTCATTCTGTAAAAATTAAATAGATTTCTCTATCTTTTAATTTCATTCCATACGCCTTTGTTCTTGTATTAGAAGACAGAGGAAAATAAGCTTCCTGTCTATTTTCACTAGAGAATACAAATAAGGAAAATAAATAGTCTATTTTCTAAAGGAAACAATCCTTGTCCCCTCACATGAGAAATCCTCCAGTTTCTTTTTCAATAATTTTCACCTCCGCTCTCCAAAATTCACATGCTCCTCCAATACTCTTTTTGAGATAGAGTGGACAGCATTACAACAACAGTTGATGGACAAGACATTACTTCGTATATATCTATGTTAAGCCTTTTTGTCATTCACCTGCCAGAAAACCCTACTGCCCTTCCTTTTTCAAAATGGGAAGATTTCTCTCCATAGGCATGCCCTTAATGAGCACTAGGCCAGTAAAGAATAAGTTTCTTCCCTACTGTCAAAGCAAGAATTTTGCAGCAGACCATGTGTTGTTAAAACATCTGTCTTAGCAAACACATTTATCAAGTGCCTTTCTAGAAGCCAGTACTTCTGTACCAGTTTGGGGCAGTTGAAGTCAATGACAAAACTCCCGTCAAATTCAGCAGAACAAATTCAAATGCAATGCAGGGCAGAGAAATCTCTTTTGGGAATCTGGAAAAAACCAGCAGTTACTGCAAAAGCCAGATTGCTGCAAAGCCCTTTGATTGGGGGTTTGCTTCATCACACTTAGCCCAGTCAGTAATTATGGCATTCCTCATTCTCACACTTACTGTCAGCAATGAATGCTTTTGAAAGCATCCT
>Ga0181612_170163_pt1 | contig 19174 bp, 16 predicted proteins | sample HoacroProtozoa21_FD_119630 | JGI IMG/M metagenome (GOLD analysis project Ga0181612, IMG submission 119630) | Hoatzin crop microbial communities from Cojedes, Venezuel. Combined Assembly of Gp0051906, Gp0051904, Gp0051908 | reverse complement strand
TGGCCACACTCCTCTTAATGCACCCCAGGATCCCATTGGCCTTCTTGGCAGCCAGGGCACACTGCTGGCTCATGGTCAACCTGTCATCCACCAGGACACTCAGGTCCCTCTCCACAGAGCTGCTCTCCAGCAGGTCCACCCCAAGCCTGTACTGATGCATGGGGTTGTTCCTCCCCAGGTTCAGGACCCTGAATCAGGTTTTTCAATAAAAAAGTGGTTTATTTTCATTTTCACTTTTAAGTGTCTCCTGTCTACATGATCATTACTTCAGACTTTAGCATAATTACATCGATATAAGTAATCTCCAACTGAGATTTGTTAAGCATGAGTGAAAAGGAAAAGGTGTCTGATTGCTACGTTTTTCCTTTTCTGACCTTAGGAGTGTCTGGAGTCCAGGGTGGCCTCTCGAATAATTATGCATTGCTTTGGGACTGTTGTAAATTAGGTTTACCTGCTTGCATTTTCAGGGATTGTGTGCACAATGAGAAGCCCTTAAAGACAGGTAGAGGTTTAGCTATAACCCCTTCTCTCTGGCTGCCACCCTCTGCTAGAGCCAAGCTGAGCTGAAGTAGGTAGATCTCATCTGTCCAGGGAATTCACCTGTGTTGAACAGATCCTTTAAAAATTGGAGAATACTGGAGTTTCAGGTCTGCAGAGCTATGGAAAGGCTATTCCAACTTAATTGTAGATGGCTGTTGGGGATGTACTGTAGATCCTTTCTGGCCTGCAAGCCTTAGGTTTTTTCTCATTAAACTGAACGTAAGATGAGGAGGAAAACGGGCAGGTATGGTTCAAACCTGGGTCTTATTAATCTGTGGAGTACCTAGTGCATCCACTCAAAGCTAGGAAGTCTTCCTGGGCCTAGCAATGCAGAGATAGAGATGCCAGTTCTGGACCAAAGGTTCAGAGATTCAATGTCGTATGTTGTATTTTGTCTTGTTTACTTCCCAGTGGCTTCACCTAATTGTTTTCCAGCCATATGGTTCAAACCACAGCTTGCCTCTTTGCTGAATCTCAGATATGTTTAGCCATCTCCGTGACAGGCTGCCCATCTCAGATGAGCACACACACTTCCAGTGGGATGTAGCTATTGAGAATTGTTAGAATTGTATGTCATATTTCACAAATTTCTCTGTTTTCCCAGTACCATGCACTCCTTCATCACATGTATGAAGAGGAGCCTGTTTTCACATCTATCTTGCAAGCTGAGATAGTGAAACCCACCTGTTTCTTAGTAATTAGAAGTACAAGGTTAATGCTGGAGGTCTTAGAAACAATGAAAGTGGCTTCTTTAGACCTTGGATATCATTTGTTTTCAGGAGAGACTGTAACAAGTCAGATGTGGTGTACTGTAATGCTTCACGATAGCCAAAATGAGCAGAGATGACAACAAAGTCAGCAGTGGAAGAGCTCAGTTAGTCCCTGCCTTGCCAGTGCGGTGCTGTTCATTCACGAGAAGTTACCTGAGTGACAGGGCTTCTAGTGCTCTTGTACCGCCTGGCAGACCTCACATTCAGGAGGTACTGTAATATTCACCTTCACAGGGTTACAATGAACAAATGTGTGCTGGGATCTCTGTGCATCCTGAAAGCCACCAACTTATGTTCTGTCAAATTTTCTTCGTGCTGTGCTGGAACAGGAGTAGTGGGAAGATCTATGGTGTGTTTATGCTAAAGGTGCTGGAAAAGTTTCTGTCTAGGAGTTTCAGGGATGGAAAACAAAGTTTTCTGCTCCTTTTGTTTTCAGAATACCTGCTTTTCCTTAAAGACTTTTCCCCATGAAGAAAGAATACCAACTTTTGAAATCTGAACATATTTTGACTGAAAAATAATAACATTAATTTGGAAATTTCAGTCAGATGGATAAGGGTCAGCTCTTTTTCTCTCCTCTCCTCTGCAAGAATAGATTTAGGAAGTTTTGGTTTATTTCTGCATAAAAAATGGAAAGTTTCTTCAAAGTAGACAGGATGGTGCTTTTTAGGAGACTGAAGTGAGATGCCATCACCCAGGAGAAATGAAGATAACCCTTAAAATCAATGTTGAAAGCAACTACTGTTTCTTTGTCTTATCAAGTTAATTTTAATCCAGATCAATTTCCTGATCTAATTGAGTGGCCACACAAATATTTATGCTAATAAATGCTAATTCATCCCAGAAATGAGAGCCTGGGGGAGGGACTACTTCATTCAGAAGCAGTAGTTTTACTATTATTTTAAAAGTGCTGTTTTTATTATGTATTACGATTTTCATGCCACGCAGAGTACATCACCTGTTGATTTTCTTACAATAGAGTTGCCTGAAATTACCAAGTTGTCCATAAAACTCTTTTGTAAGACAGTAAGAATATGGATTACTAGAGATGGACAAATCATCCAAGAGATAATAATCTTTAATTAGTCCTGTTTGTTCACAGATAGCCTGTAAATTAATATTCGCCATTGACTATCATGATCTTTTAATCAACAGATCATTCATGAACAAATCTGCTGTGAATATTTGTTTTTTCACATCCAAACTAATACTTGAATTATGTAATTGGGATTGTCAGATAGAATACTGGATTTTTCCTGTACTCTATTGAAATTAATTACATTTATCATCATAAGTCATTGGGAAAAAAAAGCATTGGGAGTACAATCTCTCAGGAGAGGTGGAAGCAAAGAAAGGAATATCAGATGGTTCTGTTATCAAAAGTTGTTTTATGATAGATAGAAAGATAGATGACTAGGTCGATCAATCGATCTCAGAGAAATACACAGCTTGTAGCAGAGGTCCAGCTCCTTTTAGAAAATGCTTACACCACCATTAAAGCCCATTACCTTGTGGAGTCTGCTTTATTTTAGTCATTTCAACAAGAAGTCATTAAATTACATCATGGAAAGTACACAAAGCAGGGAAGGGGACGCCATTTACTTGTTAACTTTTTTGGGTAAAGTGGTAGAATTTCTAGGGTCATCTTGAGCTTTTAAAAAATCTTCAGATTACATGATCCTAGTTATGATTTTCTTCTCTCCGTGTTCTCCGAAAGTAAACATATGGAGGTGGTTTTGATGCCATTTATTCAAATTAGCATCTAAATTTTTGAACAGCCTCTTTATCAGAGCTAAGCTAACAGATTATGCAAATCATGTTCTCTTTCTATTCTTCACAGTCAAGCATTTCATAAGGTGTCTTTGATACTGCAAGTTATCATCCCAGTCACTGGCATAAAGTAAATGAGTGTGTTTTTGTAATCCAAGCTAAGAAATACATGATTGTCTTGCTGTCTTAGTAGCACACCTCTTCTTCTTGGAAATGTTTATACTCTTGTACAGCTAAAAGACTGAAACATGCAGTAAATGGAATATCTGTTATATTTATTAAGTCAAGATTTTGTTCAGAATTTCACAAGATTTTTTTTTTATAATTGATGCAGTGGTTGTCTTATTAAGATGCCTGTTCTTGCTTTCATTTTGCATTACTCTTGATATGACGTATCTCGTTAGATACTATTTTGCTGGCATTAATGAGAACACTACACAGAATTCTGAAGCTGCTCCCTTTGTCACAGTTTCTCTTGTAATATTAATGGCTGTTAAAAATAACTACTTCTGTTTTATCTGTTTCCTCTGCGTCGCCTTCTGTGCATGCTGGCTGCATTTTTATTTGTGCCTGTGGCAGACTGCATAGGTCTCCTATAGCGATGAATTTACTGACTGAATATTCTGCTCTTTCAGATAAAAACTTCAGTTGTTCACTGCTGAGTGTGTGATGGAGATTTTTCTTTCATTATTTATGAAAACAATCACACTGGTGTTTTCCACTCTCTTCTCTGGTGAAAGAGTCATTTTGTTCTTACAGGCCCAGAATAAACTTTAGTAAATTGAGGTTTGGTTTAAGTAGAACCAAGTCTCACTTGCTTTGTTGGGAAATCGGGGCAGCTGGGCTTTTCTAGCACCAAGGTTGCCAGAGAATGGTGTCCCAGACTATCAACACAAATGTTTCTAGACCTAAAATTGGACATGGGATGTGTTGGAAACACTTGAGCTCCTGTCCAGCCTGGGATCAGGATCAGCTGTCATCTCCTGTCGTGAGTCAGGAACCATGGGAAATTCCTCAGTCAGGGGCATCTTCTGAGCAGTCAGAGGTCAGCCGAGATTGTTGGAGAGAAAAGTTTCTAGGTATTACCTCCAGAAACACTTCTTTAAGTGTCACGGTGCCATTTAGTGACAGATAGATAAATAAACTGAAAGGAGGACTCTCTTAGCCTCCCAAATCTTACAGTTCACAGAAGAAACAGCAGTCACCAGAAAGGATGTATGAAATACATGTAAAGAAGTGATTTTGAAAAAGTCATTTGGATAATGTATTTCTGCATGCAGAATTGTAAAGATAAACTAAATGCTGTAAGCCTAGCTATAATATGACTTTCCCTAATCATTTTTGGGAAGGAGGACATACACCGTCTGTGAACAGCAGTGTTTTGTGGCAGGACTGGTGCAATTTAGCAGCTTTCTTCATGTTAGGTCTGCTTTAACACCAGAGCAGCTAAAATAATAGCCAGAGGATGTACTATTCTGAACTGCCGAATACCCTTAAAGGCTTTCTGCAGTTCTCTTTTCAGAAACTTCCTGTTTGTTCTGTGGGTATGCATTACTGTTGAAAGAAAATGTATTTAGAAACAATGTCTGCTTTATTTTGCTACTTCAGCCAGAAGCATACCGGATGGCCTCAGTGCACATCGCTAATCTATAGCTGTAGATGTCTGCAAAGTGACTTGAATATTTCATTTTGCTCTTTCAGACTAAAGCCTGAAGTCATATATTCACCTCATATCTTTCCTTTCCTCCCTCAAAATCTATAATTTTCCTAGAACACACATTTTTTAATTGATCTTCTAGAGTTTTTGTTTCATGCTGCAGCAAAGGAAGCCCTTAGCAGCATATGCAGTTCATTAAGCGCTTTAATTCTGTCTGTTATCATGAGGCACACAGATTCACGTTGCCATTTGTGGAATAGTCAGTACTGAAGCAAACTAAAAGGGGAGGGGGAAGGGTGGGCTTAAGTCTGACACCAGTGACAGAAGACAAGATCAAATATAAATAGATGTGAATCACCACTGTGGCATCACTATTAGAGAATCACGTAATTTTTTTGTTGCAGAAGACACTGCAGCTGCACACAGGGGCTGAATTCACAGGAAACAAATCTCTTCTTGGACAAAAAAATAGAAAAAAAAATTTGTTTCTCCATTGTCCAGGTGTGATCTTCATATTATTTATATATAATGTGAACGTTACATACATAAGTACATATATATGTGTATATAAATGCAAATATGTATGAACTCATATATTACACACATACACAGACACACATATATATAAAGTCCTTAATATGTGTAAACTCCTTCATCCCATGCACTACAGAAAATTTGTATCAGTTGGGGATGGAAACACCAAAGCAATTTTGGTGACACAGACTAAAGCTGAAGAAGAACATGCTTCAATTAAAATGGGGATGGTCTCAGAGAAGAAAATTGTATTCATCTTCCACAGAGACTGAATGTATAAACATTAGGCAGAGACAAGAAAAATGCTCTGCGTGCCGAAGTGGCTCAAGTTTATATCAGAAATTTTAATTAGAGAGCAAATTCAATGTTTCAGTAGGCTGCAATTGCAATTTTAGAATTTTCTTGCTTCAGCAGTTCCAAATATAGCCCTCAAGACATCCAGTTTCTCTATAATAAGCCTATGTTGAAAGTTAACAACGAATACATGTAGTAAAACCACAGAGCATCTAGGAATAGAGCCAAATAGTCAGTATTTCACCAAGTCACTCCAAATCCCTCTCTCATTCCCTTCAGCTTTCTCTGTCTCCATGGGATAGCTGGGAGGGTTGGGGCAGAGGGGACAGCCTCAAAGCCATCGTTTGGGCACTTCCCAAATTAATGATGTCATATAAAGGGAAAGTGGTCTGGTGGGAAAGGATGGGGTGGTATTTGAGTGGTGGCTGAACTGTGCTGCCTGCACAGCAAGGCACGGCGAGGGAGTGCCTGTAGCTGCTTTGACTCCAGTGAGGAAGTGGGCAGACAGTTACCCTGATGGTGATGTTACTGAGCTGCTGGAAGCTTCCCTTGCATGGTGTATTACAAAGCTGAGAGTCCTTTAGTAAGGGCAGTTCTACACGGAGTGTTTTAACATATATGTTTTAATGTGCTGTGTTATGAATTCTTACGTGCCTAGAACTTCAGAAGAGTCCTTGTTACCAGGCACTTAAAATAAACCCCAAGCAGTCACATAGTCACAAAAGGATTTTTCTATTAAAAGCAAATGTCCAGGTCTGAGTGAGCACATACCCAGCCTGATCGATGGCTCCATTAAGCCTGCTCTGTCCATCTCAGCAGCACCGGGCCCATGCGGGAGCTCTCCCAGGGCCAGCTGAGGCTCCGTCTTTGACAAGGGGATGAACCCACGGGAGGCTTTGAGCCAGGCCCCACATTAGTCCTCCCTTCCACATGGAAAGCTGCAGACAGTAAAAGAGGCATAGATGAAACTTCTGTGCAGCCCCGTAAGCCACAGTCATATTTTTTGTCTCTGGGAGCTGGTGATTTTGACATAATTTAAGGCAGCCCAGCTATAGTTTGAAGGCCAACAAAGTGCAAAGCCAGCTTACAGGCTGCTCCTGTCTCTACATCCTGCATGGGCACTAAGATATTGGTGCGGGGGGGGGCAGGTGATGGGGCAGGGAGAAATGTCCTCATTCCCAGTTTTCCCAAAAGATCTGTTCAAAAAAACCAGCACATTCACCGTAAGATGGTTTATGCAAAATTTGCAATATGTTTTTCACTTTGCACAGTGAAGCTGCTAGTAGGAAAGCAAGTGTAATTAATGGCTCATTTTCATAAGAGGTAATTCGCAGCAAAGAGACGGTGTTTTTTTCAACATTCTTGAAGACTTCACTTCTGCACATTTCTGAAAAAGTGCACTTGTATCTGATGAACCCGCTTTTCAAAAGCAGGAGACAAGTGAGCCCTTGATTTTGCAGCAAAGCTTATGTTTAGGTGCTTTTTCTTCTGTCATAATAAGGATTACTCCTTCAGTCTGGGTTTCCTGTGGATGGAAACTCATATCTCTGACTCCTTGGTTATACAAGGGAAAATCACTGGTACTTCTTGAACATTCAGTGGCCTACTGGGCACTGCAGTTCCATTGCGGTGATTGGCATGGCAAACTGGACTAGACTTGACAAAGGATGAGAGGAAAAGAAGAAGAAAAAGGAGACTGTTATCTCTGGTCTGCTAGAAGCTGGTACGATCTGTCTAGAACAGTGTTGTAAGCTGTGCCCGGGGTCTGATCCCAGAGTTCATTAATGGGCACACCTTCCCAATCAGATGTTGTGGAGCCAACAGTATGGGAAGCGGATAATGGTTAGTTCAGCCTGGAGACAAAAAAGGCTACAGGGGGAATTTCATTACTGTCTTCAGCTTCCTAGTGGGGAGGTTGTAGAAAAGATGTAGCCAGTCTGTTCTCAAATGTGCACTGCAAAAGGAGGGGAAGCAACAGTGTGTTCCAAATGGATCTCAGGAGAACAGTTTTCATAGTGGTAGTAGTGATTGGGCACTGGAAGGGGTCACCCTGAGAGGATGTGGGATATCCATGCCTGGAGACTTTCAAAACTCTGCTGGATAGGTCCTGAGTGACCTGACCTAACTTCAATGTTGACCCTGCTTTGAGCAGGGCGTTGGACCAGTTGAGCTGCAGAAGCCCCTGCCAGCCTGAATTATTTAATAATTTTGTCATTTTAAACACCATGGGGCCACATGTCACTTCCTTTTGACAGAGTCGTGCCCAGCTTTCTGCATTAGAGGGAATAACATTGCACATCCTTATCTCTCGGGCAGTGGAGAAGAACGAGCAGTGTACCAAAGAGACAACACCTTTTGTGCAGCTATCACACTTGCATGCTATAGTACCTTTCCGCCTCATTTCAGGAGCAATAAATGTTGTTACAAACGTAGTCTGCCTTTTTTCCTTATGCACAGCCAGCATGTCAACACCGTATTTAATTTACGTTGCTCTGAATGTAGTATTTCATCTGAATGAGTTCTTTTCCCTTGTATCTGCTCTTTATGGGAGAAATGATTTTGAACCATTCCCATTTTCTCTCCATGACCACTGGCTGTCAGTGTCTGTTGTAGCTTAAATGGTGTGGGACAAGGTAAATTTCAATCCAGCCCAGCAAATTGCTGTCATCAAAACATTACAGCCTCAAAGTCATTTAGAGGATTCAGAGCAGCGTAGCAACAAACAATGCTTAGAAGAGGAATCAAGAAGAAACCAAGTTAAAAATAGCAAATGTTTTATGAAGCCACTAAATGTGACCATACGTAGGTCACTCCATTTTCATGTGCACTATCTTTGCTAACAGAGGAGAGGGATTTTAAATATACTATTGACCAGGATACTGCATACCTATTACAACATGCTGGCTGTCACTTTATATACTGTGTGCCCATACTGTATATTGATAGCATTTTGCATGTAGCGTGGTAAGCTCTGTGGGGTTATTTCTTATTTAAACCTACAGGAGAAGACCAGGAAACCTTTAGAGAACCCAGCAACTTCTCGACTCGTACATTTTTTTGGGAGAGGGCCACTACTTGTGTGATTCATCTGCACAGCCCAGACACAACATCAGGTACTATTGTTCTGCTGCATGGGGCAGGACTAGCAAAGGCTAATACAGTAGTGTAAATGTACGACAAGGAAATTATTTTAACACTTAGTTGCATAGACTGATAAAGATGTGAGAGTTCTTGTTAAACAAGATTGCTTTTTAGTGTGGAATGGTATGTGTAGTGTCCAACATAGTTTGAAGCAATTTAGTCGTGGCTTTTTTTCCCCCTTGACTCAAAGTGCATCCAAAACAAAATTAAAAAAAAGCTGAATGAAGTTTCAAAGTTTATTTACTGTAGACAATTGCTGTCAGAGGCTTCCTGAGTCTTCATTTTCTCCCATATGTATGAGTTAGAGTACTAACATTCTTGTAACCTTGCCTCTGGTTCCTGTGCCTCCAGTGCAGCTTTTCACCATTGCTTTGAATTCACTATAGTGAGATGAATGTGCTTACATAAAGTGTAAAAAGCAATTAATACCCTGCCAGGCCAAATGGGCACAGATACGTTACATTCAGTTTTACTTTGGGGACCCTCCAGGAGAGGTTCTAGACTGAAGCAATACAGATCTGGGTAAGGAACTTCCAGTGCAGAGAAACAGGGCATGGCCCTGCCTCTGGATAAGGCTGCAAGTCAGCTCTGCAGAGCTAACCATAAGCGAGCTATTTGGGCAAGCATTTCTTATCCCATCGTGGTGCACGTATGCAAGATGTGCAGGCATGGACACGTTCTGGGACTCTCCTAAATTTAGAGTTTGGCACACTCTAAAGTTCTCTTCTGCACGCTGCGCTATATTTAGAAGCTGTGCCTCCAATAGCAACTCCTTTCCCCTTTGTTCCCTGCTTTTATATCTTTTGAGACACATTTATACTTCAGTCTATATTACCTATTGACTAAACACGGGGAGGTATACTGCTTTCATGGTGTTTTTATAGCAAACTAAATCTTCAGACATGAAACTACAACTGCTGTTATAACCACTAACATAAATATATCACCAAGATCTTCTCCTGGTGTTTGGTTCATTAATCCATTGCAAAGACCAAGAGGTTTTTGAAACAACAGCTTTTGACTTGGAATTTCCAGTCAGTGTAGCTCAGGTAGGACACTTCTGCATGTCCAGATTGTTTTTCTCAATACTGCTCCCCATGTGCGAATGGCACAAAAGGTTTCACAGCCAGTTGAAGTCCATCCCTGACCCATGCTTTCCCAGAGTGCCACAGCTGTTTGCTTGACCCCATTACAGTAGGAAGTGTTTAAGCCACTGAGAAGAGAGTGGTGGGAGCATCTTCAAGCCAATTCCCAGGACCCATTCTGGTGCCTCTGGTTGCAAGTCCACTCCTCTCACATCACACTTTTCCCTTCCCCAGGACTTGAGCTGTTTGCTCTGCTCAAATGTGAAAGTACTGATGCTTTGACAGGTTTTGATTAGAACTATTGCCATTTACAGATTAATTTTGCAGGAATGTTTAAAATAGTGTTTTGTTTAGTTTAATTCTTTTGACTGAGTTGGAGGGCCACCTCTACATCTTTAACCTCATTTAAAGACCATTTAAAGGGAAACTTGGCTGACGTACTCCTAGAGCACCCTGGAGCTCCTTATGGCATCTGTTTTTCTTAGGAAGACAGGTAACAACTGCTGGGAAAGTCTGTGCATGCCAGAGGAGAGTGCCGGGCATGTTTCTGAGGAACCCCTACCCCACACACTGGGAACGGCGTTTGCTGTGTCCCTCATCGCCCAAGGCCCCCTTCAAAAACCAGTGTGCCAGAGGAGCCTGCACAGACTCTGTTTTTTCTTTTCAGCTCAGGGAGACAGGGCTGGGGTGGTTCTGCAGGGAAGGCCTCTGTTTGGTGTGGCTAAGAAACTCTTCTTTCGCCCTCTCTTCTTCTCTCTGATCTTATGTCATTAGGGAATAATAAAGAGGAGGGTGCCAGCAGGCTGCTGTTACATGGTTTGGACACGTTGCTTATCCTTGTGCCCCAGGTACCTGCAAAGGGTGCCAAACCCTTACTAATGTTTGTCTCAGATTAGGTACTGTTAGCATGAAATAGCTGATTAAAGTTATACCTCATTCCTTGCTCATTCAACATTTCCTTCCCTGAGGAAAGGAGTCTGTATTGATATACAACTCAATGGGAAAAGCTGCTAGTCTTTTCCTTAGATATCTTAAAATACTGAGTTCATTTTTCTTCTCTCATTTATCTTCTCCTTCAAACTCCCAGGGCTATATGGAGCCCCACAACACATGTAGCTCTTATCTGCTTCCACAGGGAATCCAGATACCCTTTAAACAGCGGTCAGAGTATTAGCAATTCACAGCAGAGCAGAGGAGGGGTATTTAACATAGCAAACAGAGCAAGCTGGAAATCTGTGGAAAGTTAGCTTGTGTTTTTTTCTTCTGCTGATGCTAGTCTGCCTTTCTACCTTCCTCTCACTCACTCACAAAAAGATGGCCATATGCGAGGTGCCCATTTTGTTTCCTTTTTTTTTTTGGTTACAATGACAATTGGTTCTCAGACCTATCAAAGATGCCCGAGACCAGAAAGTCAAGCTCAGAGCTGACAGAAATCAACACAGAAATTCCCAGAACAAATTCAAAGTGGTCTTTACATGTCCTACTCATTCCCTGAATCCTTTCATAACACTTCCACTGTGCCACCAAATGGAGGATGACATGGAAAAGTTCTGGAGGGTAAGTACCAGGTAGAGATGTGATCTTAAAGCAAGGGTTTTTCTGAACTTTAAGCAAAGCCTTAGTCCTTCGCACAGGAGAAACAACATCCATCATCTTTGTCAGAGCAGCTTTCACTGGAGTCAGGGGAGACCGCTGCAGAAGTGGGTGCTACTGCCTGCAGATTGATGTTTCCTCCAACCCTGGAGCGCCCATGGATCGCAGCTGGTCATGGTCCAAGTCTCTCATACACCACCTGGGAAACACAAATAAACCCACAGGTTTTCAGGCTGAGTTACAGTGAGAAGTTCACTTGCTTACAGCTGACCTGGGAAATGGAGCTTCTGCTTTTCTCAAACAATAGCTGTCCTTGTACAAGAAGGAAAGGCTTGCAAGGAGGACTGTTAGCAGATATGGTATCTGAGCTTGCTTTGAAGAGAGAGGTAAGAGCACCTCTTGCCCCATGCCATGGCTCTCCCACCAGCAATGCCAAGGCAGGTAGTAGCGAGGTAGGACACTCATTGTCTAGGAGGCTTCTCAGCTCTCCCCAGTCCAACCAGCACTAGAAAATTACTTCAGCTGCCACCCTCTTTGCTTTCATAGAGATGGCCTTGATTAGACAGAGGAAGTGCAGGCTCTGTGCTTGCTACTGAAAAGCTGTGGCTGAAGGTGGTCCAGAGGGCACACTGCACGTGTTCCAAGGAGAGAATGAAGGATTTATGTTTTTCTGTGTCTAGCCCAGAAGTTTCACAACTAATAAATTAAATGAATACTTCCAAAAATGAAAAATAAAAATCTCTGGCCCACAGAGCTCTGAAAAAGAATCACATAATCTTTCAAAAGGTTTTTTTCATAGCCATTTATTCAGATAGCACCCAATAAAAATGCAAAGCTGTATTGTTTTGAGTGGTGGGAAAAGTTTTAGCTTAGAATAACATTAAACAATCAAAACACAGTAAAAGATAAATACCTGGAGTGCAATTACATTTTGCCAAATGCAGACGTGGTCATATATATATCTTATACCTATAGCAGTTTGGAATTGTATGATCCTGTAATATTTCCCAGATAATTAAATACAGCTAAGATTTGTGCACTACACAACAACCTGAGCCCAATTGCTGCTTCTGTACTCCTGGATGCTAGATGCGTGTGTGTTTTCACAGTGAATGAGTAACTGAATAATCATGGTGGTCAACGAAAATCTGAAGACAAAGATAGAAAAACTCAACAGAATGCCAGCCTAAGTTGGCACTGCAGTGGTGACCTTTAAAGTTTTTTCTCCTTAAAATAAAGTAGTTAAGGAAAAGAAAAATAGGTAGTATAGTTTATACCTTTCAGATTTACTTTTTCAAGGTGTCTTCAAATTCAGAGGCAAAAAACCCCAAACCCTGCACACCACAAAACATGTAGAACTGGAATTGAAATGAAATGAACTGAAATGAACTGAAATGAACTGAAATGAACTGAACTGAACTGAAATGAAATGAAATCAAATCAAATCAAATCAAATTAGGGTCTCTGTATTCTGCCTAGGTCCAGAACCTGAAATTCAGAAAACTCTTTATCTTCTGGGAAAGGGAATCTCTCTGCTTAGAGGACAGTTTATGCATTCGATGTGTAGCACCCACTCTGTCTGAATTGCCTCGGAGTGTGGACTGTATTTCAGGTCTTCCTGTTTTATCCCTAGGTAAGAGGTCTAGTGATTTAGCTACAGGGTCATGCTCACTCTGTGAAGAATAAGGATCAAAGACAAGAAGCAGTGCACTTAAATTATTGTCTGGGAGATTAAACATTAGCAAACCCTTTTAAAACATAAGGCTGGTAAAGCACTGGAATAGGTTGCCTCAGGACGTTGTGAGGCCTCCAACATGAACAATCTCTCAGAGTGTCTGCTGGAAACACTGTTGGCATATTTAGTCCTGCCCCAGGGTGGGCCGTGAGAAGGTGCAGAGAAGGGTAGTTTGTGATGGCACTGGTAAATTAATAAAAGTTGTCTCAAAGAAAAGGTCTGTGTGAAGTTTGTTGTGTGCCTTTTCACTGTTGTTTCTAGAGTCTTTATTGTGCAGTCTTTGCATTACTAAGGTTCGAAGAAAATTGCTTGCAACAGTAGATTGGACTTTCAGATTCTGTTATAAAATCGTTCCTCACTCTAAAGTGTTATCTCAAGATGTTTATATCTGTGTATCATATATTGAGAGATTGCATCTCTAAAGAGACTCAAATGTTACTCCTGAAATACACATTGAATTCCCCAGAAAGCAGTTGTCATCAAAGGTGCAATTTTTGGCAATGATTTCCACAAAATGGCTATTTTCCGCACAGAAGTTTGATGCAAGCTGCTAACTTGGTTGACACAGGCTGTCAAATTACTACCAAATGTGTAGTTACTACTGAGCTGTGCTGAATTAGATGCTGTTAGCTGGAGGTAAAAGCTCTCTTTTCAATCATCCCTCTGTTTTTCCAGAAGACAGGCAAAAAGCACAGAGTGCCTCAGAGTGGGCCAGGAGATTTTTCTGTTAAAAATACTTCTCAGAAAATGTGGAGATGATACCATCATTTTTCTAAGAGCACATCTGATCCTGTGGGAACACATCTTATCCTGACATTTCCTAAAACTTTTCCATAAAGCTGCTATTAGGAAAGTGGAGATGAATGAAAGTAAGGAACCTGTTGACAGATGAAAGCCTTAACGACACAGCAAAGCTACACAAGCTTTGCTGTGTTGGCACATGGAAAGAGAAGGGACGTGTTTCTCTGTCTTGTTTTTAGCCTGTAGACATTTACCACCCTTCGGTCAGATTTCAATACTCCACTTTACAAGGGTGGAACTTCATTGGCTTCAGTTAAATTATTACTGGTTTAGATAATGTTATGCTTTTGGTGATGCTCCAAATTCAGTTTAAACCACTGAGTTTTACATGGCTTCTGCTCAAAAACATTAATTGGCATCTATTCAGTTGAAACTTGTCAAAGCTTGACATCACCTTAGCATACATCTGTGAATTTGCAAAATACAAGTGTTGGGCGATACATGTCCTCATCATTTCTGTTGCTTCCTAATGATAGGTGTGTAACAAGTCTTCTGTATATGTCAAAATAAATATATTAAAACAATTTCTATTCGGTGCTATACCCATACATTTTTTTCAGACTATGCTATTGGTCTGCATGAGTTTTAAGGCACAGGAGCCTTGTGCCTGTGTCCTGACAGTGTTATTGACCAGCTACAGCTCAACAGATGCTTAGTAAGCAGCTTTCATCTTTTGTAATTTTTCTCCGATGGACAATGTTCAGTTATCTAGAGCTTTTCAGAAATAATGACACTAAACTATATACATATTTGAGACTTCAGAGCTCTATAGGAGGAGAACATATGACAAAAAGAAAGATACAAGCTCTTCTTTTAAACATATCCATTCAAAAAAATAGAGGTGAGACAGCTAAAATGTACTCTAGGAGCTTGCCTTCTTGCTTTCTCTTTGACTATTTGTGCTAACATCAAAGATCATGCCCATCAAAGATCCAACCCCCACCATTCTGTGATTCTGTGATTCTGTGATTCATACAGCCAGTATTTGCAATCGCCTCTCAGGAAAGACAACTACTGCTATATCATAATCTCCGATTACCCCATATTTTTCAGCTTTGCCTTCTAGCTCTTTCTTTCTTTCCTTGGATATCTAACTTCAGAGCAACAATACAAGCTAAGATTAAAAACATACAGTTATATGACATCAGAGGATATTTTAATTTAGAACAAAAATCCATTTATCTAAACATCTAATGCCTATGAATTTTGTGAGAATTAAAACAAACACACACATCCATAAAGAACTTCTTTCCTTTATTCTGTTATCCCAAAGTCAGGTTCCAGCAGACTGAAGAGATTTATTTAATCAAACCCATTGGTTCCCAGGAGCTCTCCAAACACCACATCAAAAATGATAACACACAACGTTGCCTGTACAGAATTTCTAACTAGTTGCAGTATTTTCAGACATATTTGAGAAGAAATGGTAGAGTCATGGCAGAATATTTTACAGAGTATTTTGAAAACAAATTGATCAAGAGCGAGTATTTCAATAATCCTACCCTGATCTTTTTAAAACCAATTCATTATAATGCTGACAGAGAACACACTCTGAATTTGAGCTTGCAAGACAGCAAGTTTTACTAACTCATCTTAGCATACATCAGGAAAAAAAAAGCACTTGTGTCTTAACCTCCTGTTCAAAGCACGAAGGCACATAAAAGCTTTCTGAACTATGAAAATCTTCAACTGACATATATATAGTTGCCAGCAAGTCAAGAAAAATGGACAGTAAAAGACTATCAAGAAGTGTCAGCCAGTCTAATGGAGACCAGCAGAAAAGAGCAGAGGTGAGTGGGGGTGCAACAGAGACTGTCACCCTGTACATATAACCTAGATGAAACTTCTCATGAACACCTTCCAGAGCCAACCATCTAACTTCACAGCTTTGTGGTGAACAGCACTACATTCCCGTTTCAACGAGGAGAGCGGAAAGTGGAACAAAGAAATCCAATCTCAGGATGCAGTGGCAACGTGTTTTGATACAGAGGGGACGAGAATTACACAGAAGCCCTCTCTCCAGCACCTTCAACAATACCCACAAAGCAGAAATCAGTTCAGAATAGAAATGTTCGTAACAAATTTCATGGAAACAACCAAGAAAAGCAGCAAAATGAGAACAATGAACTTCAAGTAATAAGAATTCAGTAAGTTTCAAAATAGGGGTAAAAAAAGGATTCCCACTAGTGATAACGTAAGGGGAAAAGGCTCACAACAATGACAACTTCTTTTAAAATTAGAAGCATCTTAAAGGAAGAACAAGAAAAGTAGATGAAAATTGACATGATCAAGTATCACACATACTACAGTGACCTCAAATACACAAAAAGAAGCAAAACTAACTACAAAAAGTCAGGTCACCAGTTGAAATACAACATGCATTTAACAGTAGTAGTAACAAAACGTTCCATAGCATACATTCATCAAGGGGGAGAGCTGATCTGCAACTCCATAAGGAAAGAGAGTTGCTAACAGATATCAGGAAGCTCTTAATATCTCTTCTACCATCCGCCCATCCTCATTATAAAAAAAGTCAACTTCAGACAATTCAAACACATACCTCCAAAGGTATAAAAGCAAGTTAAAACTAGTGTTTTGACAAATTAAACAGTACCTGCTGTGCTGATTTGGCAGTAAGAGAATTAGCTACATCCACGTTTGAAACCATAGAGCACAAGTGAAGCTCCATACAGTACTGGAAAAGGCCAAGCACAGTAACTATCTTTAAAAAGAAGAAAAGCTAGAGTGCTACAGACCAGTTGTCTTAACTTTCTGTCAGTAAAGACACAGAAAACACAGCAATGAACTCAACTTGCTGAGAAAGAAAAAAGCACAGGCACATATTTCCTTCCACAGGAGCAACTGAGCACATGAGAGAGTGCTCCAAGAATCCAAGTATTCTTGCAGAAGCCAGAAGGAGCAAGTAAGTCCTTGTAGCACAAGGAACATACCTACACAGTGGAGGGAAAAGAGGAGCTTAGCACAAAACTTTTCTAATTGTGAGAAGTGAAAGTTAAACCAGGGACTGTAAGCAGTTCATCTCAGGCCCGGGAACAGGACCAGGTTGCAAGGACTGGCAGGCATCAAACTGCACTTGGTACTAAACCTTGGCCCCACAGCTTGTTGGCGTTTGTGTTTAGGAGAGTTACTTCACCCAAGTGAAGTATTCTTTAAAAAAAAACAAGAACCACCTCAATTTCAGTGGCTGGCAACTTTTGGTTATCGCATGTTCATCGCTGAAAGCTACTTCCACTGTGGAGCCCAACTGCTGACCCAGCTTCCAGTCTCAGGAGTCGGCAGAGATCAAAACTGATGAAAACCAAAGACGATCTCTGCGGCAATGTTTTAAATGAATAACGATGGGACAAGATAGTCATCATGGCTGAAAGATTGCTACAACACTACAAACAAGATAAAACAGGCTTCAGCAACTGTTCTTCAGGATAAGTCACATCTGAGAGATCTCTGCAGAGTATTAAAGCTAAGTCTTACACCGTGACTATGCCTAAGAGGATGTAGTTGAAAATGACAATGAAGTTACAGATCCAAGACTCCACTATTCTGCAAAAACAGACTGTAGGTAGCAAATCAAGGGGGAAAATACGAGGATGCAACTGGAGGAGAAAGAATAACTTTAAAAATGGGAGTTTTACCCCCACAACTTCAGTTTGCAATCAGGCAAAACGTATGGATTAAGTATCGCTGCCTAAAAACAGAAGTCATGCCAATGATTTTAACATAGCCCAAAAGATGTGCGTTGTGGTTGGAGCTGCGACAAGGGAAAGGGTCGTAAAGCCTCTCAGAGTCACTGGGTAGTTTTATCTCATCCGGTTTATCCCCAGTCTCTAAGAGCTAGCAGAGACAGCAAAGACACCAACACCAACAAAAAAAGACTGTCATCCACGTGACATCTGAAACTTTAGTGTAAGAGTGAAGCCGCTGTAAAGAAAAAGTGGAAGGCACAAGAACAAAAAAGAAAAATCACAAATACATTACTTTTTGAAAACTGTCTCTAACTTTCAGCAGATTTCGGTAGAATTGGGGATTTTTCCTGCATTTGTTTCCTTTTAAGTAATGGGACTTTTTTTAATTTGGTGTAGTTTTTCGGTGGGTTTGGGGGGTTTGTTTGGTTTTTTTCAGAGACAATTGCAGGAAATCCCTCACTATTCAAACCCAAAGCACAAATTCAAAGTATGTCAGCATCAGAGCCAAAATCCAGCATTTTAGGAACTCACACCGAGGAAGTCAGAGCAGCCCAACTGTGACAGAGACAGACAAGTAAAGAGAATGGGGGAGTTTTCCACATGTTTAGTGCTAATTCAAAAAGTCCTAGAGTACTTTATATAGAAAATCGAGGTGGGGGAGTACAAGTTCCTGAGCATTGATTGCTGTGAACGAAATTCAGTAAATACAGCCAAGCTTCAACAAAAAGCATTACAATTTTTAATGAATCAACCAACTATCAACCTCTACGCAAAGCAGTAATTTGTGCAAACACGTTCTCCTTCAACACTCACCATTTGACTTTATTTCTCGTACGTAATTACTTGGAAACCACCCTGTTTTGCCATTTAGAGTTCCTTCCCACCAGCCTCCTTCTTCCACTCTCGTAACATGAATAATATCTCCTTTTGAAAAAGAAAGTTCATCTTCATTTGTCTGTTGAAAATTAAATTTTGCTCTCACCACCAACTGATGGTTGCTGTTATCTGTCATGTCCTAGTAAGTGAGAACACAAAGAACAGAAAGATCACGTTAGATTTAAACAATTATTCCATGAGCAAAACAGAAGTATCCATAAAATGGAAATAACCTCTCCCCCACACATGTTTTTTACTCTAAGCATTTGTAAGGGATGATTTGCTATTTCCACTATTTCTGTAATTTTTAATTTTTAATCTATGGATCTGTATCAGTCCAGGAAGTATATTGTCTTCGTAGAGCCCCTTCAAATCAGAAAGGTGTAACAGATCTAAAATAAGAATTAATTCTTACTGCTCCAGAAAAACAAAATTCTATTTCCTATATATAGTATAAATTAAAACCGCCTTTGGCAACTACAAAGAAACAACAGTTTTTCATTAGAGCATTCTCTTCTAAAACTTTCCAGGCTGGGAGCAGGGCTGAACTGAGTTGGGTTTAATTTAATTCTGGATAAAAATAGAGTTTGCAGCTTAAAAATTACCTCCTACCAACGACTCTCACTTCTCTGTGCTTCCAGTTTAGCAACAGGTGGACATCTGATACTGGTCTT
>Ga0181612_181677_pt1 | contig 19175 bp, 9 predicted proteins | sample HoacroProtozoa21_FD_119630 | JGI IMG/M metagenome (GOLD analysis project Ga0181612, IMG submission 119630) | Hoatzin crop microbial communities from Cojedes, Venezuel. Combined Assembly of Gp0051906, Gp0051904, Gp0051908 | reverse complement strand
CCGCTCGCGTCGTGTGCGCTGAAGTGGTTACCTTACTCGGCATCGTCTGTAAGAACGGGGTCACCACACGTGTTGGGTGACGTCTGGTCAGACCACAGCTTGCCTTCCTCTGCCGAGGCTGAGCGCAGTTCAGGTAGCTGTGGGCAGGAACACGCCATCACCAGCCGAGGGAGGTTTCCTCTCGTAGCCGCTGCAGCTTCGTGTGAGCCATGAGCGTTCCTCACTGTGTGCTCATGTGCTTGCCCAAGCCAGCGTAGATGTAGCTGCTCCATTAGGGATCTGGGAACAGCTGGAGCTATGGATACGCTACCGTGACCTGGGTAATACAAATCGCTTTGCTCTAGTGTGGAAAGTCTTCTTTCAAGCGTGGAATCTTTCTGAGGGAGATTTTCCTAATTCTCATTTTGCTCAAATTTTAATAAAATTTGGGAATGATTGCTTGTTTTTCTTTTGTCAGCTAGTACAATATGATGACTGTCTGAAATGTATTTATAAGCTGTCCTTTTGCTACTAAAACATCTTAAGCTTTAGAAAAGCTGCTGAATTGCAAAGGGGAACGAAATGGAAACTAATTTGTCCATTTGAACTTCCATACTCTGACTCTCAGTTTTGGTAAGATGGGGAAATACAAGGTAAATCACTAAATCCTGGGCCATCGATCATTTTATTTTACCCGTGGCAATTAGAAAAAAAGAGAAGAGAAAAATAAAACATAACCAAAGTTTTGGACGTGCTGAAACTTTAGAGGGAAAAAAGTGTTTATATTGTAATAGTGTGTATCATATGCCTCACCTCAGCGGAGGTCACTGGAACGAGCCAGCAAGCCAAGCCTAAATAAAAATAGGAGCTATGGGATTCCCCATCCGATTTTCTAACAGTCACCGCTGCAACACCGTCTGTCAAGCTCACAGGGTAGCTTTTTAACAGATGTAACAGAGACAGTACCAACCTCAGGTTAAACGCAGAGAGCAGCGTGTGTATGCACCCACGTGGGAATAATCTGCTCCGGAAGGACTGCAAAGACCGAGGGCAGCTTGAAACCTCCCAGAGCCTTGGGCCCTGCCAGCGGAGTTTCACTCTTCACAGTTCCACAAAACATGAGACGTTCTGATCGCCGAAAGCGAGACGTTCGAAAGCCTTGTCTTGCTGTGTCAAGGATTAAACTGCCATTCTCCACAAAAGGTAAATGCCAATTCACCTTATCAGGAATTATTTTATTTTCATTTTACATTCAGAAACATGCAAGAAAGGTATTTTTATTTGTGTTAGCTGTAAGTGCATCAAGTGTTTCTTGCTTTCTTCCAACTGTTGATTAAAAACATAGATTAATATGTAAACTGCTGTGCACTTTCAGCTGATGGAGAGCCCTTTTTAACACGCTGTTGCCTTTGTTTGCACTACAAAATCTCACTTGGGCTCCTCGAGGATGGAAATATTATTGTTTACATTTGCATATGCAAGCTGGACAGGGAAAATTTCGAGTAAGAGCCTGAGGCGCTGGCTGGAATACAAACATAAGCCACATCAGGAAACTCAGTTACAGCTTGGTTGTCTCTTAACCTGGTTACTCATATGGTTTTGATTTGTGTTGGAGACTAGGCATGAACTGTATTCCACAACCAGACAAAAGCCTTTATACCATCAAATGCTTAGCATGACTGGTAATCATTACTGCTAATTGTAAAACAATTAAAAATGCCAAAGTGACTTAGGAACACAGATCTATTTGAAAATCAGTGGGTATGTTTGCCTGGGATTTTTGATGTCTTTGTCTTGCTTCTTTCAGCAGTGCTGGCACAGATATTTTTGGTCCCGTCTGGGTGTCCAAGCCACTGAATCCCAGATCCTCACAGACATCTTCAAGGCTCCCATCTCCTGTAGTTTTCGTAACGGAAGTTAATACCTGGGTACCTTCACGGATGGTTTTGAGCCACCCGGACCAGAGCCATGCCAACAGAGCTTTAAAATGTTTCGTTAACATTCCTGTCATTCAAGTATCGTGTGCTGCTCTTAGGACTGGGCAGCTTTACATTTTCCCACAGCGATTCCACTCCTTGCGTCTACACTGCAGCAACAAAGATGTCTGCCATGCAGGCGCTCGCAGCTCTCCCAGTTCTACAAGGCCCGCAGTGCTGGAAGATTCTCAGCAGGAGCTGGGATTTGCTTCCTCGACGACGTCTCCGTGAAACTCCAGCAGTGAAGGAGAACAAGCCAGGCAGATGCGACCACGCGCTCCGGAGTGGCTGCAAGCAAGTGTATCTACGAGCCTAGAATAAAGGAGCTGGACTGTACTGCAGCTGAAACCTGGACACAACTTAGGTTCAAGCACTACGGAAGACAGCTAGGTTGTACTTAACTGGGGCTAAAGGCTGTGCCTGAAGGCCCTGAAGCACATCCTGAGTGGTCCAAGGGGAAACCCCTCTCTGCCAAGAAGAGGCATGCCCACCTTCACATCGGTGCAATTGTACCAAAGCCTGGCTGGGCTGGGGGCTCTAAGATGGGGGATATGAGCAGATACGCTCCTTAAACTCATTTCCCATGTAGTTAAACAGCGTTTTTCAGTGCCGGATACATCCCCCCCTCAGCTGCACCTGTGTAAAATCCTCGGCGTCGGCAGAAATTCCTGGGTGCAGCCAGAGAGGTTGGTGCCGCCTTAGGGCTAACATCTTTGCGAAGTCTTTGATCTCAAAAGTAAATGGTTTGGATTGTTTCCTAGTCAATTTTTGTAAATTTGGTGCCATTCGTTTTGCTCTAGAAACCTTCCAAACGTTACCAGCAAGTGGGGCACGATTTGGTGCACCCTGTTATCACCTGGCCCCTGTACGCACCGAGGTGGGCTCCAGCTCTCACTTCCACTACGTGTATTAATGAACACAGTAATTCAGACCAACGCATACAGCTACAAGGCAAAAACCCAGCAGAGCAAACGCCTCTTAGGCAGAGAGAGGTTTGAGGGTACAAAACCGCTTCTCAGTGTTGGTAACTCTCGTGGCGCTTTGACGTCGCACACGTGGGGACCTACTTCCCACACTCCCACCACCCAAAAGCACATGGTGGACTCACACGTGGACTTCTTCCCATCTGCCTGCCTGGTAGAAAAGTTGACTCGGCGCAAGAGGTGGCATCTTCCTGCTTGGATGATCATTTGTTGGTATTCCTGGGTTTCTTCTCCTAAGCACGTGTAGTTTAAACTGTGGACTCCTGGTCAAATTCTGGTCTGTATAACCAGCACCCTGCTTTCAGTGGTCCCTTTTGTAGTTTTAACCCAGTTCTGTACCCTCCCTCCCTTCCTACCTTTGATGTGCTGTTCTTTTTCACGACAGATATGACTTTGTTTCATCAGTGAGTCCGATACCCATTATTCCCATAACAGCTATGCGTTCACGTTGCAGCACTGCATAGCGTTAGTCACAAAAGCCCCTCGAAGCCCCAGCGGGTTTTAGCTAAGCCATCTCTAGGCAACTGCTGTGCACAACTGCAGTCCTGGCATCAGCATTTCCATTTACCGATCCTCTAACGGTGCCTGTTGTTTCACCACAGATGACTTCTGCTAACGTTTTATTTTGTTCTCGTTTGCCTCCTAGGATGAGCACAATCCCGGGACCAGGCCTGTGTGGGGAACCTCTCCGAGCACAAGCGAAGGCAGGCATTTTTTCTTTCCCGATGAGCACCAGCCCTCCCCCTGCAACCACAAGAGCCACTCCTGTTTAGCAATACGCGGCGTGTCCTGTTGAATCTGCATCAGCACGGACTGGCACGCCAGCTACGGTCTGACCGCATTTTTGGATTCTCTCCCAGTAAAAAAAAAATCCCTTTGCAATTTGCCCTTTCAGCAGAGAGCCCAGGAACGACTTCTGTGCTCCAGGTCTTTGCCCTCTCAAGAGCAGGCCCGGAGGAGCAGCCCCAGCAGCTGTCACGTCGCGGTACCTACACCGCTGCAACGCTGCATTTTCACACGTGGGGCTCGGAGCACGGCCTGTTATTAGGGTTCTCCGGATTGCCTGCACTTACCTTTGCTTTAGTGCTTTGCCAAATGGCGTCAAAATTTTCATGCTGGGCACCTGGTTTTGGAGAATATGGAGGTTTGCTCCCATTAAAAAAAACCCCAAAAACAACAGCCCTGAATGGGATCACGGGAGCAGAGGTATAATGCTCCACACATCCAGGCAGCAGAGATCTAAAATTCAGCGATGTTGGCTTCACGTCGGGGATCTGCTCGATGTCTCTGTCATACCTGCCATCACCCCAGCCTCAAACACCATCAGCTTTCTCCAGGGCACAGAAGGGGACCAACAACCGAAATCCCGACCTCACAGAAAATCCCGCACCCACCGATTTCCACCTGGTCTGTTATAAGCAAATCTACAGGCTTTGTTCCAGCAAGACGTATTAAGCTTCTGCTCATCGACTGTTACACTGAAAAATAAAAATGCTGAAGCAGAGACAGATGATAAAAGTGTGTGTTGTGATATACGCTTGTCATGTTATACGTACTCACGATTATGCTTTTTCCTCACACCCAACACGTGCAACACAACAGCACATGACCTCAAGAAGAAGTAATGCTGAGCTGAGTTCTAAAAAACCAGCCAGCTTTTCATCACGATTCCAGCAGCCCAAGCTACTACTTCCATTTCGATACAAGCATTTTCAGCATACAGTTCTGGCAGAGTATTTGGTATCACCGAGTCGTGCTTTAAAGTTTCTGCTGGGAGTTCCCATTAGCTGTAATGACACCTACCGCTAAGGACACACCTGACTAACTGCAGGCTTGCACACTGCTAAATATAGGCACATGTTTTTGCATTTACTGTGGATTCTAGCGAAGAGAACACTATGGAATTTTTTGGCTCTTTGTTTTAATGGGATTGCCAGAATGACTAGAATCTGAAAGCTCACAGCTCATTACCAAGAACAAAACGCTGGCCCAGGCAGAGCCAAACGATTTTAAAACGACTTCAGAGACGAGCTCGAACAGGCTGTTGCAGAGCGTGGAGAGCGTTTTCCCTCGTCACCCCCTTCTCCCATACAGAACATTTGCTCTGTATTTACTGAATGTAAGACTAAGCTAGAAATTTCCAGCCAATTTTGTATCCCGGAGAGGAGCAGGATGTTTTAAGCTACACACAATGCAATCACTACTTGCGCTCATCTAAGATGTTTACACTGCAGCTGTGAGTCTGCATTTTCAGCAGAAGAAAGGCAGTTCAGAATCTGCAATGCATGTCCCGCAGCCCTTGAACACGGCCAGCATGGTAAGTATCCTCACAGCAGTTTTAAATTAAGAGATCCTCTTTAAACAGCAAGAAGAAAAGAGAAGATTAAAACCAGCCACAGTATCGCCTGTTCTCCTATGTTTTTCAGACACGCAGCAATTTTTCCTCTTCTACCAACGGCCTTTATCCTTCTCTATGAACACCAGTCAAGTAGCATTCCTAACCCTTCATTAGAAGTATTAACAAAAGGTCCTGTTTTGAGGTGTTGGATGAGCTCAAATACCATCCGAGTCCAGATACACGTGATGTTTTTGGACCAGAGAAGCAATAAAACATCCAGTTTTGCTGTCGAATGTAACCTCAGGTTTTTTCATTTGCTCTCACCGTGGACGTCTCAGCTTGCCCAGCTACAGATACGAGGGTCACGCTTCTTACGTGAGCAAGGCTTTCTGTCGCGTAGCATGTGAGACAGGAAGAGATGATCATGACTAAGGTAAGTTTTCACTCCAATCTACAGTAATGAGATGCTGTATAATCAAATGATATAACCAGTTTGATATCCCCAGTCTTAAGGTAACCTGAAGTTTTACACGATTCCTCTGTCCCGGTCTGTTCTGCACGTGGGAGAATGATTTCTGCCTACACAACCAAACCCAGCACCTTGTTGTTCTACTCCCCTTTTTCCCACAGTTTTTCTGGTGTAATACTCTGTAGCTTGTATTCTCAAAATGACTTTAATGGACCTAACGATTTCTGCCCATGGTTTTCCAGGTGCAATTTATGTCTTATAGATAGCAGAGAATTCTCTTTTGGGGGCATTTAAATTTCATGAAATGAGCCTCCTTACGGGAAAAGGAGGGTACAAATCAACATCTGGTTTTGTTTTTTTAAATCTGGTCCTTGATTTTCATCGTTACAGCTTTTTATCTGTAACATAAAGTTGACCTGATGAAGAACGTTGTGTGACTTACTCTGGTATGATTTGTAAAACACTGGAGGATTCCTGAGTGGGAGGTAAGGTTGAACAAAACCAGGACATTGCTAGTAAAATTTGCTGCACTCAGACTTAGATGTCAAGGAAATACGGACATCTCCAATGCAAGTTCACAGCATTTTTTGAAGCATTTCCCATGATAAATGAACCAGAAACAAAACAGATCAAGAACAGACAAACTCTGAAATAAGCAAAGCTTCTTTAATTCAACTTTTCAAGATAAAGACTTTTAAAAAGAGAATTATTTTGTAGGAAGTTATTAAAAATAATGCAAGACACAATTTAGAGCTATTCGGGACAGGGTAACAACAACTGTATGTAGACTTACTTTGCTGGTCACAGAAGTATATTCTAGCCCTTCTTTTTCTGTGGATTAAGACACTGATGTCGTTATGCTGCTTATCAGGGAAGGCAGTAGGTTGTATAGTTATCTCCTGATTGGGGCAAAGTCACTACCCTGAAACCACACAACCTACTACCTCATCCTGTTAAAGCATCAAGCGCATCTTCCAAAGAAAACTGATGTTTCACCATTTGCAAGCAAGATTCTCTTAACGCTTTCGAGCCCACACATTTCTTAGCCTTCAAAAGACATAATTATGTCCTGTTGGCCCTTCCTCACAGTTCTTCCTGGAAGTCAGTCAGAATTGGTGGGGTGACTCGAGAGACATAAGAACCGCAGTGGCAAGCAAATTAGCCTTATGTAATAAAAAAGCAAGTTAAATCAGCATACATAAACCGATTAAAGAAAGCTCTTTGCTTAGGGCTCAAGCATTTACCAGTTCCAGAGCAGAATACAAGCAACTGGAAGACATCCTCCTTGTTTTCTGTTCGACTCCTCACTTCACAGTTTCTCAAACAGCCTATGTAAAGTGGATTCAAATAGCTGCTGAATCAAAAGGGGCATTTTCTTCTGAATATAAACACAAATGCCACAAAGTAATGGAGAAATGGATGAGCCGTTTCCAAACAGTCGCTCTCCTGGCAGTCCGAGACAGGTGAGCGTGAGCAAGCCCACTGCAGACTGGGTCGCACCTCTGTGCCCGGTCACTCACACCCCACCTCTGAGAAAATGACAACAAGGAAACTGCATTTGAACCTGAACGAGAAACACAGGTGTCTAAACACTGTAAGAACATTTGCGTTCTTTCATAACCCTGCCACAAGAACCAAATCCAACACCTACACAGAACCAGAGAATGTTACATCTGAAAATCCTTTGCTTTCTCTTTTGTTTTGAAGGCACGTCCAGCGATGATATCACAGCCACTTCAGGAAAGACAGTAGATTGTATAGTTATCTGACAGGCAGGGCATAACCCTAAAACTATACAACCTACTACCTCACCCCAAAGGACAGTCAGACTCTGATCAGATGAAACACAAGCTCTATTGCTTGGTGACAACCTAGAAGACAAAAAACTCTGGAGACAAACATTAACAGCCTCGAGTCTGAACCAGTTTGTTATATACCAGTCCACATTTTGCTTAATGAGCTCCAGTTTCATGTTTGAAACGTTTAATAGATTTGCAACTTGTGAAGTCATGTCAGTGACAAGATACACGAGGGGAAAGAGGATCCAGCATTCATTTTTAATAAATGCACTTTTGTACTTCCAGCTCTGACATGACTGCATCTTATCAAACCAGCTCTGTCACTTCAAGCAAGGCATCGCTACGACTTAGAGAGTGGATGCTGACTTACAGGGATTGTGCAACACGCTTCCAGATATTCCTCTATGATCCTACCAGGGAACAGCTGAGTTTCTCTAACTGAACTTCCCAAGCTCTGCGTGGGTAAATCTGTAAGACTGCACAAAGAATCTGTCAGGCCTGTGAGGAAATGCTATGGCCTACTTAAACAACATGCCACTCCTCGATGAACAGTAACTCCACTCTGAACCAAGGGCCAAACGAAGCATACCCTACCGTCCTGCACAGACTGTGGTTAATACAACTAGCAGAATTGCCACTATGGGATAATCTGTCGTAACCTCACACTTACGCTACAGTTTGAGGAGGTAGTCATTCCCCACCACCTGGTTTGATGGACCACAATGCTTCTCATTCAGGGCAGACCTAAAGAAGTGGAAATAACAGATACAAGTCCATAATGGAATATAAATACTGCTTTAATAAATAATACCCTAACTTACTTTTTGTTAATAGTTAACTAAACAATAAATGATACCTACATCAGCCACGCACAAATAAACTAAAGCGATGTTTTCCCCCCAAAGGCAGTAGGTCCCATTTCAGGGTAGCTGAAGTGATCTGCCACTGCTTTCAGCATCACTGATATGGGGACCTAAAAAGAGAGGAGCACGAGAAAACACATACCTTTCAACTTCATTCCACTGCACAGTGGAACAGCTGGAAGGTGAGTGAGAGCAGGTGCAGACAGCAGCTTCTCTGTACATCTTCTGAAGGAGAACCACGCACAGCACCAGCTTTCTCATCCAGTTGTTACGCCACAGTTATACCATGGCCCACGGGGAGCCCCGATCTGAAAGAAACAGGCAAGAGACAAAGTTTGGTGAAAAAAAAGAAAGGTATTTTTTTTGGCTGACTTAAATGTTAGGAGCATTGCAGATGCGGGCAGAGAGGTATCAGCTACCTCACCTTCAAGGAACAAACACACTTTTAAACGAAGCAGAGGAGGAAGGAGAACGCAGATGTCTGACAAATTAGACAGCATCACGTTAATCTCTAAAAGGTAATGTTAAACCGCCAGCTTCAAGGATCATTTCACGGCAGTGGACTCCGACCACATGCAGCAGGAGGTGACTGGCTGCCGTGAGCTGCACGTGGTGCATATCTGTGGCACGAAACAGCAACGGTGCAGCTCTGCCCACTCTGAGACCGCTGGACTGCAGAAAACGCTGTCCGGCCCCAGATGTCACATCTCGTCACATCGAGGCCCTTGTAGGCCAGAAAGGATATCAAATATTCTCTGTACACTACACTTGGAGAGTAGTACGAGAGATTTCAAGATCTCATTAATGTAAATGGTAAAATTTGGTAGCGGAAGCTGCTCGCTAACCACTACCCAAGAAACCCATTTCTGCAGCAGAAAGCACGACAGTTTTCTCTCTGTACTTCAGTGTTCAAATGTCTGCATTTTCTGAGCGCCAGCTTTTTGGCACTGTCAGGTACGCTCTGAATAATCCTGTGAGAAAACCCCTACCCTGTACCTCTGTTTTTATAGATAAAATATTTAAAAACAAACATCTCCTTTATGTGTGCGGTCAGAGATCTCGGTGTTTTTCCTAAGAGCCCAGAATTCGTATTGGAGCCTTGCCCAGAATTCTGTGCAGAAGTTGGTGAATTTTAGCAGTGCTGGGTGGGTACCTGCGTATTGTGCAGTCACCTCACAGAAGTGCTTTCAGTCTAAAATAAACCCTGTCCTTACATAAATATAACAGCATTACATAACATAATTGGAGGAAAGCTGCGTATTGTCTGATTTACTTCAAAGCGAGACTTCCGTAGAAGCATTTATTTATAGTGGCAGAATAAAACCAGCGTAACCTTTCAGTGTGGCAGCTCTCTATGCTGGATGGTCCGGAGAAAACAGTCCAAAGGACCAATCCAGCACTACAAGGATGTGTCCACAGTAGTGCAAAGCCTGGAATACCCCACAGACCCAAACACCTCCACCCACTGGAAATTTGGGATGAAGATCCTACACTTGTGGCTGATTCCAGTAACTGTAAGAGATCCAAGTGAAAATACAGATCCAAACAATGGCAACATTTTGCAAAGCCCGGATATGTTTTAGGGATTTACATTGCCTGTCTATCTTTAATACAGCTTGACTTCACTTTCACTTTTAGGTGCAATGCTAGGTGGGAGACTGGAAAATGTTCGACCTTGTTGAAAAAAATGGTGAGCTTTTATTAACTATTTTAAAAGGATTTTCTTACTTTCTATGATGATAACAATGTTAAAAGATTCTTTTCTCTAAGTGCACTTCTGATATAATGTTGCTTTAATGTATATTCTCCCACAAAAATAGCAGTTTGTTAATTCACAGATACCGAGATCAGTATTTGTAAAGTAACATAAACTTTGTGCAATATTATTTTCTGTACGATCTGTTGTTATATTAGTTGTACTCATTAGCAGACAAAAAATGAGAAAGAACGTGCTTTATCCAACACCTAGAATTAATTAGTCTTCTGCTCTCACAAGCAGCTCATAAACTCACTTTAATTGACTAGATCGCCAAACAAGGATGAACTTTAAAATATTTAATGAAAGGAAAATGCATATTAGTTTTCTTTCTACAAAAAAGACACGAATACAAAATAACTATCTGGCAAGAGACGTTTCCAGTTTAACAACTGTTTAATACCAGGAAAAAAATGACATTTCCGTATTCCAACTCTCACTGCTCACTGAAAAATGTCTTGGAACTGATGTTAATAAATACCTCAGCAGTCCCTTTTAAAAAGGCACAGGGCCAAGCCCGCTATTTCTACGATGCAATAGGAAAGAGGACGGTTTGAAAGCAGGGTGGTTGTATAATTGAAAGCCGTACTAATTAACAGACTCTGGGACAACACAGATCAAGCGCTTCACAGTTTCAGAGCGCCTTCTGCCCAGAACCCCAGCATGATTTACAAACGCCAGCGCTCCCGGGGCTCCCGGGAGGAAGCTCGACGTGGTGCATCACGACCACGCCGGGGCACGAGGAGGCTCAGGGGCCAGCAGCAAGGTAAGGACATTCCCCAGGAAGGCTGAGGGTCCCGATGCGGGCCAGGTCGGGGGTTTCCAACACGCCTCCACAGAATGATTATCTTCTGGCTTCCAAATTGGTGCACAGACACCGATCTGCTCCTACAGGCTACTTATTCACTACTAAAAAGGTCACAAACATTTGCCGCCAAGAGCGGGTGTGGGGTAAATGGCCGAGGTTCTGCCACGGTGGATGCTGAGGCCAAGGGCAGCTTTCTGACCGAACTCAACAGGCCCTGGGCAGGAACTGGAACTGCTGCATCATCCTTCCAGGACAGGGCTGTGACGGAGCAGTACCGCGGCAGGTAACACTTCTGGGGATTTCAGACAGCAATTCTTTGGAGGAGGGAAGGATTCTGCTTCCCGTGACCTACACATGACAAACCTGACACACGACATTTTCCAAAATATTTTAAAATATATATAACGCAAATGACACACCGTGTTCATACAGCCTGCATCCTTCAGTAAGTAGGAAGTACTCTACAAACACAGATTCTGCAACTCCTGTGAAGTACACTGTCTATCATGATCTTACCTACTACTGAAACACAACTGCTTCTAAAATCGCGAACGACAGCACTTTCCCCAGTTGTGAAACTTCACTGTAATTTAATAACACAGGACAAATTCTGCCGGAGCTTCAGGCAGGCGCAGTAAGAAATATTCCCAGGACCAAGCCTCCGCAGCCTCCTCCCACGTTCAGCGGACAGGCACCGGTATTTCTAAAATCCGATTCGGTGTGGCTCCTGCTCCAGACAGTTCTCTGTACGAGCGTTTGTCTTCCTCAGCTGGCTACACAAGAACGTTCGCCTGCGTACACTAGCTCTATGGTATCTTTAGGCATTAGTATAGCCAGACTGTAACGAGGAGATCAAATCACTCATCCTCGACCTTTGTGACAGCACCCAAAGGGGCGATCGGCTTTTGCTGTGATGTCTGCTCACCAGCGAGGTGACTCAGTGCTGTAGCGTTCAGGTGCGCTGCTCTGGTTTCTACAAACCCCACTCACAGTTTTGCATGGAAACACTTTCCTCAAAAGACTTCTTTTACGAAGGGGAGCTACTCACACAGTACTGAACTCAAGGGCACGCCTTCACTTGGCCTCGATGGCTTTAAAGAAAGTCCTGAGGATCCAAACCAGCACAAACTACGGGGCACAGGAGCTGAAGTTAACACTTCTGGATCCTTAGAATTCTCACTTAGAATTTAGGAGCCAACGACTACTTGCACCGAGCAGTAATTCTACTAAAATCAGTTATGTAATTTTCCCTCACCTTTGTCTAGTTTTTAATTACATCATAGGTACTGTAACATGTTTCTATTTAATAATTTTATATATTCAATGAAACCATTGTCTTTATTTGTTTGCAAACAGGAGCAGCTGTGAGTCAGAACTCTGTGGCTAAAAGTCTCCAGGCTCTGCAATAGTTTATCTATGTCCTAAAATCTTAAACATTTTATGGATGATGAAAAAAGAAAGGCAACAGAATGAGGACAAAAAAAAAAGGCAACAGAACGTAAAACCATACAAATATATTAGCTCAAGTAATTCCACCTCACATACCGCAGCCTGACTACCAGCCCAGGCCTTACTCCTGTGGACCTATGCAAAAGTCAAGGGCACTCCTCCGTAGAAGTAAGGGCTCACACAGCACGTTTCAGAAAAGGTTTACAGCGGTATCGAAACATGGGATGTGCTTAACGATTGCTGCTTTAACCTACCAAATGGGTGCACAGAGATCTGGCTAGCGGGAAAGACAAGGAGCTGGGGCTGGGTACACATCACAGGCGTCCCGCAGCTCCTCAGACGTGTTCTGTACGCGTACGTTTAGGTATTTCATAGCCTTTCTGCTGTAAAATGCCTCGAATGTTCAACAGACGCTTCAAACCGGAATGCACTGGGAGAAAGATCCATCAGATCCATCAGTTCTCCATCAGAACACCACCTCAGTTTTCTGCTTATGCAATCTGCAGTACCTACATTGATAAAATTTCTATTTTTCTACTGCACTGATTTCTGAGTTCTGCTGATGTAATACTCTGAATGCTACACAGCCATAAAAGCCAGCATTCCAGAGAATGATGAAAACACTCCGAACCGCTGCAAGCTTCCACAAAAAGAGAAATTAAACCAGGGCTCACCACCGGCTGCTCTGCATGTTGCATTTGTATTCTTCAGCGAATAAATATTTAAGGAGATACATTTTTTAAAAATAAACTCCAAAAGGAACGCAGAACTGTTCGGTGTGTTACGAGCTATTTGTTTTGTAGGACTCAAATATTTGTCTCCCATGTTTTCCTAGCATAATCTTTCCATCTACTTACTTCCCAGCCGAGCCGTTGTGTCCGCCCCGCTGGGCTTTCTGCCCGGGCCTAAGATGGCTGCAGGCGTGACACGGCCAGCTGCGAGAGCAGCAGCAGCAGCTCCCGCTGGGCTGCGTTTCCGAGCTCTCCCCGGCAGAAATGACGATTCCCAGATCCCAACGCCCAGAAGTCGGGGTGAGGTCGGCGTCCAGGGGAGACGAAACCTGTGTGGAGATGGCAAAGCCACCAGGGGCAAGTGAGGTACGTCTCCCAAAAAAGATCTGTTACAGGTACTCTTGGTATCTTACCATGTCTAAAAGCAAAAAAGCAAGGGCTGGATTATCCGGGAGATGAGAGGAGAGGAACCTGTGACAAATGAGGGACTGTTTCTCGCTACGGGAAGAGTGAAGAAAAAGTGTCCGTTTTATTTTCTCCTGTCAGAGACAGCTCAGGATAAAAGGAGCACAGAACACCTTTCTTACAGTAAGCATTTCCTAAACATTCACCATTTATCTTCACTCTCTAACTGCAGATTGTATTCATGCAGACGACACAAAAATGAAATATTCACTTATTTTAGGATGTTGAACGCTGGACCTTGTTTTCGGAAAAGCTGAACTTGCATAACTTGGCTGACATTACCTGGATTTGTTTAACATCTTTGAACACAAAACTGGACACTTAAACCGACCACCCTTATCCTCCATCAGCTACGCCACGTCCAGCTCTTCTAAATGGTGTCCTCCTCGCTTCCCCGTGAGCCCCGTGAAAATGAACAACGCAGCTCGGCGCACTCTGCGACGCAGAGAGCAGTCGGGATCGGAGTCTGCCGGTCGCTCTTGCTAAATACTCCGCCATCCCACAAGCAATTATTTCAGTAAGGTTTTTAAGCATTTTTGGATTGAAAAACCCATCACTACACAGGGAATCTTAGATCAGCCATTTGACTTTAAGTCAAACAGATTCGGCTTTTTAATATGTGCAATTGCTACAGCGTCACCCCTAACCTATGTGATACCGCTGAAAGGAAGCGTTAAATTTATTTCAGTTCCTTACATTAGCTAGAAAAATAACATTAACCAGAGTCACAATCTTGTGAAAACAATACTCATCTGACACCTTCTTAAAAACCACAAATTCCATTTTGGAAAACTGAATTTTCACTATGAAATGGATAGTCCAAATCCTTGGAAATTGCCTTCCTTTTAGAAGGACATGCAATACACCAGTATGTGCAAGGCCTAACGTCATTAAGCACCCAGAGGGAATGTCTGTCAGGGTACGTTCTAAGCCTCAACAGGAAACTAAAGTTCATTTTGCAGAAATAGAGCTATGCCAATAATTCTAGTTGGTGGAAAAATGTCTTCTGCCATTTGCCGCATAAGGCTTTCATTTTAAATTTTAGCCTTTAGTGAGACCGAGCAGCTGACAAGGACGAGTGAGGAAATTCGTAGCCTGGGACCCAGGATCAGACCAAGGGTCTGAATAACCCTAAAATTCTGTATTTACACCAATGCACACTTACATTTGCCATCACCACAAAGAGGATAAAGCTACTGGAGTGCTAACAAAGAGCAAGCTTTGTATTACGGCAGACAAGCAATATCCATCCTTTACAAACTGTTACGTTCATCATCATCACTTTAAACCCGCAGCGTTCGAAATTGTTCATAGCATTCTACGAAAAGCTGGCGTAAAATCACCACTCTCTGTAGGATGTTCGCTGTAAAATATTGTTAAAAGCTTCAAATTCATTTCCATTTTAGAGCGATGCTCTGAGGCCTGGACTGTGTTTTGGTTCAAGCCACTGGACTTGGTTCAACCCGACAGCCAGGAAGGAGCAGCCTGGAAGTTCACATACATTAACAGAGGGAAAACACCTGAATGAGGGGTGGACCACCGAAAATCGCCATTTTCATCGCAAGGGCCCATGCGCCCGCATGCCGAGGGGGGTGAAGGCTTTTGGCGTGCTGGGGCTGACTGGGGTGGAGACGCCGATGGAATGCTCCTCACGCATGGTAGCCGAGGAGCTCGGATGACGCTGCCTGCTTCGGCTCCCTCCCTCCAACCTTCTGTCTTCTCAGCTGAGCGGGGCTCTCCACAGACTTACTCTAGTCCGAGTCTTTTTACCGGAGACTACAGCTGTCACTGGTTAAACATTCACTAACGGACTCTAAAGCTGGGCTTCAGGTGGGAGAGAGCGAGCAGATCCGTGCCAGAGCTCGACGGTGTGTTAGACTCTCTGTGTCCATTATTCACGATGCTGTTGCTACAGGCTCTGATTTTACATAAATGAAAGTCACAAGAGAACTGTTAGGACGAGCAACCAGGAAGAGCAAGGGAGAAGAGCTGCCTCGTCAGCCAGTATTACAGACACAGTTTAGTTTCACATTTTCTGATTCCGAAGCCTCTTGGGAGCGGAAATCTGCAACACATTTTCTCTCAAGAGTGAAAATCTGAAACCTAAAATCTTGAAGATGGTCTTTAAAATCAATTTCTCTATGTCCTCTGCACAACTCCATTCCAATTCCCCACATATGAAAAATACATAATCTCTTATCTCCAAATTTGTGTGCCTTACAGTTCCTTTTAGCTCCTATTTAAAAACTCCTAAAATCTTGTCTTAGCTGTCGTGTAAAGCTATTGTTCTGCGCCTGCTCTGCGATGCCAGAAGATTCCAGAATTTAAAATCTGTTGGGCAAGGAGCATATTATGCCATCTCTGAAGGTAGAAACGTGCACACTGATATTATCAACCCAGCAATAAAGCAAGCAGACTTGGGGCAACTGAAATAATTAACTCTCCTCCCTTAACATAAAAAACAGAGCAATACAAAAATACCTACTTTTCTACCTCACAGCATTTACAGCAAACACACTGGACAGTATTTCAACATTTTTCTATAGGAGAAATGACTTTGAAATAAGCTTCAGGCACAGAATCCATCACATGTAAATTAAGATATACTTCACAAGATATATCTTAGTTGTGAAAGTAGGTCAGGCATTTAAGGCATTACTAGACTCTGTTTCTTCATGTAAATATTCTGAAAACATTCTTGTGTGTATAGAATAATATTTTAATTATTTATCCGATTTCACTCTCTAAGAACACCAAAAGAATGTGTATTTCTAAGAGTCCTCATAGGGTAATAAGTACTTCTTTGTAACCTTTTACAACTTCAGGTAGCGGATACTCCATCCCTAAGCGAATTGCATGTTTGAAGTACACCACAGAAAAGCTGACACAGTAGAAGAAGTGGTGTGATGACCACACACTGCACATACAGGGATCCTGACTAAACAATATAATGACATTTTTAAACATTTACTACCTTGCATTATTTTGGGACTCCTGGAATTTCCTCAGGACTGGCGTTGAGTATTTGTTCACCTGGCTATGAGCAAGTTATTCCATGAGCAAAGTTAAAAAAAAAAAAAGAACAAAACCCGAGGGAGACAGCAAATAAGAAAGCACGTATGTGTTTATAACGTCAGTCAAGTTTCCAGGCCAGAACATGTATCAAAAGAATCTAAAGAAACGGAGGAAATTCACACCGGCCCTACCACCAATTTATCCACTAGGTGTCACAAAATAATCACCCAACCAGATGAAAAGCTGTTCTACTTCCAATGCGTCAGCGGACGACATCAATGAAGGGCTGCTTTGAAACGAAATCTGTTATAAGAGCAGATGCAGGAAAATGTCATGAATCTCATGAATATACATACTGTCAGGAGTGGATGGGAACCTGAGCCGTGATACACAAAAGCTGTTTCTAACCACGGTGGATGTCATGTAATGGATTCACATACAAGCATATAAATGTTCCATGAAAAAAAAAAATCTTCCTAAATCATAAAAGCAGTATTACCAGTTCTCAGAATCGCGGGTCTTACGCTTCTTGCTTTTTCAAGCTCTAGCTACTGGACTAATGTCTTATGTTAGATTCTCTACAAATACATCAAAATCCCTCAAGACTACAGGGAAAACACTGCAAAGAAAACAAGTTCTGAAGGCTAAAAAATATGCGGAAAAGACACAAAAATATATTATTAACATTACTATAAAATCACAACAAATGCCAAACGTTGTAATTGGCAATACCATGCTGACAGACACTCCTCCCATCAAGTCTGTTCTTATGGAAGGGTGTATCATGAAGGTCAGGGCAGAAAATAACCTCATCATTCTGCAGCCATTAGTCATGAGAAATTACCCTCTACACTGCAGGTATTTTTGTTCTTAAACATTCCTGCAGAACTATTACACGTACACCTGCACTCATCCAAAACACCGACTGCATTAAAGGATCAAGGCCGGACTGCTGAAACAGGAACTCTGGTTTCCAAAATGGTTCTTTCATAACAGTAGATTTTCCCCAGAGCTGCATAAAATTTTCACAGGCCAAGCAGCCTCCAGTGTGAATTTATCATTATCTGTACTCACACATCATTCACACAACTAAAAATATTGCAATCAATAGCAGATGCAGCATTGTAAAGCAGAACAGGCTGCTTCGATAAGAGGAGGAAACACACCCTGGACATTTTTTATCAGATACCCGTAACAGTAACGGGGCCACACACGCTCTGCTGACAAGTGCCATTTCATAAAGTCACTTTAAGCAATGTTAAAAACCCTTCCCCCGTTCAGAAATACAGCGAAGGAACACACGCCCTAATACTGCACTATGTGTTTATACTGCATTTTATATCTTTTATCACGGTGGTAAAAAGCGTTCTCAGGGTGTAATTAAGCTCACACGATACGGTTTGGGCTTCTCACACAGTCTTTCTTCGTAAGATGTGCTTCCTAAATGTCAGAGCTGGCCAACAGTTCTCAGAGCTCTGCGACACTTTCTAACTTGGGGATTAGAGGAAGGAAGCTTGTTTTCCCTCCAACCTTCCCTCCTTTTTTGAGCAACTCCATTAAATACTTGTGCTTACAGGAACACAGGTACAAAGCTGAGAGAGAAATACTGGGGTTTTTTGATTCCAACGTCAGCATAACTCCACCCATATATGCTAAAGGAATCTGCTAAAGGGTTGTGAAATCTACTTTCAGAAAAACTGAAAACTATCCTCTGAAGTTCTCCCCACATTAAGCCATGATCTGATTTAAAGAACCCTCCTACGATCTCCATTTAAGCTGACAGAATTCGAAGCCTCGTGAAGTCAATGAGAATTTTGTTCTCTGACTTCAGCGAAGCCGTGAGTTCACTTTAGGCAGAACCACACAGAAGTGCTGAGGTCACTACTCATCACACAAACCCTCGACTCTTTTGACGCCAGGAGGTGAACTGATCAGCTGTACAATAGTATTAATTCCACTCTGGTTTTCAACAAGCTATTTCTTTTTGATCTTCCAGTGGTCCAAGTCTGCAACATCGTTCTTGTTTTAGTCTTTCTTATGACAGAGCCAAAGAACCACAGCATAATTCAGGTTGGAAGGGACTTCTGGAAGCACCTAGTCCAACCTCCCGCTCCAAGCAGGTCTAATTCGATCAGCTTGCTCAGGCATTTACCCAGCTGAATCATGGACACCTCTACGGATGGAGAACCCACAACCTCTCTGGGCACCTGTCCCAGTGTTTGACCACTCTGGTAAAAATACATTCCTTGGATCTGACTGGAATTTCTCATGTTCCAGCTTGTGGGCGTTGGCCTTTGTTCCATTGCTGTGCACCTCTTGAGAGGAGCTGGGCTCCATCTTCTCATTACCCTGTGATCAGGTAGCTGCGACAGGACAAGGGGCAATGGGCACAAACTGAAGCACAGGAAGTTCCAGCTGAACCCGAGGAAGAACTTCTTCCCTCTGAGGGTGATGGAGCCCTGGTGCAGGCTGCCCAGGGAGGCTGTGGAGTCTCCTTCTCTGGAGATATTCCAGACCCGCCTGGACAAGGTCCTGTGCAGCCTG